>Ga0208695_1003349_pt1 | contig 10907 bp, 12 predicted proteins | sample AD_UKC111_MetaG_FD_184449 | JGI IMG/M metagenome (GOLD analysis project Ga0208695, IMG submission 184449) | Active sludge microbial communities of municipal wastewater-treating anaerobic digesters from Hong Kong - AD_UKC111_MetaG (SPAdes)... | ecosystem: Engineered > Bioreactor > Anaerobic >... | reverse complement strand
GTTTAAGGGGAGAATTTCTAAATGAGTATGAAACTGTAGCACATTATGAAAGAGGGACTTGGAGAACTAAACATGTAAAACATAGACATAGTGTTTTAAATCTACTAGATGGCAAAAAACATATAGAAGTATCTCAAGTACCTACAGGTAGATATAAAACATATTTACTAGAGAAATATAAAGATAGAGAGATTATTTTTATTAAAAAGGTTAATGAAAGAAGATTAGGTACTAAATTAGATGGTTATAATTCTATTAATTATAGAAATGTGTTAGAGTTATCTATGGTATTAGGTAGCAATAATAAAACTGATAAATCAAAGTGGAGAGGATTAATTCAAGAATTTTGTCTAGTTGAAAATAGTTTTAAATCATTGATTGTTAATGAAGTAGATAGTATCAACTCTGTAGAATTTACAACTTGGTTAGAAAAACAGAAAGAAATAGCTAGAGAGGATAGAAAAAATAACCCTGTAAGTAGAACAAATTCTAATTATACCAGACTAAATAAGGGTAAAGAAGATTTTACTATTCAATTAGCTGTACCAAGTTCTAGAGGTATTTGTAAATTTGAGAAAAAAGTAATACAGCCTAGAGATGTAAATAAACTTTATACCTCTACAAAAGCTTTACATATTTATTTCACAGAAGAAGAGAAAGAAAAAGCTATTAGATATTATAGATTATTACATAAGAAATACTCTATTTGTATTATTTCCCCAAGAGAATTAAAAAGATTAAAACAATTAAACAGTAAACAATTTATGACAGAAACAGAATTCCAATCAAGTAATGCTTTTTGTAAACTAATGACTTCTTTAAAGTTTGATGAAGCTTTGTATGAATTTGATACATTATATAGAAAAAGTGAGAGTATTATTAGCAATGTTCTAAAACCATTTGAACAACAAAGACAAACTTTAAAACTATATGTTGAAAACAATGGAAGAAATATTGATAATGATTTATTAGATACATTAAAAGAAGTAGCAAAAGCAAAAGATTTATATGACCATTCTTTAGATGATGTATATAATGAATTTAACAGAAACATTAAGAAATATGAATTCATTAATTGTTTAAGTACTCCTAGAAAATGGCATGAAGAAGAATATGCTAAATATCAAAGAACAATTAATTGTATGTTACTTATGAAAAAGAAATATAATAACTTTGAAGATTTAGAGATAACAGTAACTAATAAAAAAGAAGTAGAATCTTTAGAAACAGTATAATTTAGTAATTATGAGATATAAATGGAAACCAAATGCTAGCCAAAAGGCAGAATATAGACAGAGATGTATTGAAAAAGAAAAGTTAAATACAAAAATTACATCTCATGCAATTAGAAATGGATGTAAATTAAAATATTATTCTTTAAGTAAGGGTAAAATTATAGAGGGAGAAGTTATAAGTAATAGCTATGGTAGAGAAACTAATCAACATACGTTTACAATTCTAACTAATCTTAATGAAAAGATACTTGTAAAAGGTAGAAATCTGTATCCAAACATAATTGAACACATACCAGGAGAATTATCAAGATTAGTATAATTAACAAACTTTAAGTAGAGTTAGTGGAAAATTTTCCCTAACTTTACTTTTAAATAGAATAAAATGAAATTAAACAAATACCCAGATGGTACTAGTTATGTGCAAGAAAATAACCCTACAGGATATTTTACATTTAAAATCAACACTTATGAAGATTTATGGCATCTAAATCAGTATGTAGATGCTTATAATAACTTTAACAAAGGAGGCATAAGACCAACTATAACAATCCCCTGTTTAATTGATGCTCAAGCAGATAGGAGATTTAATGTAGGAGAAAGTAGCGGTTTAAAATTGGTGTGTAAGTTTTTAAATAGTATGAATGCTAATTTTAAAATATTTCATCCTCATAATGCAGAAGTTGTTGAAGCTTTAATTGACAATGTAGAAATTATTGATAATAGTAAGTTCATTGACATTGTTTTAGAAGAAGTTTCTAATTTAAGAAAAGGTGATGGTATGTATAACATAGATAATCTTATTCTAATGTCTTCTGATGCTGGAGGTTTTAAACCATTAATGAAACTTTGTAATAAAATAAATTGGAAAGGGGAAACTTTTTCTGCTAGTAAAAGTAGAAAATATGAAAATAAAGAATCAACAATTACACAAATAGTAGATAAAGATGATTTTGAAGGTAAAGATATTCTTATTGTAGATGATATTTGTGTTTATGGTGGAACATTTAAAGGTTTATCACAATTATTAAAAGAAAGAAATTGCGGTAAGTTATATTTAGCTGTATCTCACATGACTATACAGAATTTAGGAGAAGACCCCATAACAAATTATTTTGATAAAGTATTTACAACAAATAGTAAATTCGATGAGTATTCTACAAAAAACACAGAACAAACAAAAGTTACTAATAGTTACTTTATTGATGGGCAATCAAGAAACTTAGAAATTATAAAATTATTTTAACATGGATGAATATTTAATTCCAAATGCATCATTTCTAAGACTTTATGATGAATATAAAAAATATAAAAGTCTTGTAATTGCTTATGATTTTGATAATACTGTTTATGATTTTCACAATAAAGGTTATTTATATCAAAATGTAATAACGTTATTACAAGATTTACACTCTCTCGGTTGTATTTGTATATGTTTTACAGCAAATGAAAATGAACATTTCATCAAAGATTATTGTAGAGAAAAAAGAATACCTTTAGATAAATTAAATGAAAATCCAGATTTCTTTAAATCTAATTCTAAAAAGATATATTATAATGCATTTTTAGATGATAGGGCAGGATTATATCAAACATATCAAGAATTAACATTATTAGTAAAATTAATAAAAAATGAAAATAAATAGTTTATACCTAGCTGATGGGTACAAGGTTGGGCATTATAATATGTACCAAGATGGTGTAGAAGTAGTGTATAGTAATTTTACACCAAGAAGTAATAAATTTGCACCAAAAGGAAATAATGGAAAGATTTTAAATTTTGGTCAGCAATATGCAATTAAATTTATTGTAGAACATTTTAATGATAATTTCTTTAATTTACCAAAGGAAGAGGTTATTTTAGATATAAAAACTAATTTTTCTGCTTATTTAGGTACAGAATACAATACTACACATATTGAAGAATTACATGATTTAGGTTATTTACCTTTAGAAATAAGAAGTTTAGAAGAGGGAACAGAGTCAGCAATAAAGATTCCAATATTATTTTTGTATAATACAGATAATAGATTTGCTTGGGTTACTAATTATATAGAAACAATATTAAGTAATCTTTTATGGCAACCGATTACTACAGCTACAAATGTTCTCTTAATGAAAAGATTTGTAAAAGAAGCTGTATTAAAAACAGACAAAAATAATTTAGAAATTGTGGATTTTATGTTACATGATTTTTCTATGAGAGGGTTGACAGGTTTGGATGCAGCAATTGGCTCTGGTTTAGCATTTGCTTCTGTATCAAAAGGTTCTGATAGCCTACCTGTAATTCAAGCTAGTAAACATTATTATGGAGAAACAGAAACACCTGTATTTTCAGTAAGAGCTTCAGAGCATTCTCAAATGACTGCTGGAGGTGTAGAAGGGGAGTTTGACATTTACAAAAACCTTTTGACTAAATTTCCTAATGGTGTTTTATCACTAGTGTCAGACAGTTTTGATTTATGGAGAGTACTAACAGATTACTTACCTAAACTAAAAGAACTAATTATGTCAAGAGATGGAAAATTAGTAATTAGACCTGATAGTGGAAACCCTGTAGATATTATTTGTGGTAATGTTGATTACTCAGGTCTGGATGCAGAAGTTGCTAAATGGGATTTAGAAGTGGATAGGGATAGACGTAAAAATGGTTCTCGTTATGAAACATTTAATTCTCCACAAGCGAAAGGTGTAATAGAACTTCTTTGGGATATATTTGGAGGTACAATAAATGAACAAGGTTATAAAGTGTTAGATTCTCATATTGGTATGATTTATGGAGAAGCTATTAACCAAGATAATATCCAGAAAATATTTTCAAGACTAGAAGCTAAAGGTTTTGCTGCAACTAATTGTTTCTTTGGACAAGGTTCATTTTCAATGCAATATGTAACTAGAGATACTTGGGGAATGGCTTTAAAGTGTATTGCTCAACAAAAAAATGGAGAATTAATCGAAATATTTAAAGACCCTATTACAGATAGTGGAATTAAAAAATCAGCAAAAGGTTTAACTGTTGTTTATAAAAATGAAGATGGAGAATATTATTTAAAAGACCGAGCAACTTTGGAAGAAGTACAATCAGATAATAATGAACTTAAAGTTCGATTTAGAAATGGAGAATTTTTCAACCAAACTACTTTAACAAAAATTAGAGAAAAAATAAAATAAAAAATATGAGTATATTTAGTAAAACAATAGATTATTTAAGTGGAGTTATTAAATTAAGAAGAGAACTGGAAGAGTTAAAACAAAATGTATCCACACCAGTAGTAGAAAGTAAATGTAAAAATAGATTAATTTATGATGTAAATAATGGATATGTAACAGTGATTGATTGTGATGGTAGTAGCTATAATGGATATGTAGATAAAGAAGTAGCTGAAAAACTAAAAACAGCAGATACAGCAGAAATTATTAGACTTCTTTCACATAAAGAAGAAAAAGTAGAAGAAAATAATGTAGAACAAGAGGAAAAAGAAATAGTGTCTAATTTTCTAGACGTATTTGAAGGTGTAGAGGATTTTGAAGTTAGAGGAAATTCAGTCTATTTCAAAGGTATAACTTCTGTAGAAATACCTAGTCTTATTGTTGGGAGATTTATTGAGTTATTAACTCAACATAAAAATGGTTGTTTTAAATTATCAGAATTTGATGAGTACAATTCTTTAAAAGCATTTACATTAAAATTACTACTAAATCCTCTCAAATCCTCTAGAGAGCAGTTATTAACATTTGTAAGAAACAACCGTATCTCTACTACAATTAATGGGAATTTAGTGTTGTATCGAGCTTGCTATGAAGGAAAAGAAAATAATGAAAATACCGCATTAGTTAAATTTGTAGCCAAAGAGTACCTAAAATTGAAAGCTTGGAAAAAAAGTCCAAAAAATTATTGGGTTTGGGGTTGTGATGATGGAACTTTTGAATTAGTTAAAGAAAATTTAAAAAATACAGGAGTTGAGAGTAATTTAGGAAATCTTGCAGAGTTATATACAAAATTACCAGAAATGCAAAGTAAAGGTAAACAATATTATTCTTCTCATGGTAAAAAGAAAATGGTAATAGGTGATATTTATAAAATTGAAGATGAAAAAGTAGATTTAAATGCTGATGTTTGTCATGCAGGAGGTTTACATGCAGCTAGTGTGGATTATGATTATTCAGGTTATGGTAATGTTAATCTTGTAGTACTGATTAATCCAGCTAAAACTATTACAGTTCCTACTTATGATATTGGTAAAATGAGAGTGAGTGAAATGATGATAGTTGGAATTAACCCTAACCCACAAGGTGTACCTATTTCCGAAGATTTTTATTGTGATTTAGATGATAATTATCATAATTATTCTATTGAGGAATTAGAAAATGCTTTACAAACTAAATCATTGGGAGTAACAAGTGTTTCTGATGCTGTAAGTGAAGTAAGTTTAAAAGAGGTACAAAATATTACTAATTTACTTAAAAACAGAGTTATTAATTTGTAATGACAGAGAAAAAGTGTTATAACTTAATTAAAAGGGATTGGGATGAAACTCAATCCCTTTTTCTCTCTCAAGGAATGCAATGGTATCCTATTGAAAATGAATATTGTAGAGATATAGCAAATAAACATAATAGAGATATTATTACTGTATCAGGATTATTTGCAGTATTTTCTCCAATTAAATCTGTAAGAGAGAATAAGAATATATTAGAAAACTACTTAAAAGGAAGAAAATATGGACATACACAAAGTCAAATGAATAAAGCACATAGAATAGCAAATAGTATAGATTTAGATGAAATAAGTAATATATTACATGGTAATAAGACTATAGCATTCTTTAGACATCTGTATAATCCAATGGATAAGGAAGTAAGTTGTATAGATTCACACATGATAAAATACTTTAATCAAGGTGATTTAATACACATAACTCCTAAAAGATACAAAATTATGAGTAATAGTGTGAAAAAGTTTGCAAAAGATGTAAATTTGTTACCGAGTGAAGTTCAAGCAACTCTTTGGTTAAGAGCAAAAAGTCTTTATGGAATTAATGTATAAATCAAATAGAATGGGACAAATACAAATTAAAACAAATAGTATTGAAGGATATAATTTTAGATTAGGTATGAATACCCTTTTAAATGATTGGGAAAAAGCTAGGAAATTATTTACTAAATTTACTGAAGAGAATGGGTTTTCTGCATGGCATATTCATGATGGTTGGGTAATGTCTGGTTATACTAGTGGTCAAATATTAGATAAAGAAGATATTACAATAACTTGGATTGAAAGTCATGTAGGATATAGTCATACACTAAGATGTCCTGATATAGGAGAGAAAATCATTATAGTAAATGATAGTCCAAGAGGTAATGAATCAAAACCATTAAATTTATATTGTTATGAGGTAATTGATAAAAAATATTTTTTAGGATATACCATAACATTAAAGAAAATAGAACTTAAACAAGCTGTATTTAATAAAGAAAAAAATGAATATGAGTTTTACACAAAAAGGAATAAGAGTTTATCTCGTATATTTAATGAATGGTTCTCAAATTTAAAAATATAAAAATGTTAGATAAAAAACAAGTATTAAGTCAAATAGCTACATATACAAAAAGAAGGGAGCAGTATAAAAAATATGTTAAAAATACTACTAAAAAACTAGAAAAGTTAAAAAAACAATTAAAAGAAAAGATTGAGAAAGAAACACAACTTAGAGCCTTAGTTTTTAAAAGTAAGTCTTTCTTTGGGGAAGATTTATTTTCTTCCAATAAAAAAACAATGTATGTAGATTATTTTTGTAAATTTGCAGTAGAAAATGGATTTACAGCAGTAGGTATTGGTAAAATAATAAATAAAAATAGGAATACAGTAATATATAGAAGACAAAAATGTTTGGTTTATTTTAAAAATGATATTAATAGAGCTTTATGGCAGGATTACAAGAAATTTATGACGATTTAAAAATAGTATACCACATGGAATTACACAAACCAATATTAGGTAAAAAAGGCTCTATAGCAGTTGCACCCCCTGAATTAAAAAATAAAAAAGAAAAATATGTATATGTAGGAATAGCAAAAGTAAATATTCATACATCAACAATAGAGAAAGTATACCCCTCCATTGAATTTGTAGAAAAATCTATTCAAAAGAAAGTACATAAGTTTTGTACTAAAAAGATTACAGATTCAATTGATGGTTATATGTATAAATATGTAAAAGATTTATAATATTTCATAATAACATGAAATAAAACACTAAAAACAATTAATATGACAGCAAAAACAAGAGATATTATTGAAGATGATGAACAAGAAGAAGTACCTAAGAAAAAGAGAAAAAATGTAAGAACTATGGGTCATAACTTTGAAAGAGAGTTAGTTCTTATATTCAAAAACTTAGGTTTCAATAAATGTGCAACATCAAGGTATGCAAATAGATTACTAGATGATTGTAAAGTAGATTTAGCTAATTTACCTTTAAATATTCAAGCTAAGAAGGGATATAATACAAATAGACCTAAAGCAGATGTAATATTTAAAGAAATGTCAGCACATTTAGATGCTAATTTCATGGAAGATAATCCACAATTACAATATCCTAAAGTATTATTTCATAAAATAGATGGTAAATGTAAAGAAAATCATTTAGTTACCATGATGTTTCATGAATGGGTAGAAATGTATAAAAAATCCCTAGAATGGGATAAATATCAAAAAAGTTTAAAATAATAAGAATGAAGGTCTTAATTTCAGATATAGAAACATTAATTGAATTTAGTTTATTTAGTTTTTATAATCCAGAAAACAATCAATGGTATGAATTTGAAATAAATAAGAATACTAATGATTTATATGCATTTCTAAGTTTTGTACAAAGTATAAAACATGAATATAATGTTGTTTTTTATAATGGATTAACATTTGACTCACAAGTTATTGAATTTGTGCTACATAATTATGATAAATGGACAAATTTAACAAATCTAGAAATTACTAAAGAGATATGGAAATTTGCTCAAGAAATCATAGATAGACAAAACTATGGGTTATTTTCACCATTTAGACAATCTGAAATTACATTAAAAGTTATTGACCCTTATGAAATAAACCATTATTCTAATAAAAATAGATTAGTTAGCTTAAAGAGAGTAGAGTTTGAATTAGATTTTGAAAATATAGAGGAAATGCCAATAAAGCATGATACTTTAAATTTAACAGATGAAGATTTAAGCTCTACTAAATCTTATTGTAGAAATGATATTCTAGCATTGTATGAATTTTATAAAGTAACTATTGGAGATACAGAACATCCTTTATATAAAGGAAATAATCAGATACAATTAAGAAAAGATATTGAGGAAGAGTTTGGTGTACCTTGTTTAAACTATAGTGATAGTAAGATAGGTGATGAAATTATCAAAAAGTTTTATTGTGAAGAAAAAGGAATAGAATATAAAGATTTACCTAAAAGAGGATTTTTCAGAAAAGAATTACCTCTAAAATATTGTATAGCTAAATATGTTAAATTTCAAACTCCTCAATTACAAGAATTCTTAGAAAGAATTAAAAATACAACATTAAAAGCTAATGATGATTTTAAAGAACATATAGAATTCTATGGAAATAAGTATAGTTTCATGAAAGGAGGTATACATACTGAACAAAAACCTGCAATATTTAAAACTGATGAAAATACACTAATTCAAGATTTTGATGTATCTTCTTTTTATCCTGCAATTATTATCAATAATGGTAAATATCCTTATCATTTAGGTAAAGAATTTCTTAAAGGTTATACAAAACTATTTGAAAAAAGATTAGAACTAAAACCATTAGCTAAGAAAGATAAAAAAATAAAAGGTATTGTAGATGCTTTAAAACTTTCAGTTAATGCAGTTTACGGTTGTTATAAATTGTTAAATAATTAAACAGTTCTTTGAATTTACGAAAAATTTAAATAAGTTTGTAAAAATTCTTATTTATGAAAATTATAATAGAGCATAATTGCTCTTCAGAAAAACCTGGAGTTTATGTTATTAAAAACATAATTAATAATAAATTATATATAGGGTCTTCTACAATGAAAGTTCTAAAAAGAATAGAACATCATGTATCAATGTTAAGAGCAAATAAACATAAAAATACACATTTACAAAACGCTTTTAATAAATATGGAGAAGACAATTTTCATGTTTTGATTATAGAAAACACTGAAAAACATATAACCTTAGAAAGGGAACAGTATTGGATAAATTATCATGATTTTAATAATTTATATAATATTAATCCTTTAGCATCAGGTACTCCAAGTATGTCAGCAGAAACAATATTAAAAAGAGCTGAAACAATGAAGAGAAAATATGCTTCTGGAGAAATAAAATCTAATTTCATAAAAGGTCACATTCCTTGGAATAAAGGAAGAACAGATATAGACTATTCTTTTTTAAAGGGTAAAAAGAAAACTAAATCCCAAAAAGTGATGGATAAATTAAAAAAACAAAGTGAAGAAATTAGAAATCTTTCTCCGAAAGTATATATTTATGATAAAAATTATAATTTTCTTGCAGAATTTAGATGTGCAAAAGATGTTGAAGAATGGTCTTTAACTGAAGAAAATAAATTACCAATTAGCGGTAGATTTAAAAAAGAAAGAATGGGAATTCCTATTAAATTTCTATCTTCAATAAATATTTGTAAATCATGCAAAACTAGTAAATTATATAAAGGACTGATATTTAGCAATCAGCCGCTTCATGAAGTAATTCATGTTGAAAAATTGGGCAAAAACGGTGAAGGGTGTGATTCCTAATACCGTGCTAAACATAGAAATTAAAAAATCTATGTCAGTGTAACGCATAGTGGGTGAAACTTAGAAAATAAGAATATAAACCGCCACGAGTGCCCAACATCCTTAATTGGATGAAAATATATGCTGGACTTACAGGAAAAAAGAACTGTAAGAACTATAGGATAAAAAGCCTATAGGATAACAAAATCGAAGAGCAGTGATATGCAATCCTGGATATATGATAGAGGATTAACTATGTTTACTACTATTACAGGTGAGTTATCTTTATTAATGCTTATCGAAGCTTATGAAATAAACGGTATTCATGTAATTTCAGCTAATACAGATGGAGTAACTATACAAATTGATAAATCATTAGTTTCAAAAGTTGAAGAAGTGAATAAGTGGTGGATGAATGTGACTAAATATGAACTAGAAAGAACTGATTACTCTAAAATGATATTTTCTACTGTTAATGATTATATAGCTGTAAAAACAGATGGAAGTATTAAATTTAAGGGAGATTTTCTAATTGATTTTGAACTCCACAAGAATAAATCCTTTAGAATAGTACAATTAGCTCTAAAAGAATATTTTATTAATAATATACAACCTGAAGATTTCATATATAAACACAATAATATATATGATTTTTGTGCAAGAGCTAAATCAACTAAAGATTTCCATTATGAAGGGGTAAATCAAGATACAGGAGAAAAAACAATGTACAATAAACTTATTAGATATTTTATATCTAAGGAAGGTGAAAAGTTATTAAAAGTTAAAAATAAGGAATGTCAAACAAATGCAGCTTCTATTTCTGAAGTAAATGCTGGACATTGGAAATCAATTGTATGTAATTATTTACCTAAAGAAAAAAATAATGA
>Ga0208695_1003348_pt1 | contig 10907 bp, 8 predicted proteins | sample AD_UKC111_MetaG_FD_184449 | JGI IMG/M metagenome (GOLD analysis project Ga0208695, IMG submission 184449) | Active sludge microbial communities of municipal wastewater-treating anaerobic digesters from Hong Kong - AD_UKC111_MetaG (SPAdes)... | ecosystem: Engineered > Bioreactor > Anaerobic >... | reverse complement strand
GTTTTCTCAGTGACTACACTGTAACCGAAGTCCCGGTGGCTTTTTTGTCTTCCCACCGATTGCCGCCTTTTTCAGACGACCTTTTTACAGCACTTTAGGGGCTTGATCCGGGGAAGGCATCTATATTTTCGATGAAAAGGGAACCCCTTATATCGATGGATGCTCCGGAGCCCTGCTTTCAAGCATCGGGCACGGCAACCGGGCAATCATCGACGCGATGCTCCGTCAGCTCGAACAGATCGAGTTCGCCCACCCTTCCCGGTGGATGTGTCCCGCAGTCCTGGAAGCGGCCGAAGAGATTGCCGCAATCACTCCGGGAGACATCAAGAACGTCTGGTTTGTGAGCGGCGGGAGCGAAGCGGTCGAGTCGGCGATCAAATTTACCCGCCAGTACTTCGTGGAACGGGACGGCGTGAATTCTTCAAAATCCATCGTGATAGGCCGCTGGAATTCCTATCACGGCAGTACCCTCGGCACAATGGCCGTAGGGGGATCGATGCCCCGCCGCCGTCTTTTTTCCCCGCTTTTCAAGGAATTCCCAAAGATCCAGCCCCATTACTGCTACCGGTGTTCCTACGGCCAAACCTACCCCTCCTGCGGTGTGAGGTGTGCCCATGAACTCGAGACCGCGATCAAGCGGATCGGTCCGCAATACGTGGCGGCTTTCATTGCCGAGCCGGTCGTCGGCTCGACGGTCGGCGCCCTTCACCCGCCGAAGGAATACTGGCCGATTGTCCGGGAAATCTGCAGCCGCTACGACATCCTGCTGATCGCCGACGAGATCATGACCGGCATTGGCAGAACGGGGAAGGCGTTCTGTGTCGACAACTGGGAAGTTGTTCCGGACATCATCTGTTCGGCCAAGGCGATGTCGGGGGGCTATTCCCCCGTCGGTGGAATGTTCGTTCGGACTCCCCTTGCCGAAACCCTCAGGAAAGGGTCGGGTTCCTTTATCCACGGGCACACCTACAACGGCAACCCGGTCACGGCCGCTGCGGTGGCGGCAACGATGCGGTTCATCCGGGAAAACAACCTTTTCGAAAAGGCCGCGGCGATGGGCGAGTACCTGGGGAAACGAATGGAGCGGCTGCTGGATAACCCGATCGTGGGGGAGATTCGCGGCCTCGGGTTGATGCGGGGCATCGAACTCGTCCGCGACAAGAAGACCCGGGAACCGTTCAACCCCTCCGCGAAAGCTGCCTTGAAGCTGACGCAGGAATGCCTGGCCCGGGGACTGGTCGTTTACCCGGGGACCGGCCAGGCAGACGGGATTGCAGGGGACCAGTTCATGGTGGCCCCGCCCCTCATCGTCCAGAAGGAAGAAATCGATGAAATCGTAAACCGCCTTGAAGAAGGCTTGAAGGCAACGGCAGAAGCCTTGTTGCCTTGATCGCAGGGTCGAAATCCGGAGCATGAGAAAGGGGAGTGCAAGGAAATGAAGAAAGGAATCATCGCGGCAATCGTCATCTCATCCCTTGTCTTTGCAGGAACAGCACTGGCTGCAACCACTTTCATCACGATCGGTTCGGGAGGCGTGGGGGGAACCTATTATCCCCTGGGCGGAGCGATGGCGGAAGTTTTGAGCAAGGCGAACATCGATGTGAAGGCGACGTCCCGCTCGACGGCAGCCTCCAAAGAAAACTGCCGCCTTGTAGGGACAGACAAGGTCCAGATCGGAATGTCCATGGGATCGACCCTCTACCAGGCCGTGACCGGGACAGGAGCCTTTGAGCAGGACGGCAAGCTCCCGCTCGAGATCCTGATGAACATGTATCCGGCGCCCCAGCACCTGGTCACGACGACCCGCACGGGAATCAAGACTCTTTATGATCTCAAGGGCAAAAAGGTTTCCGTCGGGGCCGCCGGGGGCGGAGACCAGCTTTTGACGCTCCTCATCCTGAAAGAAGCCGGGATAGACCCGGACAAGGATTTCAGCAAGCAGCAGCTGACGCAGTCCGAAGGGGTCATGGCCCTGAAGGACGGAAATGTCGATGCCGTGTTCTGGAACTTCGCAGCACCGGGATCGGCCGTGCTCGAGCTTGCGGCCCAGCGAGACATCGTGCTCGTCCCACTTCCTGAAGACGTCGTGAAGAAGGTCGTCGCCAAGTACCCCTACCTCCTTCCCTACACGATCAAGGCCGGGACCTATCCCAAGGTAGACAGGGACGTCCTGACGATTGCCGACGCCAACTACCTGATCGTGAAGAAGGGAATGGATGAGAAGCTTTCCTACAAGCTCATCAAAACGCTCCTGGAGAACCAGAAGAAATTCCTGGACGTGACCCCGCAGGCCGTCCATTTTACCCCGCAGGAAGCGAGTCTCGGCAAGGTAGCTCCCTTCACTCCGGGAGCGGTGAAGTACTTCAAGGAAAAAGGCATCCAGATGTAGATTCCCTTTCCAACCGGGGCAGCAAGCCCTTTTGGACGGCTGCCCCGGTTGGGACATGACCTTACCCTGAAAGGGCATGAAAGCCGATGAAAGAAAACGACAAGATTGAGGAACTGATCGAGGAAATCGAAGGGAAAAAGCGCAAACCGGAAGGTGTTTCCGGCCTCATCATCGCGGGCATCGCCCTTGCCGCTTCGTGCTTCCACCTCTACACGGCCGCGTTCGGTCTTTTCCCCGCGATGACGCAGAGGGCGATCCACTGGATGTTCATGGGAGCCCTGATTTTCCTCCTGTACCCGGTGTCGAAGAAACGGTCGCTCCGGAAGATTGACCTCTGGGACTGGGCTTTTGCCGGGCTGATCGTTGCGTCCTGCCTTTATATTCTCATCAACTGGAATGCCATCTGTGACCGGGAAGGGATGCCCATCCCTTCCGACATCGTCATGGGGACGATCATGACGCTGCTGGTCATCGAGGCGACAAGGCGTTCCATGGGATGGCCGCTTCCAATCGTTGCCTTGCTGGCCATCCTCTATGCCCTGGGGGGACGCTACATGCCGGGGATGCTGGCCCATGCCGGCTTTCCCGTGTCCGAACTTGCCCCGTTCTTTTACCTGAGGACTGACGGAATTTTCGGGATTCCCCTGGGTGTTTCTTCAACCTTCATCTTTCTATTCGTGCTTTTCGGCGCCGTCCTCAACATTTCCGGGGCAGGGCAGTTCTTCATTGACATCGCGCTCGCCCTCACGGGAAGAAGCGCGGGGGGACCCGCCAAGGCGGGGGTTGTTGCGTGTGCCCTGATGGGAACCGTGTCGGGCAGCTCGGTTGCGAATGCCGTTACGACGGGTTCCTTCACGATCCCGTTGATGCGCCGGGCGGGCTATGCGGATACCATTGCTGGCGGGATCGTTGCGGCTTCCTCAACCGGCGGGCAGATCATGCCGCCGGTCATGGGGGCGGCCGCCTTTATCATGGCCCAGTTCCTTGGTGTTTCCTACTGGGAAATCGTTGTTGCCGCGGCTCTTCCGGCAACGTTGTATTTCGCCTCGATCTTCGCGATGGTCCATTTCAGGGCGGGCAGGCTGGGCATCAAGGGGATGTCCAAGGAGGAACTCCCCAGGTTGAGGGAGGTCCTGAGGAAAGGCTGGCATCTACTGGTTCCCATCGTCACCCTGGTTGTGTTTCTTGCGCTAGGCTATTCACCTTCCAAAGCCGTTTTCTGGTCCCTCGTCGTTCTGATCGCCGTCACCTGGTTCGGGGCTGCCGAATACCGGATTACCCCCGAAAAACTGGTGAAATCGCTGATTATCGGGGCAACTTCGGCGATCGAGGTGGCCGCGGCGTGCGCCTGCGCAGGAATCATCATCGGGGTCGTGGGGATTACGGGACTGGGCCTGACCTTCTCCTCTTTTCTCCTGGATCTTTCCCACGGCATCCTTCCTCTCACGCTCGCTCTGACGATGGTGGCCTCCCTCATCCTGGGGATGGGGCTCCCGACGACGGCGAACTACGTCGTCTGTAGCACGATCATCGCCCCTGCCCTCATGGGGATGAACGTCACGGCCATGGCCGCCCACCTTTTCATCTTCTACTTCGGCATCCTTGCCGACGTTACGCCCCCAGTCGCACTGGCGGCATACGCGGCTTCGGGAGTTGCGGGTTCCAACCCGATGAAGACGGGATTCATGGCTTGCGTCATGGCTCTCGGGGGGTTTCTCATCCCCTACATGTTCGTCTACAACAATGCCCTGCTTTGCAGCGGTCCGGTTCTCAACGTTCTGCTCGGGCTCATTCCTGCCCTCATAGGGATCATTGGCCTCGCAGCGGCCGTGCAGGGCTATTTCCTCCGTCCGATGAACCTTCTCTCCCGCCTGCTTTTCGGGGCGATCCCCTTCCTCCTGATTTACCCGAGCCGAGTAGCGGACCTGCTTGCGGCCGGTGTTGTCGCCGCCTATTTCCTTTACCAGAGATACCAGTCGAAAGTTGAACTTGCCAGGGAGGAGGCGTAGAGGTGAAGAAAACGATTCCACGCCCGGTCATCAGTGCGGAAGAAGCCGTGAGTTTCATTCGTGAAGGGATGTCCGTCATGATCGGGGGGTTCAACTACGGAGGCATTCCCTACACGCTGGTGGACGCTCTCGCCAAAAGTGGAACCCAAAACCTTTACCTGATTGCTAACGACACGGCCTATGCAAATGATGAGCACCCCGAGGGCGTCGGGCATGGAAAACTGATCGTGAACGGACAGGTCAGGAAGGTGACGGCATCCCACGTCGGCCTGAACAGGGAAACGGGGCGCCTCTTTAACGAGGGCAGGTTGGACCTTGAGCTCGTTCCCCAGGGGACCTTCGTGGAAAGGATCCGTTGCGGTGGTTTTGGCCTGGGAGGGTTTCTCTCCCCAACCGGCGTCGGTACGGTTTATGAGGAGGGCAAGCAGACCCTGGAGATCTCGGGGAAAAAATACATCCTCGAAATGCCCCTCAGGGCAGATGTGGCCCTGATCCGGGCCTACAAGGCCGACACCTGGGGGAACCTTGTCTACATCGGGACCAACAGGAATTTCAATCCCCTCATGGCTACCGCTGCGGACCTCGTCATCGCCGAGGTAGACGAAATCGTCGAGCCGGGAGAACTGGACCCCGACTGCATCGTGACGCCGGGGATCCTCGTCGATGTCCTCGTGCTGAAAGGAGACGGCTACTATGCTTCCCGCACTTGATGACGAAATTGTCCGTCACCGCATCGCGAAAAGGATCGCCCTGGATCTTGAGGACCAGGCCGTGGTCAACCTCGGCATCGGTATCCCGACCCTCGTGTCGGATTACCTGCCCTCAGACCGCCACATTGTTTTGCAAACGGAAAACGGCGTCATCGGGGCTGGGCCGATACCCGAAAAGCCCGACCTGCGCTTTATCGGTGCGGGGGGAAGACCCCTCTCCCTGGTCCCGGGTTCCTCGATCGTCGCCAGTGATTTCAGTTTCGGCCTCATTCGGGGAGGACACCTGGACGCTACGGTCCTGGGGACCCTGGAAGTGGATGAAGAGGGCAGCCTGGCCAACTGGTGGATTCCTGGAAAGCTGGTTCCGGGAATGGGCGGCGCCATGGATTTGGTGACCGGGGCGAAAAACGTCTATGTCGCCACGACCCACCTGGACAAGAAAGGCAGGCCCAAGCTCGTCAAGAAGTGCACCCTTCCCCTCACTGGCGTGGGTGTGGTGACGACGATCGTCACGGAATTCTGTGTCGTTCGCAGGCAAGAAGGGAAAATGACCCTCTGCGAAATCGCTCCCGAGGTTTCCGTCGAAGAGCTCCTGGCCAACACGGGGATGACCCTCGCCGTTTCCAGGGAACTCCGGACGATGCTGGGGATTTGAGGGGAAAACACTGCAGAATCGAAAGGTGGAATTGTTCTCATGGGAAAACCGGTGATCCTGAGCGCCTGCCGCACGGCCGGTGGCAAGTTCGGGGGAACACTAAAAAACATCGAGGCAACCGAGCTTGGCGGTCTTGTCATAAAAGAAGCCCTTTCCCGCAGCGGGCTGTCCGCGGAGGACATCGGGGAGGTCGTCATGGGAAACGGCTGGCAGGCAGGAGTTGGGGCAAATCCTGCCCGAATCGCCCTTTTCAAGGCCGGGCTGCCTCAGTCCATCCCTGCCTTCACCGTCAATAAGCGCTGCGGTTCAGGCCTCAAGGCTGCCATGCTTATCAGCGACCGCATCCGGCTGGGAGATATCCGCGCCGGGATCGCGGGAGGAATGGAGAGCGCTTCGAATGTTCCCTATCTCTCGCAGGATGCCCGATGGGGTGCCCGCATGGGTGAAAAAGCGCTTCTGGACGTTCTTCACAAGGACGGTTTCCTTTGTCCGATCGCGGGGATGCTGATGGGCTCGACGGCGGAGGTTCTCGTCGAGGAGTTTGCCATTAGCAGGGAGGAGCAGGACCGGTTCGCCTTCGACAGCCACCGGAAAGCCCTTCAGGCGATCGACAACGGCTGGTTCAGGGAAGAAATCGTTCCCGTTCCGGTGAAGGACAGGAAAAAAGGGACGATCCTGTTTGAACAGGACGAGATCCCGCTTCGGGATACTTCCATGGAGGCTCTCGCGAAACTCCCGGCGATTTTCAGGGAGGGCGGGACAATCACGGCGGGTTCAAGCTCGGCCCTTTGCGATGCGGGTTCGGCGGTTGTCGTCGCTGACAGTGCGTGGGCGACCGCAAACGGATATCAGCCCTTCGCCGAAATCCTCGGCTATGCCTCGGGCGCCCTCGACGCCCTTCATATGGGGCTCGGTCCGACCGTGGCGATCCCGAAGGCCCTGGAGATGGCAGGGATGAAACTGGAGGACATGGAAATCATCGAGATCAACGAGGCCTTTGCGGCCCAGGTGATTGCCTGTCACCGCGCCATGCCCTTCGACATGGACCGGCTGAACCTTCACGGGGGGGCCGTGGCCCTCGGCCACCCCATAGGGGCTACGGGCACGAAGATCCTCACAACCCTGCTTTACGCAATGAAAACCCACAACAGGGAGATCGGGCTGGCGAGTGCCTGCATTGGAGGCGGGCAGGGCGTGGCAATGGTGGTCCGGAGGCTTTCCTGAAGGAAGCAAGGTTTTTCACCAAACCGGCGTCCGAACAAGGCCCTCAGTTTCGGCTGAGGGCCTTGTTGTACTTGAGGGGTTCCCGGTAGGGAGTTCCTTTCCGCCGATCGAGGAAATCGAATGATGAAGTTGATGAAGTTTACAGGACTGGCGCTAATCGGTTAAAGTATTACTGCGGCCCAGAAAATGCACGGAAGAAGTCCCCCAAGGCACTCGCCGCGAACCCGTCCGACCGGCCATGGAGGAGAGCGTCTTCGAAATTCCAATGGGTGTGCAGGGTTACAAGCGATCCTCAGGCAGCTTCCGCTTCAGCGGAAAAAACCGAAACTCTGGTTGCCCGGGAGGAACCATGGTTGAGATGCACCTGGAGCCAACTTCTAACCTGAACGCGCAAACGCGGTGCGACAGAGGAAGCCAACACCCGCATGGCTTTGAGGGAGTCCCAATGAGTGAAGAGGCTCGAATTTTCAAGAGCCAGTCAAAAAGGGCCATTACTCGGATTGCCCTTCCCTATCTTCTCTTTGCCGGGGCATGGATCCTGGTCTCGGACCGCTTCCTGGGATTCCTGCACCTGGGAGAGACGGCGACGACCCAGTGGTCCATCTACAAGGGCCTGGCCTTCGTGGGGGTTACGGCTCTTCTCCTTTCGGGCCTTCTGGTAGCCGAGGCCAGGTCGAGGGCAAGAGCCCAAGCTGCCTTGGACAGGGTCGCCAGACAGCTGGAGGCCAACCAAAAGAAGCTTCGCCTTTTTATCGAAAACGCACCGGCCGCCATTGCCATGTTTGACCGGCAAATGGTCACCCTGGTCACCAGCCGCCGATTCATCACCGATTTCGGCTTCGAAAGCAGCGAGTTGATCGGCCGGTCCCTCTACGAGGTTTTTCCGCAGATTCCGGAACGGTGGAAGGAGGCTCTCCAGAGATGTTTCGATGGAGAGATCCTGAAGGCGGAGGAAGATTCTTTCCCAAGGGCGGACGGCAGGACGGACTGGCTCCGCTGGGAAATCCTTCCGTGGTATGAGGAGGACGATCAAATCGGAGGGATCCTCCTTTTCGCAGAGCTCATCACGGAGCGAAAGCAGGCCCAGGAGGAAATCCGCAGGCTCAACGCCGACCTGGAGCGGCGCGTCGCGGAACGGACGGCGGAACTGGAAGCCGCCAACCGGGAGCTGGAGGCTTTCTCCTACTCCGTCTCCCACGACCTCCGGGCCCCTTTGAGGACCATTGACGGCTACACCCGGATCCTGCTGGAGGATTACGGTCCCCGGTTGGACGAGGAGGGCAGGCGGATCTGTTCGGTCATTCGCGGCGGTGCACGGACGATGGGGAAGCTGATCGACGACCTCCTCTGTCTCTCGAGAGCGGGAAGAGTGCCGATGCAAAAGACTCCGGTCGATATGGCGGGGATGGCCCGTTCCGTCTTTTTCGAGATCACCACGGAAAAAGAGCGGGAACGGATCGATTTCCGGATGAACCCCCTTCCCAGGGCGTGGGGGGACCCCTCCCTGCTTCGCCAGGTATGGGCGAACCTGCTTTCCAACGCCGTGAAATTCTCCTCCGGCAAGGACCTTGCGGTCATCGAGGTGACCGGGGAAGACCGGGAGGAAGAAACCGTCTATACCGTTTGCGATAATGGAGCGGGTTTCGACATGGCGTACTCGGACAAACTTTTCGGCGTCTTCCAGCGGCTTCACCGGGCCAGCGAATTCGAGGGCACCGGGGTGGGGCTGGCGATCGTCCAGCGGATCGTGGCCAGGCATGGCGGGCGGGTCTGGGCAGAATCCGAAGTCGGAAAGGGCGCGACGTTCCATTTTTCGATCCGGAAGGAGGGCGGCCATGGGCACTGATGCGGTTGTCGACATTCTCCTGGTTGAGGATAACCCCTGCGACGTGGAGCTGATCATCCGGGCCTTGAAGAAACAGAACCTTGCCAACCCGATTTCGGTGGTGGAGGATGGAGCCCAGGCGCTGGACTTCGTTTTCTGCCGGGGCCCTTTCGCGGACCGGAGTTTTGACTCCCCTCCCAAGGTGATCCTGCTGGACCTCAAGCTGCCGAAGGTGGACGGCCTGGAAGTGCTGCGGCAGATCAAGTCGGACGAAAGAACCCGGTCCATCCCGGTGGTGGTCGTCACCTCCTCGGAAGAAGACCCGGACATCCGGACGGCGTATTCCCTGGGGGTCAACAGTTACGTGGTGAAGCCGGTCGGAGCGGAGGCCTTCATCGAGGCCATGAGCCGCCTTGGCCTGTACTGGCTGCTCGTCAACCGGAAGCCTTGAGAATGGAGGAGGAAACATGCGGGTTTTGATCCTGGAAGACCTTCCAACAGACGCCGACCTGGCTATCAAGGAAATCGCGAGGGTCGCGCCGGACTGTGAATTTCGGGTTGTCGAGACCCGCCGGGAATTTGAAGAAGCCCTGGCAAATTTTCAACCCGATGTCGTCATTTCGGACTACAAGCTCCCGAGCTTTGACGGGATGACGGCGCTCAAGCTGGTTCAGCAGCGGGACCCGGACCTCCCCTTTATCATGCTGACCGGTTCCATCAACGAGGAAACGGCTGTCGACTGCATGAAAGCGGGGGCCTGGGATTACGTCATTAAAGAGCATATCCGACGTCTCGGGCCGGCTTTCCTGAGCGCCCTGAACCAGAAGAGGCTTCGGATGGAAAGAAAAGCGGCCGAGCAGAAGTTCCGCGAAAGCGAAGAACTGTACCGGAAAGTGTTCGAGGATCACGCGGCCGTGAAGCTGATGATCGATCCGCAGACGGGATCGATCCTGGACGCGAACCGGGCCGCGGAGAAATTTTACGGCTGGCCGAGAGAAACGTTAAGGCAGATGAAGATCCAGCAGATCAACACCCTGCCGCCGGATCAGGTCAAAGCCGAGATGGAAAAGGCTCAAACCCTCCGGCGGTTTTACTTCGAGTTCCGGCACCGCAGGGCAGACGGCAGCGTCCGGGACGTGGCGGTTTACAGCAGCCGGATCGAAGCAAAAGGAAAGGAGATTCTTCATTCCATCGTTCACGACATCACCGACAAGAAACTGGCCGAGGCCGCCCTTTCCGCCAGTGAGGCGAAACTTCGAAATTACGTCGAAAAAGCCCCTTTCGGCATTTTCCAGATGAATAGGGAGGGCCGGATCCTGGACGCGAACCCAGCCCTTCTGCAACTTTCGGGATACAGCGCCGGGGAGCTTCGGTGCATGGGGTTGCTTGACCTCGTTTCCGACGGATCGAAAGATGAAGCGGAGAGTTTCCTTGCGCTTCTCAGAAAATCGGGCTGGTCTTCCTGGGAGACCCCCGTTTTTAGAAAAGACGGGACCCAGAGGTGGTGGCAGTTGGAGGGGACTTCACTTGGAGAAGGCGCGTACCTGTGCTACGCCGTCGATACGACCGAAGAACGAACGGCCCTTTCCGACCTGGCAAAGGAAAGCGCCCACCTGGAACAGCTCTTCATGAACTCGCCTCTCACCATCCAGCTTTGCGAACTGGACGGCACGATTTTGCGGGTCAATCCAACCTGCGAGAGGATGTTCGGTTTTTCCCAGCAGGAACTGGTCGGGCACAAGATCGACGATTTCATCGTGCCGGCGGAAGAAATGGAAACCGCCCGGAGATACACCGAAGGTTTCTCGGTTTCCGACGCCCTATCGTTTGAGGCCAGGAGGAAGCGGAAGGACGGATCCCTGATCGACGTGGCCTTCACCGGCTTTCCGGTGCGGCTGGACGGCAACCAGACCGGGGTTTTCGCACTCTACCAGGACATCACGGAACGGAAAAAGGCCGAGCGGGAAAGGGAAGAGAGCAACCGCCAGCTGAAGCTGAAGGTCGAGCAGCTCCAGAGGGCCTGGGAACAGTCCGTCCAGGTTCTTGCGATCGCTTCGGAAGCGCGGGACCCCTACACCGCCGGGCACCAGAGGCG
>Ga0208695_1003346_pt1 | contig 10927 bp, 7 predicted proteins | sample AD_UKC111_MetaG_FD_184449 | JGI IMG/M metagenome (GOLD analysis project Ga0208695, IMG submission 184449) | Active sludge microbial communities of municipal wastewater-treating anaerobic digesters from Hong Kong - AD_UKC111_MetaG (SPAdes)... | ecosystem: Engineered > Bioreactor > Anaerobic >... | reverse complement strand
CCAGGCGGATGGCGCAGAAGTATGGGGGGTGATGCTTTCTGTTGTAGAAGAGTATACCTGCCGGACAATAGAAGATAAGCATATGATACGAATTGATCTCGTATCCAGTTGGTGGAATGACAGGATTAAGATGAAATAAGCTAATCTGATAGACATGGTTTAACCGGGGTGTATGTTATGTTAATAAAGGAAGTATTAATATACGCAGCTATAAAAACCTGAATAATGTTATATTCTATTGATATATGTTATAGAAGGTAGGTTATGATAAATCATACAGGTGCTTTAGTCACGAATAATGAAGTAACATTTGGTTCATGCCTGAAGCAGGCGATTCGCAAATCCAGAAAAATCAGGATGATTGCTGCTTTTATCAGAGAATCGGGCATAAGATTCATTCTGGACGATTTGGAATCAGCTGTAAATAAGGGAGCAAGGGTTCAGATACTTACGGGCTTATATCTTGGAATAACGGAACCCTCTGCATTGTATTTATTGAAACTTCACTTTGGCAACTCAATTGAAATAAGGATATTCAAGCACGATGATATTTCTTTCCATCCAAAAACGTATATTTTTGAAGATGATCAAAACAGCGAAATCTATATAGGCTCATCAAATATTTCATTGTCCGCGCTGGAAACCGGGGTTGAATGGAATTATAAAATAGCACGAAATGAATCGAAAGAAGTGTTTTCCCAATTTTCCGATAACTTTAACCTGCTGTTCAATGAGCATTCCGTGGAATTAACGGACGAGCTTTTGAAATCGTATAGCATAGGATGGAAGCAAAGCAATCTTCTAAAAAACGAGCCCGGTACAAGTCTTCGCAAAAAGATACTTGATGCATCCGGTGGCTCAGGTGAAGATAATGCGGCATATAAGACCATCCAGATACGGCCATATGGTGCACAGATTGAAGCCTTATACTACCTTGAAAAGGCAAGAAGTGAGGTTTCAAGAGGGCTTGTTTTTATGGCAACCGGAGTTGGAAAAACCTATCTTGCAGCCTTCGATAGCAGGAAGTATAAGAAGATCCTGTTTGTAGCGCATCGGGAAGAAATATTAAACCAGGCTTATGAAAGCTTTGCAAAGGTTATGCCGGAGAAAACATTCGGTATGTTTAAAGCATCAATAACAGAAAAAGATGCGGATGTCATCTTTGCCAGTGTTCAAACGCTGGGTAAGGCAAAATATTTGAATGAGGAATGGTTTAAACCGGATCATTTTCAGTATATGATAATCGACGAGTTCCATCATGTAGCAGCCCAAAGCTATAAAGCGATAGTGGATTACTTTAAGCCGGAATTCCTTTTGGGCCTTACTGCGACACCGTTCCGAATGGATAATAAGGATATATATTCCTACTGCGATGATAACCTCATTTATGAAATTAATCTGAAAGAAGCAATAGAAAGAGATTACCTTGTTCCGTTCAATTATTATGGTATCTACGATGACACCGACTATACGCAGATCAGCTATAAAAACGGAAAATATGATGAAAAAGAACTTGAAGATGTGCTTAGCAAGCCCAAAAGAGCTGAACTGGTTTTAAAGTATTTTAATCGTTATAGAAAGAGCAAAGCAATCGGCTTTTGCTCTTCAGTAAAACATGCCAATGCCATGACAGAAGCTTTTGTTGCAGCGGGAATACCAGCAGCCTCTGTTCATACAGGTGAGGGGCCGTATTCGGAAGACAGGAAAATTGCCATACAGAAATTGGTGAACGGAGAACTTAGCATCATATTTGTTGTGGATATCTTTAACGAAGGGGTGGATATTCCGGAAATTGATACGGTGTTATTTCTGCGACCCACCGAATCTTATACGGTTTTCCTGCAGCAATTGGGGCGAGGATTGAGAAAACATGAAAGCAAGAACTTTACTGTAGTGCTTGATTTTATCGGAAACTATAAATTAGCTCCTGTTTTGCCTTTGCTTTTAAGCGGGATGAATCCAATGATTAAGGAAAGAAGAGCTTATTATGAATATACCTATCCGGAAGGCTGCAATGTTCAATTTGATATGAAGCTAATCGATTTGTTTGAAGAGATGAAAAGGCATGACAAGCTCTCTGTAAGGCTGGAAAATGACTATTTCAAGCTGAAAATGATATATGGTAAAAGGCCTTTGAGAACGGATTTATTTGAAGGCTCCGATATTCCTACCAGAGAGTACCTTAGGAATGGGTATATTCAGTTTTTGAACGGTATAAACGAGCTAAACGAAGAAGAAAAGACATGGCTTGGAACGAAGGCAGAAGGCTTCCTGCTGGAACTGGAAAAAATGTCTATGGACAAGCTCTACAAAATCCCCACCATTTCGTGCTTCATAGATGGAAACAAGCTTTTACACAAGGTTTCAGCAGATAAGATCGCTCAAAACATGATGGACTTCTATAAAAACCCTCTGTACGCACCGGATATGCAGGATAGCGGAAATAAAGATTATCTAAATTGGCCTTTGCAAAAGTACAGAGCTAAAGCTATACAGATGCCGATAAAGCATATAAATGTGAGTTCGAATTATTTCAATTATGATGAGATCAATAAAGAATTAATATTGGATTCAAAAATTGTAAATGCAGCAACAAGTTTATATGTCGAACATATTAAGGACATCCTGGAGTACAGGCTGAAGAGCAAATGTTCAAAATTCTATAAATTAAATCATGAAGACGGAAAGAGGTAATTTCAGAATGAGTATTGAGTATTACAATAAAAACGCTGAAGAGTTTTATCAAGGGACAGTTTCTGCCGATATGAGCGAAACTTGCAATAAGTTTCTGAAATATGTAGTTCCCGGAGGAAGAATCCTTGACGCAGGATGCGGCTCCGGGCGTGATTCACTTTATTTCATTAAGCGTGGTTACAAAGTGGTGTCTATCGACGCATCGGAACAGATGGTCAGGTTAAGCAGTGCGCTGACAGGACAGCAAACGTTATTATTGAAATTCGAAGATGTGGATTTCAAGGATGAATTTGATGGCATATGGGGCTGTGCGTCACTGCTCCATATACCAAAAGTTGAAATAAAGGATGTTATGAGTAAATTGATTCAGGGGTTGAAAAAGAACGGTATCTTTTATATGTCGTTCAAGTATGGCCAAGGGGAAGAACTAAAGGATGAGAGATTGTTTAATTTCTATGATGAGATAACATTACCAGAATTGATTGCTGAGGTAGGGCAGTTGAAAACTATTGAAATATGGGTGACAGAAGATGTAAGGCCGGGGAGAGAGGGGGAAAAATGGATAAGCTGCTTATCCAGATGTTGTTAATTATGTTTTAAGTGATGTATCGCCATATAAAAGTAACTCTGTATGCTTATAGATAGATTACATAGGGTAAGATGAAATTGAAAGTATTAAAATAAAGACAGAATAGGTAAACATAAAAATATTGTAAAATCTACTATGTAAATAATTGGAGATCACAATCTGTTATATTGTGGTATAATATGTAATATGGGTTCATTATTTGGGGATTTGTATAGATAATCAAGAAATTGTCCAATAACCTTTTGACAGTCAGAACTAATCAGTAAGCATGTTAATCTATTTAGGGCCTACTGAAAAACGGTGAAAATATTGAAAACACTGGGCTTAGAGGCAATTATGTGATATAATAGTGCAAGAAAAACAACGATTTTTCAATAAAAACCTTGCACATGGAGAAGCAAAAATGCTTAAGAAGCCGGATAACAAAGCCCAATTATCATTCTTTAATAATTTCTTTGATTGTAATCGCCAATTGGACCCAAACAATCGTTGGATAGTTTTATCAAAGCTGGTTCCTTGGGATAAAATCGAAGAAAAGTATAAGAAGTTGTTCTCAGATGTAGGCGCACCTGGCAAAGCAATTCGTATCGCCGTTGGAGCATTGATCATCAAAGAAAGATTAGGTTTAACCGATGAAGAAACACGCGAGCAAATCATTGAGAACCCATACCTCCAGTACTTCCTGGGGTATGACCAATATACAACCCAGCCACCTTTTGACCAGAGCTCATTAACAAGGTTCAGAAAACGGTTCACTGCCGAGGTCATGAATGATATCAACGAGATGATCTGCCAATATGGTACTGGTAAATCATCAGGCAAGAAAGATGACGATGATCCGCCAGGACCTTCAAATACCGGTGGTGAGACCGATGATATGCAATCTCCCCAGGTTGAGAACAAAGGAACCTTGATACTGGATGCAACCTGTGTACCGGCAGATATCCATTATCCAACGGATGTCACTCTTCTCAATGATGCAAGAGAACTGACGGAACAGATCATTGATAAACTCCATGAGCCAATGATTGGGAAGCAGAAAAAACCACGCGATTATCGTCAAAAAGCGCGGAAACAGTTTTTGGCATTCATCAAAAAGAAGAAACCCGGGAAAACGGATATTCGCAGAACAATCCGGCAGCAGCTTGGTTATGTTGGAAGAAACTTAAAAACTATTGGAAAACTTGCGGAAGTCAGCGATTTAGGTCACCTACCTCGTGCACTGTACAAGAAGCTTCTGGTAATTCAAGAACTGTATCGACAACAGCGCTATATGTATGTCAACAAGGTTCACAAAATAGATGACCGGATCGTTAGCATCCATCAACCTCATATACGCCCGATAGTCAGAGGTAAGGCAAACGCAGCTGTAGAGTTCGGAGCAAAAATATCCATTAGTGTTGTTGATGGCATGACCTATCTGGAAACCCTGTCATTCAACAATTATGCAGAAAGCAAATATCTGGAGCAATCAGTTATGGCTTACAAAAAGCGGTTTGGTTGCTTCCCTGAGACGATTCTGGTGGACCAAATCTATCGAAATCGTGAAAATCGTGGCTTCTGCAAAAAGTATGGTATTCGAATCAATGGACCACGGCTGGGGCGGCCACTTGTTAATAGCAGTCCGGATGAAAAGATGGAAAACCGCATTGATGAAGGGATGAGAAACCAGGTTGAGGGAAAATTTGGTGAGGCAAAACGGCGATTTGGTCTACAAAGACTTCTCACCAGGTTGCCTGAAACCAGTGCATGCCTCATTGCAATAAATTGCATAGTGATGAATCTGGAGCAGCTACTCCGGAATTTCATTTATCCTTTTTTCTATGTTCGAATTTCTGTCAGTTTTTTGTGCTTTGCTGTTTTATAAAATAGATTTTTCAGTAGACCCTACCATAGATTTTGAAAAACTTCTAGAAGAATTTTTCATAATACCTATTAGAAGATAAAAATAGCGAATGTTGCAAATCCAAAATCCAGAAAATAGCAATTGGAATTCCATAGCATGCAAATTTGAAAAAATCCATTATTTATTGGTACTCTTGCATAACCACTGTTTGTAATGGTCCATATGATGACTCTTTGTAAGATGATAGAAACTTTATATACCATTATCGCAGCACCCATCCATTCTATAAAAATTACGTCAGTTTGTATGAGGTTATGTCTTCAATTTTTGGGATTGTACCTTCTAATCTTCTAATTACTCAGTATGCTGATTTATATGTCGATCCATCTGTTAACATGTAGAATACAGTGGTATAATTATTGTAAAAATGGTATATGAAGGTGTTTGTAGAGACCAAACATAGAGTAGCTAAAAATGGTATAAACCCAGCTAAACCATAAGGAAGTATATTGAGTATGAAGTTATACGTCGGGGTCACTGATTACGATTGGTTCAAGATTCTTAAGCGTGAAAACTGTGAGGAAGTTAATTTCTGGAAACCCGGAGGGCGTACAAATTTCAAAGCCCTAAACCCGGGTGATCTTTTTTTATTTAAGCTTCATAGCCCGCAGGATTACATTGTGGGTGGTGGGTTTTTTCTTAAATTTTCAATCCTACCGGCATCTTTGGCCTGGGATACTTTTGGCATTGCCAATGGCGCATTAAGTCTGGTGGAACTCAAAGATAGAGTATATAAGTATAAAAAATCAAATCATTTTACCGATCCGGATCCGAACATTGGTTGTATAATTCTGTCCATGCCTTTTTATTTTGAGGAACAGGAATGGATACCGGTTCCACAGGATTGGAACTATAATATTGTTCAAGGTAAGCTTTATGACACCGAAAGCTTTGCTGGAAGATCTCTGTATAAGCAGGTATCAGAAAGGCTCAATAAAGAAAACAGAATTGCTGCAAGTGTTGGAGTAGAGAGTGTACAGAATCGTTATGGAAAAGAACAGATCATCAGGCCAAGGATTGAACAAGGAGCATTTAAAGTTTTGATTACCGATGCTTATCACAGAAGATGTGCTATTACAGGAGAGAAGACATTGCCAGTACTTGAAGCAGCGCATATTAAGCCTTACAGTCAGAATGGACCCCATGAAATTAATAATGGTTTACTATTAAGAAAAGACTTTCACGCATTATTCGACAGAGGTTATATAACCATTGATAAAAACCTGACCATTGAAGTCAGCCATCGGATAAAAGAAGACTTCGGAAATGGAAAAGAATATTATGCCCATCACGGCAGTAAACTGCTAATTTTACCGGAAAACAAAGACCATCTGCCGGATCCGTACTATCTGGAATGGCATAATGAAAATGTTTATCTTGGGTGAACAGAATAAAAATGAATCCTACTGAATTGAAACAGAAGAGAAACTAGTGGTACCAGCATTTCAAAGGCTTACGGCAATATAGAAGTCGCTACAAAATGGATAATTTAAAGCCGAGGGGTGAGTAGAACTACTGTCAATCGAGAATTAATCATACTTTCGTGGTAAAATGTGATCATGAAAAGCGTACAAAGAGATATATTCAAGGCGATCCATGAAGGAAAATGGCTGAGCATTGAATATAAAAACCAGAGCGGCCAAACAACAAAATATTGGATAGGGATCAAAGTTATCGATGTAAAGCAGAGATCTTTGCTAGTCAGCGGGCTTCATTTATCTCAGTACAGCCTGTGCGATCTGAAGATTTTTATTGATTCCATACTTTCTTCTGCTATCATTGATGGATCATACATGGAGGTGAATCAGAGATTAGTCGATGATATCCAGCTAAACCCGCATAAGTATCAGAGCATTTTTAGCAGCACCATCAATTTTAATATTCTAAATTATCTTGCTGAATGCAACCGTCTGGATTCTACACCCTACAAGTGTGAGTATTCCCTGATCCGCTATCTCGATGAAGACCGCCTGGTTTCCGGTTCTTATGCATTAACTGATGAACAATTCAGGAAAATCGTAAACACTTTTCAGTATAAAGCCGCCAATAAGAATAACCAAACCAAAATCAAACAGCTTTGCATGAATGTTCTCAGCATCAATTCAAAAAGAGGCTTGTATGTTCTTGCATATAGAAAACTAATGCTCGATGTTACTGATAAAGTATTAAGAGCGGATCATGAAGTTACCATTTGTCGAGAGAATATTATTGACGGATACAGGCAAAGCATTCGACAGTTCCTGGATGCAGATGATTACAGCCTTTTAGATGATTTTGATAAAAACAGAGAATTAATTAAAGATAAAATCACCCGTAACAATCCCCAAATCAATGGTGTTGACGACATGCCTTATCTGATCGCGCTTGAAAGGGATGTTATGGTGGATTTGGATTATGAATATAAGAGTATCCTTGATATGTATGACAGCGGCCAGGTAACGGTTCCCATAAAAGCATTCTTTGGCGAACTGACAAGAAAACCTGAAAGAAGAAAGGAATACCCGATCGCTCTACTGAATAAAAAGGTCAATATTGATCAGTTGCTGGCTATGAATACCGCAATGAAATACCCCATCGCATATATCCAGGGGCCGCCTGGAACCGGAAAAACCAATACCATCATCAATACGATTGTAACAGCGTTTTTTAATGAAAGAACTGTCTTGTTTTCATCATACAATAACCACCCCATCGACAGCGTTTTTAAGGCTTTTCAAGAAATAAAATACAGGGATAGGACTGTTCCGTTTCCCATTGTTCGTCTTGGCAATAAGGAAAAAGTTTTGGAGTGCCTGGAACATATAAGAGATATTTATGAAAAAGCAAAAAACATCAGCATATATGACAAAACCCTTGAAAGAAATAAAAACGACAAAATCGAAAGAACCCGGAAGCTTACTGCTTTGCTGAAAAAACATGAAACCCTGCTTGATTTGAAGGAGAGGAAGGAAGCGATAGAAAAGCTTTTAGCCTCGAATAAACATTTCACTTTTCAGGCAGACCTTCAAACAAGACAACTGGAGGAGGTAAACAGGCAGATCAAAAGCCTTGGCAAGGTTACTGATGAAGAAGCGATCAGCCTTCTTGAGGATGATGAGGAGGAATTCTTAAAATACCTTTATTTTATTTCGGCAAAATGCATTAAAAGAATCGACGAACCCAAAAATAAAGATTTACTGGATATTATCAATATGCCTGATTCCGATAAAGAGCTTAAGTTTACAAGCTTCACAAGATATATCAGTGAAGATGAGAATCTGAAAAAGTTTCTCCGCATATTCCCCATCGTTGCAACCACCTGTATATCCGCCCATCGTCTGGGGGAACCGAAGCAGTATTTCGATATGGTCATCATTGATGAGGCAAGCCAGTGCAACACAGCGATATCCCTGATCCCCATTATCAGGGGAGATAACCTGATGCTCGTGGGCGACCCGCAACAACTGAATCCTGTTATCCTGTTGAATCCGAAGGACAATGCAGCGCTGAAAAAGAAGTACTCCGTCTCAAATGAATACGACTATATCGACAATTCCATTTATAAGACTTATCTGGCCTGTGATGCGGTCAGTGATGAGATCCTGCTAAGATACCATTACAGAAGCCACAGGAAAATCATTGATTTCAACAATAAAAAGTATTATAACGGAAAACTGGCTATTAAAAGCAATATTTTTTCAGAGCAGCCTCTGACCTATATCAACATTGCAGAAAATAAAACGACCACCAAAAATACCTCTCCTGCTGAAGCTGAAAAAGTTATCGAGTATGTGAAGCAGAACAGAGACAAAAGAATCGGTATTATAACCCCTTTTGTAAATCAAAGCAGATACATTAACGATTTGCTGAAGGAAAACGGATTGACAGATGTGACCTGTGGCACGGTTCATGCCTTTCAGGGTGATGAGAAAGATATGATACTCTTCTCGCTTGCGGTTACAGAGCAAACAGGGCTTAAAACATATGAATGGCTGAAGTGCAATAAAGAGCTGATTAATGTTGCCACATCCCGGGCAAGGGAGCAACTGATAGTGTTGTCCAGCAGTAAAGAGCTGGACAGGCTTCATGAAAACAATCAAGACGATGATATATATGAACTGGTTGAATATGTGAAATCAAACGGAATATCCAAGGTAACGGAAAAAACAGCTGCATCGAGGGCATTAGGGATAAAACCATATAGCACCGAAACTGAAGAAGCTTTTTTGCAAAGCTTGAATTTTGCACTTGATAATGTTTTATTTAACAACAGAAAATGTACGGTGCATAAAGAGGTCAGCATTGCGCATGTATTCCAGCAGACTGCAATTCACATTGACTTGTTCTATTCTGGCAGGTTTGACTTTGTGGTGTATGAAAAGGGCTATGGAAAACAGGAAGTCCCTATTCTGGCTATAGAACTGGACGGCAAAGAACATTTCGAAAACGAGGTCGTTCGGGAGAGAGATCGAAAAAAAGCAGAGATCTGCAAACAGCACGGGTTCGAACTCATTCGAATAGAAAACTCTTATGCGAGGCGATATAACTACATTAAAGAGATCCTGATGAACTTTTTCCTGAGAAATTGATTAGAATTGATCTCGGAAGCCTTTCCTTTCAACGGATTTCTTCGAATGCATCAAGCAATAGAGCGGAACCTGCAGTTTCTGAAAAAAACATAAAAATATTATGGTAAAATATATAAGAACCAAATGATATGAAAGAAGGTGCTGCATGAAAAACTACATCCTGACCTTCACAAAAACAAGGTTCGAACCATTAAATCCTGTGTTTGAAGATATCCATATTGAAGATATAGCTCACGCACTGTCCATGCTGGCCCGGGCGAACGGCCATTTCCCGCAGTTCTATTCTGTCGGCCAGCACAGCCTGAACTGTTCTAAAGAAGCAATGGCCAGGGGCTATTCTACAAGGGTCCAACTGGGTTGCCTGTTGCATGACGCAAGTGAATGCTATATTTCAGATATTACCAGGCCGGTAAAATGCCAGCTGCCGGATTACGTCGTCGTTGAAGAGAAGCTTCAAAGCATGATTTACCGGCGTTTCGGGTTAAGCGATCTTACCGAAGAAGAGTTAAGCAAAATCAAAGACGTGGATGATACTCTGCTTTACTATGAATTCGTGGAATCCATGGGAGAACCGCCGGTTCAGACAGAGCCTCCAAAAATCATGATGAAACATGATTTCTCCCAAAGGGAGATCACATCCGTTGAGAAAGAGTTTCTTTATACTTTCAGAAATTTAACCGAAGGGGAATAGGTTATCGTTCGCGAAGGGCAAAGCATAAAGAGAGGTTCGGGTGTTATGAAAAAACCGAAGGATGACCTGCTTCACCGGTGGATGCTTTAATTTGCAGATATATATATATCATCCCGCTTGGGACTGGGAAGGAATGCCTGAAGATGGCAACGGAATTACGTAAGGTCGGGCTGAGGGTTGACGTGGATATGACAGACAGACGGCTGAAAAAATCCATGGATTATGCGAATAAACAGGGAATCCCCTTTGTATCTGTAATCGGTGAGAATGAAGTGCAATCGGGGGAATTCATGCTGAAAGCAATGGAGACCGGTCGGGAATATAGAATTTGCAACTGTGGAAATGGGTCGTATGGAATCATGGATTTCACAGAAAAAGTAAGACAGATTTGCCAGAGGCAATTAACTTAAACAGGGTAATTCCTTTAAATACCTATAGTATCGGTATGCTAAGCAATTCAAATATTTTTTGTACTGCTC
>Ga0208695_1003342_pt1 | contig 10933 bp, 4 predicted proteins | sample AD_UKC111_MetaG_FD_184449 | JGI IMG/M metagenome (GOLD analysis project Ga0208695, IMG submission 184449) | Active sludge microbial communities of municipal wastewater-treating anaerobic digesters from Hong Kong - AD_UKC111_MetaG (SPAdes)... | ecosystem: Engineered > Bioreactor > Anaerobic >... | reverse complement strand
AATCCCGTGAAAAGAGGACTGGTTGAAAATATAGAGGAATATAAATGGTTTTGGTTTATTGGGAAAGATGAAGATGTGAACAATAGGGCAAATGCACAATCCAGTATACAATCTAATGCACAACCGGAGACGGTTGTGCCACCAAGCAAATCGGTGGAACAATCGTCCTCGATTGTTCAATCAAATGCTCAATCTAATGCACAACCGGAGACGGTTGTGCCACCAAGCAAATCGGTGGAACAATCGTCCTCGATTGTTCAATCAAATGCTCAATCTAATGCACAACCGGGGACGGTTGTGCCACCAAGCAAATCGGTGGAACAATCGTTCTCGATTGTTCAATCAAATGCTCAATCTAATGCACAACCGGGGACGGTTGTGCCACCAAGCAAATTGGTGGAACAATCGCCCTCGATTGTTCAATCAAATGCTCAATCTAAGGCACAACCGGGGACGGTTGTGCCACCAAGCAAATCGGTGGAACAATCGTCCTCGATTGTTCAATCAAATGCTCAATCTAAGGCACAACCGGGGACGGTTGTGCCACCAAGCAAATCGGTGGAACAATCGTCCTCGATTGTTCAATCAAATGCTCAATCTAAGGCACAACCGGGGACGGTTGTGCCACCGGACAAATTGGTGGAACAATCGCCCTCGATTGTTCAATCAAATGCTCAATCTAATGCACAACCGGGGACGGTTGTGCCACCAAGCAAATCGGTGGAACAATCGTCCTCGATTGTTCAATCAAATGCTCAATCTAATGCACAACCGGGGACGGTTGTGCCACCAAGCAAATCGGTGGAACAATCGTCCTCGATTGTTCAATCAAATGCTCAATCTAAGGCACAACCGGGGACGGTTGTGCCACCGGACAAATTGGTGGAACAATCGCCCTCGATTGTTCAAATGAAAAGCGACAATGTGAACTGTGGTGGTTTCGACGTAGTTATTGGCAACCCACCATATGGCGCGGATTTATCTTTAGACGAGAGAACTTATCTCGAAAAAAAATTTAAATTGCAAAGTACCGATACAGCCTGCCTTTTTATGGGGTTAGCAACAACTCTCTTGAAAAATAATGGTTATAATGGCTTTATTGTTCCCAAACCATTTCTTTATGCATCGAATTGGATTAAAATTAGAGAAAAATTATTAGATAATATCCAGCAAATTGTCGATTGTAGTAAAGTTTGGAAGGAAGTTAAACTTGAACAAATTATTTATATTCAGCAAAAAAATATGCACTATAATACTTATGAATCTTATATACGAAATGATCGTGAAATGATTTATTTGTCAAATATTAAGAAAGAGAGCTGCATAAAATTTGGATTCTATTTGAACTGTGTTACATTGCAAGAATTAGCAATTGGAGAAAAAATGCATGATGCAGGTGCGTTCTTAAATGATTTTGTTGAAAACCATAGAGGTGCAGTATATCAGAAATATATTACTAATGAAATATCGGATTATAAAGTACTTGGTGGTAAGCAGATAAATAGATATTTTATAAATTCGAAAATAAAAGGATATATTAGCAAAGATATTATTAAAGATGAAAAAGCATTTATTAAAAATAATTCAATATTAGTTCAAAGAATAATTTCTCACATTCAAAATCCTAATCCTCATATACAAATTATCAGCTCAATAGCTGATAATATTTCAGTAAAAGAGTATATAATTGTCGATACGATAAATCAGTTAGAAAATTCAAGTAATTTAAATTCAAAATTTCTAATTGCTGTCATTAATTCAAAATTAATTTCATGGTATGTCTATAGATTTATTTTTGGAATGGCGATAAGAACTATGCAATTTGACAATCCCGTAACATCAAAAATCCCTCTCCCCAATCCCCAGTCCATAGACACACGCACGCACGATAGAATGGTTGCTCTGGTTGAGCAAATGATGGAACTTAATCAGAAACTGCACAACAGCGCAAATCTAACCGCACACGAAAACACTATATTAAAGCGTCAAATTGACGCCACCGATGAGCAAATCGACCGCCTCGTCTATCAGTTATATGGATTAACCGACGAGGAAATAGCAGTAGTGGAAGGAAGGGGGTAAAAATATAATAAATAATAACAAAGATTATCTATAATTTAAAAAAAATATATGTTATGGGAAACTCGCCGATTTCCGAAATAATTGATATTCGATAAGTTATCGCCTGAAGATAAAGAATACACGATGCTAATTATCAGAGAAAATATAACAAGAACCAAATTGACACAACTTATTCAAACGGTAAAAGATGTCCATAAGAACCTTTCTGTTAACAAAGTAAAAAGTAGTTCGTATAAGGATCTAGAAGATGACTGAGTTCATCTGAGATTAAGTTTTTAAAAGAAAATATAAGAAACTTACTCATTATGACAACAGTTTCAAAGCGTTATTTTGGAAGAAATTTAAACAATTCTCTGAAAATCCTAATGCTTCCACATTCAAAACACATAAATTGTTAGGTAATCAATGTCTGAATGATAGTGTGGTACAAGTATCCTTGCTTGTAAAAAGGGACGTATGCAATACGCCACTACTTAGACCTTAATATTTTTTTCTCAATAATTGGCGCGCTCAATATCATTCCCAAAATTATATACGGATATTTATAGCGCGCTGCACCGTATATGGGTATTGTCATTAACAGTCCAAGAATGATGAAAATTTCAATCAAAAGGACTGTCGGATTTTTTCGATTGTGTTTGAAATTAAAATAAAATTGGTAAAAGAAGAAAAATAATATAATTGCATAAAAAATATGGTGAATTATCGCTAAAATCAAATATTCAATTCTATAAGGTTGGCTAATAAGCGATTGAAAATTGTGATCCTTGAGCAATGCTTTGCCATATTGATAAACATAAATTTGATTTGTTGAAACCAGAGGATATAAAGCAAAATCATCTGTGATAAATAAATGAATAAACTTTACGGGGAGAAGAGATAACCACTTGATTGGATGTGTTTTAATCCAATATAGAGCTTGATGTTGGTAAAATTCATTTTTTTCCTTATATGACATTTGCTCGGGATGGGGCAAATATCCAATTTTACCCTCATCAAATACAGCAGGCTCGAAAGCGCCTGTAGCATCGTCATTTGCACCAATTAACAAATTTAAAGAACCCGTTGTTCCTGAATAAATAAAATCGCCAAAATTCTGTTTATTATATAATCCAACGCTCATTATTACAAGTAGAAAACCCGTGAGAAAAAGTGATAATTTTGCAAATTGGAACTGCTTGATTTTAAATATAATTATAATCAATATTGCAACAAATAATGCCCAACCAATTGGACGAATCCCAATAGACAATGCAATCATTACACCCGCAAGAGCAAATGCCCATTGTGTATTTATAAAAAATAGATAAATCCCAATCAGTATAGTCGTAAGAAATAGCAAATCAGTGAAATTCATCAATATTATACCGAGATTATTCAAATAAAGAACGTATAAAATTGCTGATATTAACGCTGCTTTATTTGAAAATATTCGATTAGTTATTGAATATAGTAGAATAAGATTAACTGTGTTAAGTATTATATTAAAAAATAAAATAGCTTTTACACTTTTAAATATTTTAAGAATAATAAATAAATAATTTATATAAATCGGTGCAATAATAAATTCATCATTTGTATTTGAATGATTTGGATAGAATGAATTATACTCAACGCATTGCAAAGCTTTTTGATAATAATATGCAGAATCGCTCTCGAAATGTGGCTCGGTAAATACTACAATTATAATTTGCAAAGCAATGTAGACTGTAAGAAGTATAAGGATGGGCTTATGTGGGTTATAATCTTTCATAAGCGAATTATTTTGACAGAATAAAGTAAATAATATAGCCCATAAAGCTTACTAGTTGAATAAGATAAATATGCCATAACGCCCTTTTATCTTTTTGGCAATGGTGGCAAAGCGGGCGTTAAATTTTGCTTCCCCTGTTGATTATCAGGAATATAGGTCTGATTTCTAATAGAATCGACAGGTGTGCCAACGCGATTGAAGCTATTGAGATCAAAATTGCGTTTTTTATATGGCAATAACGGGTCACTATAAACTTTAGCCATAAGGCGTCCCCAAATTGGTGCAGCAGCGCGTCCACCGTATCCTTGACCGCCCATATAATTGAAATTCACGCGTTTATCATCAAAGCCAACCCATATACCTGCGACGAGATCGGGCGTATAGCCAATAAACCAAGCATCAGCAGCATCATCAGTTGTACCTGTCTTACCTGCGGCATCGACACCCTGCAAAAATTTGCGGATAATAGAACCTGTACCATAATCCACAACACCTTGCATCATAAAAATCATTTCATCGGCAATTGTATCGGAAATAATGCCTTGTGTCATTATGGGTTTTTTGTTATTTTTGATAATAACATTCCCATAATTATCATAAATATCATTCAAAAAACGTGTTTGAATAGCAGTGCCGTGCAATGGAAAAGTTGCATACGCTGTTGTCATTTCGATTGGGGAAACATCACCGCCCGCACCAAGTGCAAGTGCAGGATATGCAACAAGAGGGGACTTTATACCCATTTTTTGAGCAACTCTGATAACCTCGTCGGGACTTGTGACTTGTGTAATCAACCTTGCTGAAACGGTATTAATCGATGCAGCAAGAGCTGAAAATAGAGTACGTTTATCACCATCTGTGCAATCGCCTGAACCCGATGGTGACCAAACGGTACCATCAGGGGATCTATATGTAAATGGTCCGCATTCAATTTCCGAATAGGGCGTAAGTCCATGCATCAATGCGGAAGTATAAACAAAAGGCTTGAAAGATGATCCAGGCTGACGTCGAATTTGTGTAGCATGATTAAGTGAATACTTAGCAGATTGATTTTCCTGAATAAATTTTGGCGATGCACCGACCATAGCTAAAATGTCACCTGTATGAATATTTATCACGACAGCGCCAACTTGAATAGTAGTAGCAGCGTTCTTTACAGAATCGATAAAATCTTTATTATTTAGCAATTGCTGATATATTCTACTTTTATCATTTGTGCTTGCCGATCTGTAAGATGGATTTGTCTTAATTGCCTTATCTAAAAGAGCATTTAATATAGTTTTATTTCGAGACCAGGACCAATTGCGCAAGAATTCTGCTTGTAATGATTTGAGGTGATCTTCCACCGCCTGATTCAAATACTGCTGGATGCGAGAATTCAAAGTAGTATTTATTACAAGTCCATCTCTATATAAATCATAATTTCCAAGTCGAGAATCATCGTTCAGTGATTGGCGCACCATTTCCACAAAATGCGGGGCTATCATAAATGTATTTTTGAGAGCAAAATTCCCGGCAGATCTATCGCTTGGAAGCAACGGTTCATTTGTTGCTTCTAAATATTGAGATGGTGAAATATACCCTTCTTCTAACATTAATGATAATATCAAATCACGACGAGCTAGAGCTTTGTCCGGATTTAGCACAGGGTCATAATTTGTAGGGGATTTTAGCAATGCAACAAGCATTGCGCATTCCGCTAATGATAAATCCTTCGGTTGTTTATTGAAATAAACTTGCGATGCAATAGAGATACCATAAGCGCCACGACCAAAATAAACAGTATTAGAATAAAGTTGTAAGATTTGCTCTTTTGTATAATTACGCTCGATTTGAATTGCTGTAAATGCTTCACGGATTTTACGGGCGAGTGTATTTTCTTTTGTTAAGTAAAGATTCCGAGCAAGTTGCATAGTAATAGTCGAGCCACCTTCTTTTGCTCTGCCTGCAAATATATTCTTTACAAATGCTTTTATAACGCGTGAAGTATGCACTCCCCAATGTTTAAAGAATTTCCTGTCTTCAGTTGCAATCAATGCATTAATATAATTCTTTGGAATTTGATTATAATCAATATCTTCACGTCTTTCAATAAAAAAATGATCGATTACAACGCCATCGGATGAATAAATTTGGGTGGCAAGGTTTAATTTCGGATTTTCTAATTGGGAAACTGATGGCATTCCACTGCTTATCACAATTCTAATATAAATAAACATTATTAGGCATATTCCCAAAAATGCCCCAATCAAAATCCATAAAAATTTCAAAGGTGTCATTTTCATTTTATTAATTCCCTTTCTATTATAACACGGCGTAAACGCTTGAGATAGAAATCTAATGGCTCATTATCTTTTTTGGGCAATGGTTCAAGCTCCCCTGCTGAACGAGTTTCTATAAGGTATCCTGGTACGCCTCTCTTTATTAATTCAATTTTTACAAAATCTGCTCGCTTTTGCCCTAATTCTTGATTGTATTCAACACTAGCTAATGTATCTGTATGTCCAATTATGACGATTTTATTAATTCTATCCTTTATTTTCAATAGATTTGAGGCTAGTGCATTAAGTTCCTCATCCCATTTAATATTTGTCTCATTTCCATTAGTATCAAGCACATAAATGTAAGGTTTATCGTATTCATCTAAAGGAAAATTTATCCGAATTGTATAAATTTCATCTAAGTAGAAATCTTGATGCACAATATTTATTGTATCCTCTTGATTTATAAAAATCTTCTTTGTATCGGGAAATAAATCGTCGCTTTGTGCTGTCACAATATATTCCTCATCTTTAACCAATGGAACAGAGTAAAAGCCTGTGCTGTCAGATTTATAAAAATCTTTGTTTTGTAGCGAGGGTTGTTCAACAGTTATATCAGCATTAGGAATTTGAGTATTATCTTTTAATTTATAAACTTTGCCTTCTAATTTATAAAATTGATTTATTTGGGTTTTGATATTTAAATTAGGATTTATTTCATTATGAATATCAAACGTAATATGTTCTTTGCTTTTGATTGTATCAGCCTTATAAATTTTATATTTCACAAATATATCATACCCACCAAGACCTTTTTTGCCTGCATCTTTAAATTGATTTGAAGCATAATAAAAAATGGAATCGCAATCGCCAAGGCAATTTGGCGATATTTCATTATAGACAGTATTGACGGGGGGACGTAGATTTTCGCGATTCTTAAATATATGATTTATAATAATATCGCTACTTGATGCAATATTTGCAAAGTTAATTAAATCAGAAATTTTTGCACGAAAAATATCATAACCCCCAACGTTATCAAATCCATTTGAAGCATAATATAAATATTTGCCATTAGGAGAAATATATGGCGTGATTTCATCACAACCAGAATTGATAGAATCACCACAATTTATGGGAGCGCCCCATTCACCATTTTGCAATTTCTTTATGAACCAAATATCTGAACCACCATACCCTGAATCTCGCTCACTAGCAAAAAATATGAGATTTCCGTCAGTCGAAATAGATGGATGAGAATACCAATCCATTAAATTTGTTGGAATATTAACAAGTTCCTTTACATTTACAATTTCATTATTTTTAATTTTACCCCAAATTAATCGGCTTTGTCCTATAATTTCTGAAAGAGGTGCCAACTCCCTACTTCGTGAATCAGTATAGAAATTTTGAGAATTTGAATAATCCTTTGCAGAACCAATATAAATATTGTCTTCATAAAATGTAGGGAATCCAATGTCACCTTCAACATTATAATGAATTATCTTTTCTGTCCTAATTCGATTGGGAGCAAGAAAATTACCATGAATAATAGATTGATGAATACCATTTTCGATTGTCAAATATGGTATATCATCAGCAAACGAAATTGCCCATTGATTTTCCTCAGTATTGCATAACCCAACAGGTTCAATTTTATAATGCCATCCTTGCAACTTTGTGAGCATTTCAGAAGTATCATGCTCGATACCTGTCCATCTTGTGGGCTGGCACAATATCACAGCTTTAGGGCATTCTTCGTCTTTTAATGTATGTTTAGGTGAAGAACATCCAAAAATACACAAGAAAGCAATAAATATGGAAATTAAATTTCTATTCTTTATATTAAATATCATTAATTTACAAATTAACAAAAATTATATATTTAAAAATTTCTAAATTAATTATAATTTTTTAAAAATAAGGTAATGTTTCAAAATAATCAAAAATTCTGTGTTATTTTTATAATTATATTTCTTTTTGGAATGAATTTATACTCTCAAAAATCAATCGATTTGCGAAAGCCACTAAATCCTGAAAATTTCAAAATATGGGATGAATATATTCGCCGTTATGCCCCCAGCGATAGTGCTTATAATGTTGTGATTCATATTGCTCAACAGCATTATTTTACAGGAAATTATATCACTGCACTTGAAGTATTTTATGTTTATGAATCTCTTTTCCCAAATAAATCAGATGAAATCCAAAATGAGAAAACTAATCTTATTGCACTTTCATTAATACAATCGCCAAATGATCGCAATTATCAATTATATGAAGAACTTGCCCATAGATTAGCAAATAGTGAAGATGGCTTTATTGCTGTGCAACGGCTTGCCGAAAAATATATTAAGAAACGAGCTTTCGATTCCGCAATTACAATTTTTGAAAAATATAAACCAATTTATAATAAATTACAATGGAAATTTGAAAAAGTTATAAATCTTCTTAATCGCCCCGAGGATTCAGTTGCAATTCATAATCTTGGACCTAATGTTAATTCCCGATGGGATGAATGGGACCCTAATCCAACACCTGATGGACATTATTTATATTTTTCTTCTGCACATAGGCCGGGTGGCAAAGGGGATCAAGATGTATGGTACTGTGAATATAAAGATACAGCCTGGAGCAAACCTATAAATTTAGGCGATAAAATTAATTCAAATAATGCAGAGACCATTGATAATGTTTCATTTGATGGAAATATACTGTATTTATCAGGTACATTTTCGGGTTCATTCGGTAAATTTGATATATATTCAGCATCAAGGACAGAACAGGGCTGGGGCAATCTCTATCATTTTCCAATGCCTATCAATTCAGTCAATCACGACGAAGCAGCATTTTTAACAAGCGATGGCAAAGCATTGATTTTCACCTCTGATAGACCGGGTGGAATTGGAAATTTTGTTGAGAATGGTAGGGGTTTTCATGGCGGATTCAATGGTAATATGGATATTTATGTTTGCGCAAAAACAGATTCGGGTTGGTCAGCACCAATAAATCTAGGAAACACGATAAACACACCATATGGAGAGCGTTCCCCATCGTTATCTCCTGATGGCAAAACGCTTTATTTCAGTTCTGATGGGCATCCTGGATTGGGACGGCTTGATGTGTTTAAATCTATAAGATTATCTGATACTTCTTGGACAGAGTGGAGCGAACCCGAAAATCTTGGACGTTATATCAATTCCGTTGATGATGATTGGGGTTATAAATTTGGTGTCACGGGAGATAGTGCATTTTTTGCTTCGAAAAATCGCGATGATAGCTTCGGTGGATGGGATTTATATTCTGTTTCAATTCCCAAGGCATATAAACCTCAGAGGGTTGTAATTATTAAAGGTAAAATACAAGATCAAAATGGTAATCCCCTATCGGCTTCTATAAAATGGGAAGATCTATCTTCAGGTAAATCGCTTGGCGAGTTGCATTCCAACCCGCAGACGGGCGAATATATCATTGCGCTACCACTCGGACATAATTATGGATATTACGTGCAAAAGGAGAATTATTATCCCACATCGGGAAATATCGATTTGAAAAAGAACACAGAGGATTCAGTAATTTACCGAAATATCAAACTCATTTCTTCACAAGCAATTCTTAAAGAGCAGCAAAAAATCACAATAAATAATATATTTTTCGATTTTGATGATTATACATTACGGAAAGAGAGTTATCCCGAGTTAAATCGCTTGCTGGATTATTTAAAAACAATTAATTTTACTAAAATTATTATTGAAGGGCACACTGACGACATTGGCGACGAAACGTATAATATGAATTTATCTCAAAAGCGGTCGCAATCCGTTGCTAATTATTTAATATCCAAAGGTATCAACAAATCCAAAATCCAAACCGTAGGTTATGGAGCAAAAAAACCTCTTGCACCAAATACAACAGAAGAAAATCGCCAACAAAACCGTCGAGTAGAAATTTCAATAAAGGAATAAGAGGGGGAACCTGTCCCCCCTATTTTATCCTTTTACTACCTTAATCACTTTGCGCTCGGTGCCATAGTTCACTGTGATTAGATATACGCCGGGCGTTACACCTTTGCAATTCCAGACAAGGGTGCCACTCCATCCGCTTTCGTGAACTATTGAAATATCCTTGCCATCGCTTATCTCTTTGCCATATACATCATATACTTTGATATCCGCTGTGTTTATATCCAGAGCTAAATCCCAAAATATCTTCGCTTGCACCACTTCGCCCGCAGGCAATGGATACGGCGGATATGAATAAAAGTAGTTCTTTCGGTCAATTGCATAATCATTTACATCTAATATACCTACATCGCTTAATTTAAGCCTGAATAATCCTCCCGTAGTACCTGCAAAAAGATGCGTTTCTGTTGCTAATAACTTATATATATCCGAATTTGTTAATCCCTTATTATATTGTTGCCAAAACCTCCTATTTCTAGGTATTTCTGTTGTATAATAAACACCTGCCCCATTCGTTGCTACAAAAATATAATCTGCTGCGAGATCAATTGATATTACTCCTAAATAATCCGGCAATCCCAGATTGGCATCATACCAGCTTATTCCAATATCATCGGACACAAAAAGCCCTCGTCCCGATTGATATACATATTCTGGATCTCCCCATACATTTACATGCTCTGTCCCTGCTAGAATGTATAGACCCGTACTAGATTTGATTGCTTTTACATCTGTGATATCTAAATCATACCAGTCAAATGGTAATATTGAACTGCTCCAAGTGACGCCTCTATCTGAGGAAATCAATACAGTGCTATTATCCGTTCCTGCAAATATGTAGTTTTCATAACATTCTATACAATATATTGGTTTAC
>Ga0208695_1003336_pt1 | contig 10955 bp, 17 predicted proteins | sample AD_UKC111_MetaG_FD_184449 | JGI IMG/M metagenome (GOLD analysis project Ga0208695, IMG submission 184449) | Active sludge microbial communities of municipal wastewater-treating anaerobic digesters from Hong Kong - AD_UKC111_MetaG (SPAdes)... | ecosystem: Engineered > Bioreactor > Anaerobic >... | reverse complement strand
GTCTACCGTTACTTTAGCGTCTAACACTTTAGTTTGTTTCCATTTCTCTGGTCTCCTATTCGTTAACCAAAAGGCTATAGCAGCGACATCTGGCGGCACGTGTTTCTTGATTTTATGCACAGACTTTGGTATTTCAATAAGCCCGTCTGATGTTTTTTTAATAAATATTTCAGTATGAATTTCTTCGTATTCGTAACCTAAAGCCCTTTTGAGTAGGGCGTTTTCGACGTGTAAATCGACAGGCTCTTTACCCTTTTTTATAGCCTTAAAAAAATCTAAAAATTTGCTCTGATACAAATAGTAAGTTGGTAATTTTATCCCAAGCTTGGCGGCAATTTCCTTGTCTGATAATCCATCTCTGGCATAGGCCTCTGCCAATTGTGGAAAGATTTCTGGGTCATATTTTGTTTTTCTTCCCCTTTTGTCAGACTTTTTCATAATCACCATATTTATACGCTAAATTTACAAAGCTACACTCGAAAATGCAAATTTACACCCATGACATATTTATTAAAACAGTTTAATTTGATTCGACTTCTGTTTCATATCTCCGAGCTCAATTACCTCTTCACCAGCCTCTTTTTTAAGCCATTCAGCTACAAGCCTCCTGTGGCAAAACTTTCCTTCTTTCTCATAACATAGTAAAACCGCATCTTTGCCTTTAGTCAAAGTACGAATTTTATTCATTATTTCAGTTGCTGAGAGAGATGCTAAGATTTTATTGTATTTCGTTGTATAATTTTGTTCGCTCATAGATAACATTTCTGGCGTAGGAGCAAGTTCAAGCATTTTAAGACCTGAAAAATATTGATTGAATCTTGCTATTGAAATACAAATATAACCTCTTGATTGATATTTCTTTATTTGAACAAAATAACCAGTGTATATTTTCATAGTTCTGTGAATTTAGTCGATAAAGATACAAAAATTTAATTAATATACAAATTCATACCTTCAAATTAAGCGATTTTGTCTTAATTTTTCGTTGTCGGTAAGGAAAATCGACGAGCTTTGAAGTCAACAGAGCCCGCTCCTCCTCATCTGATTCGAGCGAGTTAAGGATTCTTTCTATACGTGTGCGAAATGCCTTATTGAAAAGCATAAGGCAGGAGACTTTTTGCCGGGCATAGCTGACCATTGTCCTGTCGTGTAGAGGAACGAATTTTATAATTTGCTGCTGAGTGAACCGTCTTTCGAATATAACGCTAAGAAGTGCGGCGATGATGTGCCGTGCGTCGCAAATGGCTTGCTTTTTTGTTCGTTCAGACAGCATCTCTTTTGTTACTGCATACTCATTGCAAACGCAGTCGATTATTTGCTTTATTTTGTCGGTGTCGATTTCCATATTTGTATTTTTAAAAATAATCGTTAACCGTATTTGCTATAAACTGTAAGTCCTCCGTCATGAGCACGCATGACTTATTTTTTTGAAAATTCGAAATACTTATAGAGGATTGATTTATAGATAAACGTACTTCTCCAACCTCATCCTGTCTTGTGCATGAAAAGAATGCGACGTAGAAGGTACATCCAAATAACATGCCTATGACTTCAACGCTTATGGAGTTCCTTTCAAGTGTCTCCTTTAATTCTTGTAGATATTCTTGTGCTACTTCCTTTTGTATTAATGTTTCCATGTTTCAATTGAATTTCTTATTAGATTCATTCTAAATAAAACCCAATTAAGTTAATAACCAAAACACAGCATCGCTGCATCCCTTGCATGACTCGAAGTCCTTCCTTCCCATTTCGTTAGCTGCCTGAACGTAGCTGAATTCAGCTTCTTTAATGTCTTATACAGTGAAACTCCCTCAAAATCGATATGATTTTCATCAGCAAAACTTTTCCAAATGGCAAAGTCTCGCTTGATTGATCCAGCTCCTTGAATTTTAGAATAGTGGTTGCTATTCCTGAACGGCTTCCATGTATTGGGGTCTTCGACCCGTAAGAGTATATCTCCGAAAATACGGTAAAAATATATCCTCGTGAAAGCATCGAATATTCTTAAGGTTGAAACCTCTATAAGTTTACCTTCCTCTGTATCATAAACTGCAAGGCCAGTATGTGTTCCGGGGTCGATGCCAATAAGGTATTTATATTTCTTTTTAGCTGTCTGATTTGCATTCATTGCTCACTCCCTTCTGTGTTTTCAGTATAGCACAAGTCAATTTCGACGTCTATATCGAGCAGTGCTTTATATCGCTTTTTCTCCAATTCACGATATCTTTCGACGTTTTTGACGTTTCTATTCCTTTTCGGCCTTGCTACAACTTCCTGTGTATTGCTGTTAATCACAGTCAAGTGGTTTATTTTGTACATATTAGTGTTATTTTCTTAAATCAATTCCATCTACGTAAACGATATTAAACATTTCTTTGTACCGACTGCCCATTCGACCGCCGTACAAAGCTACGAAATCTTCCTGCGAAGTTATATTTGTAGTTACATGAGTAATCTGGCCGTGATTGACGAATGTGCTATACCTCGCTTCCAGAATTTCTTGCATAACGTTTACCGTGTTGCCGTAATTTTTGCCTTCAGGTTTATCGCTCAATTCGTCGAAAGTGACAGTGTGATACTTTTTCTCTCTATCGACGTAATAAATACTGTCGTCTGTGTAAGCTTTTATCACATCGTCGCCGCTTCGGCGATATTCTCTCGTGATATAGAGACAAGAAACAAAATTACTCTCCATCGGAGCGTTTCTCAGTTTAGGATTTTGCTTAATTGAATAGTTACAGAATAAACTCATAGCGAAGCTTTTGCCTGTCCCATAGCTGCCTGCTAAATATAGACCTTTGTGCAGCGAGTATCCAGGTCCCAATTTTTCGAACTCATGGTCTCCGATATGGTACAAAGTTAACAACTTATATAAGCGAGCAAGTTCAGGATTAAAAATCATCTGTTTACCTCGCTTCTGTAATCGTTCTTGGCCTCGAGAGAGAATGTAATTACGAGCCTCCTCGTACGTCATGATTCGAGCTTCTGGCGGGCTTGAATAGACCTTATTCCAATACTCTCGAGCGAGTTCCTTTTGCTCATCGGTTAAATTACTTTCATATCTCCTGTTTTGTCTGGTTTCCCAGTCACCTATTTGATACTTCTTTCCAAGTATTTCGATCTCGGTTTTTCCGTTTAATTCCATTATTCATTTTTTTTAAAGTTAGTTATTCAATAAAAAAATTGCGCGCGTGTTATATCACTCTCCCTATTCCATTTCCTTTCCTTTCCTTTCCCTGTTCCCATATGGAATTTTCCGGAGTGTTACTGGAATTTTCCGGAGGATTACTGGAATTTTCCGGATGATTATTGGAAACGAGCTGAAACATAGCAATAGCAAGTGTCTCATGCGTGCTTATATAAAAGAGGTTAACTCGATGGGCACGAGATGTGCGGAAACCGTAATAGCTATTCATCAAAATAGGTATTAACATCCGGGCATCTACCAGCGCACCGAGCCAATCAACCTGACGGGCACGGAATGTGCGGACATTGTAACAGCTCTTTATCTGAAGAGGTGTTAGCGACCGGGCATTCACCAGCGCATCAGGTGTATTGATAATCTCTTTGTATTTTATTACTATGTTATCAGAGGAGAGTGTATTCATTACATCGTTCTTTCGTTCTTTAATTTAGTAACCTGTATATTAGAAGCGTTCTCTTTCCAGTACTTGGTTACCCAAGCGTCGAAATGAGTAGCTACATCTCGAAAGGTTCTGTCTTTATCGTGTCCAGTGCTCTCACATCTTAAAAAGAACGATTCCATGAGGTCATAAATTTTGTCACGTGGTATCTTTTCCCTACGCTCGAGGCTTTCAGGTATGAGTGTACTCCTTCGCATCGATTCCTTAATTTCCTCCCATGTCCAATAGGACTGAGTATAATTTTCCCAGCCGTTTACGGTTTTTTGTTTTCGTTTCGATTGTTTATTTAATCGTTCCGGGAGATCAATGGAATCATTCTGGAGTGTTTCAGGAGCGTTACTGGAATCTTCCGGAGTATTACCGGAATCATCTTGAATATTACCGGAATTTTCCGGAGCGTTACTGGAATCTTCCGGAATGTTACTGGAATTTTCCGGAGAGTTCATAGAAAGTTCCGGAAATTTACTGGAATATTCTTTTAATAGTCTTTCCTCAGCTTCCTTAGGTATAGTTCTTTTGCCCGGATGTGAAATAACTTGATGGTATTTAAAGGTTCTGATTTTGTAGTAATTTTCACCATTATACCTTATTGGTATTAACATGTGTGTTTTTACCAATTCATCCAGCCATTCTGCAACTTCATGAACCCTTAAAGATTCATCATAGGCAAAAATCTTAGATTTTATGAACGTCGGGTTTGCCCTTAGAATTCCATAATCGTCAGCTAAATTCCAGGTCCCAATAAAAAGCAACCGAGCACCAAACGGCAACATGCAAAACTTTTCATCGTCCCAAAGATCTGGTTTTATGGTTCTTATTCTCATAATTTTTCCTCCTTAGGAAAGATACAGTTTTTACCATAAGCGCCGAATTGTAGGTCATTGTTATAAATAACCACGTGATCGTCCATTACCAGATAAACTATAGCTTGAAACGTACGTTTTCCTGTGTCTACAACAACTTCTTGGCTCGGCGTAAGAGCCCTGCGAAACCTCAGCAGAGCTCTTTTTGACCGGTAGTTTTTAATCAATTTACCGATTACTGTACTCATCTTTCGAATTTTTTGATGCGTTTAGTAATAGTTATCATTCAGGCAGTTTTATACTTATGCCTTCAGTTGTATAAATAAGCGGACAATTGAGTATGTTACCAGTTTTGGCATCTGCAATTTGGAATTCAGGTTTTAAAGTTTTAAGAAATTCCTCACGAGCTTTGATTTTTTCTTTAATGGCAGCTTGCTCTTCAATAAGTTCATCGTATTCAGAATCTCCACAAACGCTGAAATCATACGTGCGCCGAACAGTTTTTGTAATTTTAACACCCTTGAAAGCAAAGGTCTTTTCAGGATATTTGTCCACCTCATTCATAACGCAATCAGTGAAGGTTTGATTTTTCCTTATTGCATTAATGGTATCCTCCAGATTTTTCAACATTATTTCAAGTTCAAGAGGATTGCGGTTGCCTGATAACACCTCCTCGATGCACATGTTTACAAACAATTCACGTTCTGATTTTGACCGAGGTAAATAGGTGAACTGAGAAATTGCGCTTTCTTTTTCCATGACTTATTTTATTTTAGTTAGTAAATTTAAGTAATTTTTTCTAATCATGAACTCCGCGAAATCGTTACATAGAGTCAAGACGTCGTCTTCCAGAGCGTCGTACCTGAGACACTGAAATGATTCTGGCTCTAAGACATAAGCTCCGATGGCTCTGCCGTTAATAATCGCCGGAGGAAAATCTCTCACCTCAAAAATGTCGTACCAAAATGTATCAAGGCCAAACATCGATAAATAGAAACGCCATTGATAGGAAACATAATATTCGCTCCATAAAGGCAGTGAGAACTTTGCTTTTATGTCTCTTATTTCGACTCCTTCTATGCCATCAGCCCGGCCGGTTACAAGTAATTGTAAATCTCTTGTTTGATAGACCTTAGAAATCGGAACTTCATGAATCATAAGAGGGTGTTGTTTTCTATATTCGAGTGCTGGTCTATATTGTTCTGAAGATAGTATAAAGTCATCGACGTACATTTCTCCGTTATATGCTTCACGGTTGAATCTTTCGATAATTTTATGAATAGCAGAACCGAATTTGACCTTGTCATTAGGAACAAATTTGCCCATTATTGTATCAAGCAGGGCTTGTTCTGTGTCATATTTAGTCGTTCCCGTCTGGAAGCGTCTGAACTTTTCCAGAACAGAAATACTGACCTTATATTTAACATCAGTATCTTTTACTTGTTCAATGCTTTGTATATTCATAGCGGTAATATTGTTTTATATTCAGCTATTTCTTTACGCACGTAACATCCTTTTTCTTTGTCGGCTACAAAACCATTTCGCTTCGCTGAATCAGAAACGAGTTTTAGTAAGCCTTTTTGATAGTTATCAGGAAGTTCACGGATAACAGATAGAATAGCTGTAAGTTCGTCCGGATCTTCACAGCTTTCAATTTGTTCTCTGTATAATTCTACTTTTTTGAGCGCATCCTGCTGAATTTCGCTTTGTCTTGCAATTGCATCTTTGACTTGTTGAATTAGAGTTGCCATAAAATTTTTAAATCTTGTGTCATTTTCGTCGGGGATTTCGACAAGCGGAATTCTGGCAACATTTTTGCCTACGGTGAAGTCAGTAGGTTCAAATTGAATAGTTCTTTTATTGTTTACTGTCCTCATGTAGCCGACTTGGTCAGAAATTCTGAGTAACAAGTTATAAGACTGTCCGGTTACGTCTGGAATATTTCGGATAATATCCCCGTCTTTTTCCTGTTTAGCGTGGGCTATTATTACGAGGTCGGCACCATCTGCCCTTCTGTTATTTACAAATAATTTGAATTCGTCTCCTATAGCGCCGTAGGCACCTAACTTGTTTTTAGCAAGCTTTTGGTCTTGTCTGATTACATAAGACATTAAGAAATCGTCCAGTGCCGCTTTGGCCGTGTCGATTCCGATGGTAGAGTAATTTTTGAACGTACCGGCTTTCTCTTCTTGAATAACGTCCTCCCAACGGCTTACAAGTAGGGAGTCTTGGCGAAAGATAGACCTGTCAACCCCTCGATCGAAATCGATTAGCAGGGGGTTGTTAGAAGTGTTAAACAGGGATGTTTTACCGATCCCCGGCTCTCCATAAATGACGATCACTACAGGCCTTTTCGGCAGTGACTCGTCTTTTCTGATTACTGGCATGGCATTTTAATTTTTAGTTTGTAATTAAATTTGAATTATATGTGTTTATACACATGTTTATGATATAAAATAAGTTTTTCGAATCTAAATCGTAGAATTAGACTCTTCTTATACGAAAGAGTAATTCAGATATTTTTTAATGAGCTCTCTCACTTCCTTTATATGAATATGAATGTAGTTGCCTCCGGCCATATGATATTTTTCTTGGAGGTATTGATGGAGGGTTTGCAGCTCTTCATTTTCATCGACCTGATCGATAGTGTATGTAGAGCAGAACTGCTTATACAGCTCCAAAACAGTTTTTTCTGTTTCCATATCAGTTAATTTTAATGTCCATTTCTGATTTAATTTCATTAATCGCTTTTATAACAGCTTCGATTTTAGACAACCGAGGGTCTGAAGTTCCGTCCAGCCAATTGGACAGAGTAACCCTGCTCACGCCCGATCTTTTAGCTACCTCAGCCATATTCAGATGGCTTAAGGCTGTACGGAGCTGCGACACTAAAGGGCTTTCATTAAATTCTTTCTTTCTCATAGTGTTTGAATTTTGAATGTGTAAAGATACAAATTATTTTGATTCATGTCAATAGTTTTACTAAAAAATATAAGAAAATAATTAAAATTACGTATTTTACTTAATTTTTTACGTGTTTTACTTAAGATTTTATGTGTTTTATTAAATAATACATTGTTGTTGATTAAATTAAGAGACTCTATATACACTGAGCAATATTAAATCTTCAGCCGTATACCCACTTTCGGCAGCTACTTCAGACAGACAATTATATAGTTTTTCTGTGTCAATATTATCTAACTCATAATCATTGTCCCAATCGTATTGTTCTAAAGCGAAAATAATTTCATCGCGATCGAAGGGTATATAACCAGATTTGGCATCAACGTGTAGCGAAACTCCTATTTTTTTTAGCTCTTTATAATACTTTTTGCAGTTCAACCGTCGTTTTCGTAAGACAATATTTCGTAATTCTCTTCTTGTATATGAACCGTAAAAATCAATTTCGTTGTCTTTACAAAATTGCTTTATACCAAATTCGCAAAAACCTTTCTTTTTTGCATAAAAGCGGTCGATTATTACTAAATCCCTGTCAATCTTTTCAGTCAATTTTATTTCTTTACCTAAAAACGCCGATAGCGCTTTTTCAACAAAGTATCCTGAAAAACTTTCCAGCGGATAGATAAAAATTGGTTCTTTTTTACCAAATTTTCCGATTGTTGAGAATACAATACGCCGGTTGCTTACTTCCCTTTTAGGATAACCGTAGCTTTTTGCGTAATAATTCCAGTCTGCCGATTCGCAAGCTATTGTTAAAATAACTGGATATTTGTATTTTTCAAGCCCGTCGATGTTTTCGAGCTTGAAACTTCTGTATTTATCATAATAATTTCCGTAATGATAATTTTTATAATTTCTAACGTCCTCGAGTTCAGAATATTTCTTTAAAAAAGCTTCTATATTTTTCCTTTTTTCCTCGAGAAGTCTTAAAATTCTGCCTGGCTTTGGTTCGCTCAAACGGTTATTTATCCGTTCTTTTCTTTTTCGAGCTCTTTCATCACAAACTTCTAAAAGTTTTTGTTTTGCTTGATCGATTGTTAGACTATCTTTTCGATAGTCCCAAAATTTTTTCAGATCATCGCTTTTTGCTTTCTGAATTTTGTACTCGTTAAAATTAAAATTTTGAGCTGCAATTTTGTTCAAATTTACGGCCTTTACACCGCCGTCGCAATTTTTCATTTTTGTCACCCATGCCCTTAGGATTTTTTTTGGCTTCTGGCTCGCCTATTTGTTATTTAATTAATAACATTTGCTGTCTGATAGCAAATTCCATTACCTTCATCTATATCAGTTGTTTCAATTTCTAACTCATACTCTAATTCTATTCCCCTAACCCTCTTGCATTTACCGTTTTTAAAAATTGGTAAATAATACTCTATTCCAGAGTATATGCACCTTTTCACCCCTTGGAATTTAAGGACAAGCGTTTGTCCATCTCCCATAAATAACGAAACTTCTCCTTCGCTATTTGGGTTACGAGGGAGCGTAAGTTTATGTTTACCGCTTTGAAGCGGTTTAAAGGCGGCCACCTTTTCACGTAAAGCACGCTTTTTAGAATCTATATATTCAATGTATTCAGTAGTTTCAGAGGCTATTTCAAGCGCCTTATTGTTTGTACCATATTTTTCGATGCAGAAAATAATATAGTCTAAATCTGTTTTACATATCTCTCGAACATCGCAACCTCTATATTTCCCGAATTTTAATATTTCTGGAGTTAGGTCAATCTCCCTTTTTTCTACCGTGAAAGAGCTGGTACCCCTTAGCTCAATATCAATTTCGACATTAGGATATAACGACTTCACCATGTCAAGATCTGTCGAAATATTTTTAATGTAATTGTAATAATATATTACGTGAGAAGGGAAAGTTGTTCCAGATGGCGCCGTGTAATTTATTACCTCCTCTCTTACATTCCAGAGGGTGTAATAAATATTTGCGAACCCTATTACTTGTTTTTCCTTCATTTTCTTTTGCTGCTGCCCTGCAGTCTTATTTTGGCTTCTGGCACGCCTGTTTGTTATTGAATTATGATACAAAGATACAACATTTTTATAAAAAGTCAAGTGTTTTTGACTTTTTTTTCAACTTTTTTTTGAAATTTATAACGATTCTAAATAAGCGAACAATAAAAAACCCGGAAGACATACGTCAATCGGGTTAATAATCAGATACTTAAATAGTGACTAAAACTAATTACCTGATAATTACGTATTTACTTACTGAATAAAGTATAATAAACCCCAACTGAATGAGAATTGTGCAGCGTACCGTACTCATATCCGAATAACCAGCTACCTGTCTGAAGTTTAGCTCCAACCCCTATTTCATTATATCCAGTAGAGGTCATAACCGAACCTCCGAGATAAATTCTCCATTTTTTGTCAGGATAATTAATTGTAGTAGAATGTATTACAGCAACAGGCCGTCGGTTTGCGAATATAAGTCTTCTACCTTGTAACCTGTTTTGTGTTACAGTATCCTCCACAACAACAAGGGCGGATGTGTCGTTTTTTAGGGTGTCGATGTAAACGATTCGGGCAAAATAATCTTTTAAAATTGCCAGCGTGTCGACTGGCCTATCTCTCCATCGAGTGCTTCCTGTATCTATATAAATAGGTACAGGCTTTTTTATCTCAACGACATAAGGAATTGAATCACCTTTAATTGTATCGATATGTGTAACGATAACGGTTTCAGGCTTGGTAGGCCACAATAGCGCCAAAACCATGACAAATCCTACAAATAATATATATATAATAATGCTTACTTTCTTCATTTTTTATAACTTTACTTATAATACAGTGTATATCACGAATTTACGTCAACCATGACTAAATTTGCTGAATTGTTATAATAAGTTAGCACTACTGTGCCATCAGCTCTTTTTAAAATAGTTGTATCATAATCACTATATACATGCGTAGCGTCATAAAAATTAATTGAATTGCACGTATAATTTTTTATATCATTTTTTGTAAAGCCTGCGCCAATTGAATTATTGCCAAAGCCTGCGCCAATTGAATTATTGCTAAAGCCTGCGCCAATTGAGTTATTGTAAAATTCTGTGCCAATTGAATTATAGCTAAAGCCTGTGTCAATTGAGTTATTGTAAAATCCTGTGCCAATTGAGTTATAGTAAAAGCCTGTGCCAATTGAATTATTGCTAAAGCCTGTGCCAATTGAGTTATTGTAAAATTCTGTGCCAATTGAATTATAGCTAAAGCCTGTGTCAATTGAATTATAGCTAAAGTCTGCGCCAATTGAGTTATAGTAAAAGTCTGTGCCAATTGAGTTATTGTAAAAGTCTGCGCCAATTGAGTTATTGTAAAAGTCTGCGCCAATTGAATTATAGTTAAAGTTTGTGCCAATTGAATTATAGCTAAAGCCTGTGCCAATTGAATTATAGCTAAAGCCTGCGCCAATTGAATTATAGCTAAAGCCTGCGCCAATTGAATTATTGCTAAAGTTTATGCCAAATATGACTGTATTTATATTATCTATATTTCCTATACCATCAATCTTATTATTAAATGCAGTATTATAA
>Ga0208695_1003326_pt1 | contig 10975 bp, 8 predicted proteins | sample AD_UKC111_MetaG_FD_184449 | JGI IMG/M metagenome (GOLD analysis project Ga0208695, IMG submission 184449) | Active sludge microbial communities of municipal wastewater-treating anaerobic digesters from Hong Kong - AD_UKC111_MetaG (SPAdes)... | ecosystem: Engineered > Bioreactor > Anaerobic >... | reverse complement strand
CCAGCCAAAAGGCCTCTGTTGACTCTGCTCAAACAGGCCAGGGCTTTCGGGCTCGGTTTAGTTCTGACCACCCAGAATCCGGTCGATCTGGACTATAAAGGCCTGGCTAACGCTGGAACCTGGTTTATTGGACGGCTCCAGACTGAACAGGACAAGAACCGCCTGCTCCAGGGATTATCGGGTGTAGCCGGCGGCCTGAATATGGATCAGGTCTCCGACCAGATCAGCCGTTTTAAAAGCCGGGTCTTTCTCTTGCATAACGTGCACGAGGATAAGCCAGTCCTGATGACGACCAGATGGACTCTTTCCTACCTGCGCGGTCCGATGACCAGGCAGCAAATTATGGAAGTCATGAAGGACGAGAAAACCCGGGTGGCCGTCTCCTCCGGGGGCCTGGCCGGCCAGGAGCCTGTCCAGAGCGCGGTCAGCTCAACGGCGGCCGCGCTCAGCAGCTTGAAACCTTCACTTCCACCTGAAGTGGCGGAGCTTTATCTGCCTGTCCGGCTTCGGGTCTCATCGCCTGCTAATCTGACTTACCATCCAGCTATAGCTGCTTTTGGACAGGTGGCTATCTATGATAACCGGTTGGGAATTTCTCAGGTTTCAGAGGTGGCTAATTACGTTGAACTGACTGACGAAGTTATGGGTTTACTCTGGGATAAATCTCTTCCCCTTCCCTATAAAGTCGAAGCGCTCAAGCGGGAACCGGAGACTGGAGCCAGTTTTGTTTCATTGCCAGCCCGTTCTCTTTTGCTCTTGAAGTCAGCCGGAGATGATTATCTTGATTATCTGACCAGAAGCTATCAGCTAACCCTCTGGAAAAGTAATCTTTTTAAGACCGTTTCCAAACCTGGCGAAACTGAGGGCGATTTCCGGGTGAGGTTAAGCCAGCTGGCCCGAGAAAAACGGGATGAGGCTCTCGATAAATTGAGGCAAAAATATGCTTCCAAAATTAGCGGACTGGAGAAGCAGTATTTGACTGCTCAGCAGCGGCTGCAAAGAGAACAGGATCAATATCAGGAAAAGGTTACCCAGAGTGCCATTTCAGCCGGGGCAACTATTTTCGGAGCGATTCTCGGCCGCAAATCATATCACTTAGGCCGGGCCACGACCACCGCCCGGAGTGCCAGCCGGGCCTATTACGAAAAGATGGACATCAAAAGAGCTCAAGAACAGGTGGAACTGACCCGGGCCAGACTGGAAGAGATGGAAAAAGAACTCCAGACAGAAACAGATAACCTGGCCAGCCTTTACGATCCGGCCCGCGAACAATTAGAGACCATAGCTCTGAGGCCCAAGAAAAAAGATATGACGGTAACCTGGTCTGGCCTTCTCTGGCTGCCCGTCTGGTATCTGGCTTCTGGCAATCTGGAACCAGCTTTCTGACCAGGTTGCTTCTATATTTCCATTCTAATAGCCGGCTGATGTTTTATACTGGCCTTTACAATTATTTCATTCACAACATTATTTACTTGACAGTCATCTTCTTTAAGTTATATTCTCAGAAATGGGAAAAGGGCGAACTTAAAAGAATGATCTGCGACGAGAATAATATTCTGGCAGCTAAATATCTTCCGATGGTGGTCAATTTTCTTGAGTATTTTGATTTTTAAGATCATTAAAATTGGAAAGGAGGATAGCGATCATGAAGAGGACAACTCATCGCAGTGTTAAGGGGACCAAACTTTATGCGGTCCGCGATGAAAAAGGGCGCTTTGTGGACATCCAGACCTACAAGCGGGCACATGCTGCTGACATGAGACGCAAGAGCAAAGCTGAAATTGCAGCTAAAGCCAAAAAGACAACCAAGAAAAAATAAAAACGGTTTGCCGTTCAAGGAAACAATCTGAGAGACTCTGCTTAAAGCTAAAGGTCTGGATTTTTTGCTAAGGCCGGAGGGAGAGAGTAATTTTAAAAACTCCACGGTCACCGGCGGCATAAAAGCGGCTATTAGGATCCCAGCTTTTTTCCCAGTTGCTGTTATAGATTAGATAAATAAAATTGCCCGGCTTAACTTCCCAGCGGAAACGGGCACTCCAGCCCAGAAGCCGCGAGACGCTGTCATACTGGAGATAATTCATAAAGCCCAGATCAGGCGAAAAATAAAAATCCAGTTTAAACTGATATACATTTTCATCAATTTTACCTTCAGGCAGGGTTCCCCGGACAATTTCAGTATTAAAAGAGGTATCAATGTTGCCCCGCCAGTGGTAAGTCAAACCGGCTGAAAAATCCCCATAATGTCCTGAGTAAAATTGTCCGACGGTATAGTTTAGATTTAACGATAATGGGCGATGAGGAGCAGTATTAAAACTCAGCCTGGCATTGGTAAAATCATAGGAGTCAGCCGGCAGAATGGTTCCGGGAGACACTTCAAAATCATAAGGTAATACATCCCGGTTGACCACCACACTACCAGTAAACTTTTCACCACTTTCCGTCTTGAAACTCAGGGGAGTAAAAGTCAGCCGGCTGGTTTCCAGGCTGCCATCCAGCTTCCAGTAGAAATCGCCGCTGGCCTGAAAGAAAAACTGCCTGACCACCTGGTCAAGCCAGCCCCGCCGGGGACGCGGATTATAGCCAAATTGTAAAAAGAAAGTCTGAATGGCGGGCCTCATCATATAACCCACACCCGGATCAAGAGCCTCGCCATAGTAGGCATAGGTTGATTCGATGTCAATTAGATCATTGGGATAATTGGCCCGGAAGCCAAAACCATGATGGCGTCCAGGCTCATCATTCCAGTTATAAGCTGCCCAGGCTGCTAACCAGAGATTCTTGCTGCCGGCAAAGCGGGAAGTGGCATAATTTAGATCAAAACCAACCAGACTATTGTTATCTCCAGTTGGACTGCCGTTGGTGAAAATCAGCCCTATTTTACTTTCTGACAGAAAGTCGTAAGTCACCCGTCCGGCAAATAAATTAGTCCGTGGCAGATCGCCCGCCTCCTCCATTTCCATGTCGAGCATGGCTAAATTGAATTTACCGATTTTACCGTAAAGCTTGGCTCCAAAATCAATTGGCACCTGCTGGCCGCGATACAGGCCAATCTTGCGGCTGAAAAAAGGGTAAAAGCTGACACTGGAGCTAAAGTTAAATGTTTCCGATCCTTCTAAGAAAAACATTCTCTTTTCAGGGTAGAACAAAGGAAAACGGGTCAGATTAAGACGCCGGTCATCTACCTCGGTTTCAGCAAAATCAGTATTATAAGTAAAGGCAGCCACCAGATTGGGGGTAATATTTTTGTAGATATCCAGTCCTCCCTGAGAATCCCAGTCATACTGGCTATTATCAGGCTGATGCGGATTTTGAGTAGATACCAGGCCATAAGGCCGGATGGTAATCCCCAGCCCTTGCTTAATATCTGAAATTCCTTCCAGTTCGGCTGCCGTCATGGGGTTATTAAAATTAGCATCCCAGGAAATACCGGAAAGGCGGTCGGTTTCCTGTTTGCGGGCAATATACCTTTCGACATTCAAGCCCCAGGCCGGCAGGTCCTTTTTGAAAGAAATAGTCTTAAAGGGAATTTTCATTTCGGCTGACCAGCCATCGGGCAGGATCTTGGCCCGGCCTTCCCAGATGCCATCCCAGTTCAAGCTGGCGTTGCCTCCTGAGACCAGGCCTTCACTCCTGGCCCCTTTCGGGTTGATATAAAAAATATAGGCCGTCCTTTTATCCAGAAAAGGATCAATTAAGACCCGGATAACATCGTTGGTGGTGCTGGTTGATTCGTGGCCGCCATACATTCCATGCATTTGTCCAGCCTGGTCATGAGAAAGAGAGTTAACCGAAATTTTTCTGGGATCACTATCATAACAATGGATGCCAACATAAAGATTGGTTTCATCATAAAGAACTTGTAGCTCTGTTTTTTCAGTTGGTTCTGAGCCAGGGGCAGGTTCAACCATTTTGAAACCGGAGAAAGGCTCAGCCAGCTTCCAGACTTCATCAGCCAGCAGCCCATCGAGATGGGGGGCCTTTTCAATTCTGACCGCTTTAATTTTTATGGCCGAATCCGGCTGAGCAGAAAAAGCCGGAAGCGGAATAAGAGCGGCAAAAATCAGTCCTAAAAAGATAAAAATAAAATACCTGCTTCTATTCATCGTCTCACCACTTGCTTGAAATTAATTTCTTTTTTCCTGAATCCGGCCGGCTACTCAGCCGGGCTGCCTGATTTGATTTGAAGCTTTTTGACCAGGTTCAGCCAAAAAGCCCTAATAAAATATAGACGAACAATCAATGATAATCTTCCAGTCGTTAATTAGCAACCCTGGCCCTGGCTGCTTAGCTTGTTCAACCCGAAAAAACTCTGGCCAGCAAATCTTGGTGCAAACGCTCCAGCCCAGTTGACAGGATCAGCCTGCTGCTGATCAATCACACTTGCCATAAAGTTCTGTTGTTTTTTTCGGTCCTAATCCTTTATAAAAAGCTTTACATAGTCAAGGTTACTCTGAAGCTTAGCCCGGCAGTCGTCAGTAGCTTCGTTTATGGCCAGGCCCTCTTCCAGGAGTTTCCTGGCTGGAACCAGGTCTGTCGTCTGGTCTGCCTTGTGTTGTTTTATAATCATGTAGGCAGCATTATTTTTGCCCCAGGCCGCAATATCGGGCTGGTTCAGCCCTTCTGCCTGTCGGATGTATTCAAGGTAATATTGAAGGGCTCTGACATAATCACCTTCTTGATCATACTTTTCGGCCTCGGCTTTGGCCTGGCGCCAGTTCTCCCAGGAAATTGGGAGCTGATTGGCCTGCTGTTCCTGGGCCATGGCTTCTGAGACAAAAAATAATGGGCTGACCAGGCCCAGGCCCAAAATGACAACCAGGCAGAAATAACTTAAGTTTTTCATTTTCCTACCCTCCTCCTTCATTATTTTAATGACCTTCTGTCCTGACCTAAGTATTCTAAAATATCGCCTCTTAAATTACAAAATATCTTTAGATTAAACAGGACAGGGTGGCAGGGCGTGTCTCCGCTCCGCCCGCAGCGGAAGGGGTTCCCCTTACTTTATCCCCATCTCCCCCAGCAGGTAGCCGGCACCGCCCAGCTCCTGGAGTATCCACAACACATATCTTATATCCACACCAATTGACCGGCTGAAATCATGGCTCCAGGTAAAATCATTGATAGTTGCTTCCCACGTCCGGTCAAAGTTAACTCCCACCAGTTCGCCATCAGCATTGATAATCGGGCTGCCGGAGTTGCCGCCGGTCGTATCGGTGCTGTAAAGCAGGCAGACAGAGACCGTCTTGAGTTCAGGATTAACGAACCGCCCGAATTTTTTCTGTTTGACGAGCTCCAGAAGAGCGGGTGGCGTATCATAGGGTTCACGGCCGGTAGTTTTTTCGATCACTCCCTGGACAGTGGTAAATGGTTTATAGAAGACAGCATCCCTGGGTTCATATCCTTCCACCCTCCCATAGGTCAGGCGCAGAGTGCCATTGGCATCAGGTATAAATTGCTGGCCAAGAAATTCTTGCCGGATATCAACCAGTTTGGCCTGAAGCTCATCCAGCTGGCCTTTTCTTACCCGGTTGGCTTCTTCCATTCTCAGGTATTCGGGATAAAGGGCCAGGGCCAGTTTCAGCAGCGGATCATCAATGTGCTTTAGACCGGCTGGCTTCTGGTCCCAGAGAGTATTGATAAACTCTACATCCTGCATTCTGGTCTTTTGAAAGAGGCCAGTGGTGATTTCCTCCAGATGGCTGCTGCCTGAAACTAACTGGCTGAGGACTTCAATTTTCTGATCAGCCGGAAGGGCTTCAGCTTTTTTTAGAAGCTCCTTAAAGATAGCCAGATCGGTTGGCAGGTAGAAACTTGTTCTCATGGTCAGTGGCAGCCGCTGTCTTGTCCGGTTAAAATTTCTGTCCATATAAGCAGCATTTCTTTCGAGGTCCGGCTTCTGACGCTCATGGGCAGCCTCCACCACAGTCATGGCATTCTGAAATAAAATAACCGAGCGTCTCAAATTATCCAGAACAAAACTTCGGGGATAGTCCCGCCCCATCTGCTGGTAGATTTTTTCAAGCGCCGGCAGGACATTGCCATAAGCTGCCTGACGCTTTGGATCAGTCTGAATAAAAGCCTTGAGGCTCTCTTCCTCCTGCTCCTTCCGGTCTAAATAATTCAGGCGCCCGAGACCAGCCAGTTTGCCGCGGTAATTTTTCATGGTGTTGGCTAAACCCTTAATCCTGGAATCGTGCTTTAGAGCCACTTGGCGGCTGGCCTGGCTCATCTCCTCCATCAGACGGATCTGCCATTCATACCAATCAGCCACAGCCGGCATCCGGACATTCTGTTCATAGGCCAGGTAGCTCGCTGGCAGGTGCCGGTAGGTGCGTCCTGGATAGCCCAGCAAAAAAACAAAATCTCCTTCCCTGACCCCGGCTGGATTTATTTTTAAATAAGTCCTGGGACGGAAAGGCACGTTAGCCGGGTTGTATTCAGCCGGCTTTCCATCAGGAGCAACGTAAGCCCGCATAAGGGTAAAATCGCCTGTCTGGCGCGGCCACGTCCAGTTATCGTCTTCTCCGCCAAAATTGCCAACAGCCAGCGGCGGCACATAGACCAGCCGGATATCCCGGAGATCAGTATAAAGAAACAACCAGTAAGACTTGCCCGGAAACATTTCGGCCACTTCGGCCCGTTTGCCAGGATTGGCTTTCTCAGCGGCGGCTACCAGTTGCTTTATTTTTCTCTCCACAGCCAGGGCCCGTTCAGCCGGGTTCATTTTGTTTTTGACCACGGAGAGAACTTCAGCCGAGACATCTTTAAAGGATTCGGTGAGGCGGGCCGTCCGGCCAGCTGCCGGGATTTCCTCCGCTCTGGTCCTGGCCAGAAAGCCGTTTTTAAGATAATCCTTTTCGGGAGTGCTGGCCGCCTGCACCGAGCCAAAAGCTACATGATGGTTGGTGATGAGAAGCCCCTCCTCAGAAATAAAAGAACCGGTAGCACCCACTTCGACCACGGCATAAAGCAGGCTCTGTTTAGCCGGATCATAAATCAAAGAGGGATCCAGCCTCAGCCCTTTTTCGCGCAGGTTGAGCTTTTGAATTTCACTCAGCGGCCACATCCCTTCATCGGCTCGAACTGATAAAGTTAGCGCCCAGATAATTAGGACCAGGCTAAAAGCAGCCAGAATATTTTTGGCCTTTAATATTTTTTTCAATCTAACCTCCTGTTTTTTGAAAATCTCAAAAAAAACACCCGTTACTTATTTTCCTGTTTTTTCTCAGCCAGGCGCAGAAACAGATCAGCAATGGCTGCATCCTCGACACCAAGCCCGGTGAGGTCAGCCACGGTGATGTCTTCAGAGGAGCGGCGGCCTGTTTGGCGGCCGAGAACCAGCTCGCCAATTTCCCCGCTTATTTTCTCTTCGGAAATCATACCGGCCTCAAGGGCGTGGTGAACTTCTCCCAAGCGGCGGCCTTGCTCCACCGAATCGCAAAAAATAAAGTCAGCCCGGGCCAGGACTTCCGGATAAAGTTCCTGCTTGTCCGGTCCATCGGAGCCCATAGCCGTGAGCTGAACGCCAGGTTTCAACCACTCGGCTTTGATCAGCGGCTGACGGCTGGCGGTGGCGGTGATAATCAGGTCTGCTTCTCTTACCACCTCTTCCGGCGACAGAAACGGATGGAATTTGACCTCAGGAAAAACTTCAGCCATTTCTTTTACATATCGTTCAGCGTTCTCCGGCCGGCGGCTCCAGACTGAAACCTCGGAAAAAGCGCGCACTTCAGCCAGGGCTAGAAGCTGAAGACGGGCTTGAACTCCTGAACCTATAACGGCTACACGCCTGAGGTCAGCTCTGGCCAGATATTTAGCAGCTACTGCCCCGGCGGCGGCTGTCCTTAAATCAGTCAGATAGCCGCGGTCAAAAAGGATGGCGGCCAGCTCGCCGGTCACAGCTTTATAAACCAGCATCAGGCCATCGCCGGTGGGAAGGCCCTGGACAGCATTTTTATAGAAACCGGACGCAACTTTGATCACATAATAATCATGACCGGCCAGGTAAGCAGCTTTGACATGGACTTCGCCCTCAAACTCCGGCAAATCAAGGCTAATAACCCCGGGCAAAATCGCCCGGCCCGAGCTGTAAGCAGCCAGAGACTGTTCGATAGCCGGAATAGCTTCCTTCAGGCTGATTGAGTTTCTAATCTCTGGTTCAAAATAGGTTTGCATAGCCTGGCTCAATTTCCTTTGTTTATAGTTTCTTTTTCAGCGACCAGCTTTACGCGCAGGGGAGCAGCCTGGCCCTGTTTGTTCTGGCCCGGGAACATGGTCAGGTGGGGGAAAGGAAAGCTGATACCTTTGCTATCGAAAGCCTTTTTTAACCGGCGGTTGAATTCGCGGCTAATTTCCCACTGCTTGCTGGGCTTGGTTGTCGTCCGGGCTTTAACAATTAGAGCTGAATTTTCAAAGCGGTCGAGCCCCAGGATTTCCAGGGGGGAAACGATCGAGCCGGAAAATTGGGGGTCAGCCCGCAGCTCTTCATCCACTTCTTTTAAAGTCCTGATGACTTCATCCACATCTTCAAAATAGCTCACCCCCACATCAAAAACAAATCGGGAATACTCCTTGGTCATATTGGTAACCACCTCAATCAGGCTGTTGGGAACGTAATGGACATTACCGTCCAGACTGCGCAGGACGGTCATTTTCAAATTGACCGATTCAACGACTCCGCTCCGGCCGGCGACCTCTATCACATCTCCGACTCTAATTTGATCCCAGAGAATAATAAAAAAGCCGTTGATGACATCTTTAATGAGCGACTGAGCAGCAAAACTGATGGCCAGTCCGGCGATGCCAGCCGTGGCCAGTAAAGGACCGATCTGGATATCAAGGGCGGCCAGAATGGTCATGATGGCAATGACCACGATCAGGCTATTAAGGAACTGTTTGATCATGCCTGACAGGGTTCTCGCTCTTTTTAGCGATTCCTCGTCCTCCCTGCCTTTGAGAAAGACCTTTTCTAATCGTCTGGTCAAGCCGCGTGACAGCCTGGTCAAAACCATGACCACCGCGACAATCAGCACAATTTTAAGGCCGGTGGTCAGCAGCCAGGCCAGGCCTTTTTGCAATAATTCCGGTGTAAACATTTTTTCCTCCTGAACTTAGGCGGTGAACAGATTTTAACACAGGGGATAAAGCAAAAAAATCAAATTAGCCTGACTGATTGATCTTGCCTGTCTGTTTTTATTTGCTCCTGGCTGTCCTAAAAGAGGAAACAATCTAGATGTAAGAAGGGAAAAGAGCCGGGCTGATTTTTATAATCAGTCTAAATTTATAATGAGTCTAATATTAGGACTCGCCCTGAATAAAAATTGCTCTTTTCGACAGTACCAAGAACAGCCAGCTTTAACCGGGCCACGGCTGCCACCCGGGCTATCTTGTTGATAATAAATAAAATCGGCTGGCCCGACCCCATTCAAAGGGACTGATGCTCGGTGCGGCGGATGATTTCGTCCTGAAGCTCCTTGGCACAATCGACGAAATAATCGCTGTAACCAGCCACTCTGACGATCAAATCACGATATTTTTCCGGCTGCTTCTGAGCCTCGCGCAGAGTCTCAGCTGTGACCACATTAAATTGAATGTGGTGACCCATCAACTTGAAGTAAGAGCGGATCAAATCCTTGAGCTTTTCCAGCCCTTCCTGGTCAGCCAGAAGTTGCGGGGTAAATTTTTGATTGAGAAGTGTCCCGCCGGTTTTGATGTGATCGAGCTTCCCTTCTGATTTGATGACCGCCGTCGGGCCTTTTCTGTCCATGCCCTGCACCGGTGAAATTCCTTCCGAGACCGGTTCGCCGGCTAAGCGTCCATCGGGTGTGGCCCCGGTTACCTTGCCAAAATAAACGTGAACGGTGGTTGGCAGCAGGTTAATTCTGTACTTTCCGCCACAGACCGTCGGCCGGCCATCAATCAATCCAAAATACAGGTCAAAAACGCGTCTGGCCAGCTCATCAGCATAGTCATCATCATTACCAAATTTTGGAGTCTTATTGAGCAGATGGTCTCTTAGCCGTTCATAACCATTAAAATTCTGGCTTAGAGCCTGCTGCAGCTCCCCCAGGCTGATGGCCTTCTGATCAAAAACATTATATTTTAGTGAGGCCAGCATATCAGTAATAGTCCCCAGTCCTACTCCTTGAATGTATCTGGTGTTATAGCGGGCTCCGCCGTTATGGTAATCCTGGCCCTTGGCCACACAATCATCAATAAATAATGACAGGAATGGCGCCGGCAAGTAGCTGGCATAAAGTTTCTCAATAACGTTATTCCCGCGGATTTTAATATCGATAAAATGCTTGAGCTGTTTTTCAAAGGCTGACATCAATTCCTCGAAACTTCCGAACTGACGCGGGTCGCCGGTCTGCAGGCCAATCTTTTTTCCTGTCCTGGGATCAACTCCATTATTCAGGGTAATCTCCAGCACTTTCGGCAGATTAAAATAACCGGTCAGAATATAAGCTTCATGGCCAAAGGCCCCGGCTTCCACACAGCCGCTGGAACCGCCCTGGCGGGCATCTTCTACTGTTTTGCCCTGTCTCATCAGCTCCTGAATAATGGCATCGCTGTTAAAGATGGAGGGCTGGCCAAAACCGGTCCTGACGATTTTGAGCGCCCGGAGCAGAAGTGAATCCGGATTTTTAGCACTCAGCTGGACCATGGAACTTGGCTGGAGAATTCTCATTTCCTCAATTACATCCAGAATGAGATAAGACACTTCATTGGCCCCATCGCTGCCATCGGGCTTCAAGCCGCCGACATTGATCAGAGCAAAATCGGTATAAGTGCCGCTTTCTTCAGCTGTCACTCCAACTTTGGGCGGAGCCGGCTGATTGTTAAATTTAACCCAGAAAGCTTCGAGCAGTTCCTTAGCCCCATCTCTCGTTAAGCTTCCTTCTTCCAGTCCTTTTTTATAAAAAGGATAAAGATGCTGATCAAGGCGACCCGGGTTAAAGGAATCCCAGGTATT
>Ga0208695_1003323_pt1 | contig 10976 bp, 7 predicted proteins | sample AD_UKC111_MetaG_FD_184449 | JGI IMG/M metagenome (GOLD analysis project Ga0208695, IMG submission 184449) | Active sludge microbial communities of municipal wastewater-treating anaerobic digesters from Hong Kong - AD_UKC111_MetaG (SPAdes)... | ecosystem: Engineered > Bioreactor > Anaerobic >... | reverse complement strand
GTTGGCGGAACTCTGTCTGGCGGCAGGGCACGAGCGGATCGCGCAACCTATCCTGGAGCAACTGTCGGCCGAAATCGACCGCCGCAACCTGGAGGATTGGGAGTCTTCCTCCATGATCGCCCACCCCCTGGCTTTGCTCTATCGCTGCCTGGCCCGTTCGGGCGCCACCGAGGAGGTGAAACAGGCTATCTACGATCGCATCTGCAGGCTCGATCCCATGCAAGCGCTATCCTGCGGAAGGTGATCCATGCCCAGAGGCGATGCCGACATTGCCGTAACGACAAGCCTGCTGGACCGGCTGATCGACCTCGATCCCGGCAATCCGGCCGATCCGCCGGCAACCCGCAACCAGTCGGTACGGCAACTCAAGGCATCCCTGCGCCGCGACCTGGAGTGGCTCCTGAACACGCGCCGCACTCCCGAGGAGGCGCCGGAAACATACGAGCACCTTTCCCATTCTCTTTTCAATTACGGCCTTACCGACGTGACCAGCCTGGCGTTGAATTCGCCGCGGGATAAGGCGCGCCTGTTGCGGACGATCGAGAACGTTCTGGCGGACTTTGAGCCGCGTCTGGCCAACGTGAGGGTGCGGGCTCTCGACGAAGGTGATACCGGAGGGCCGCGTGTCCTCCGTTTCCAGATTGAAGGCCTGTTGAAAATGGACCCGGCTCCGGAACAGATCTTCTTCGATTCGGTCATGCAACTGAGCACCGGCGCTTGCCAGGTGAAGGGCGAATAGAGTGCGCGACGACCTGCTCCTTTACTACGAGCGTGAACTGACGTTCCTGCGCCAGATGGGCGCGCAGTTTGCCGAGAAGTACCCCAAGATCGCCTCCCGCCTGAATATCGAGCCGGATAAGTGTGAAGATCCGCACGTCGAGAGGCTCCTGGAGGCTTTTGCCTTTCTTGCGGCGCGCGTGCATCTGAAGATCGACGACGAGTTCCCCGAGATCACCGAGGCCCTGCTCAGCATTGTCTATCCGCACTTTCTGCGCCCTATTCCGTCCATGACCGTGGTGGAATTTCACGTCCGGCCGGAGGATGCGCAGATCGGAAACGGCTTGAAGCTCGCCCGCGGCAGCGTCCTGTCGTCGAGGCCGGTGGCGGGCGTTCCGTGCAAGTTCCGGACATGCTACGACACCATGGTCTGGCCTCTCACGGTGACCGCCGCCGATTGGAAAACGCCGGACCGTCTGCAGCCTGCCATCAAGGCCGCGGACGCCGTGGCCGCCTTGCGCGTGGAGTTGCGCTGCTGGCCGGAGGTCGCTTTCGGGAAGCTCGATCTTCATTCGCTGCGTTTCTTCCTCAACGGCGAGAGCGGCATGGTGCATACGCTGTACGAACTTCTGTGCAGCCGCCTGAGCCGGATTGTGGTTCGCGACCCCACCCCCGGCTCGCGCATCCGGCCGCTCAATCTGCATCCGGATTCGCTGCGCCCGGTGGGGTTCGAGGAAGACGAGGCGATGCTCCCCTATCCGCGCCGCTCGTTTGCCGGATACCGCCTGTTGCAGGAGTATTTCGCGTTTCCCGACAAGTTCTTCTTCGTCGACCTTAAGGGGCTTGACGCGCTTGCCGCGGCGGGTTTCAAGGACCGGGCCGAGATCATCTTCCTGATCTCGCCGTTCGAATTGACCGACCGGCGGCAGTCCCTGGAAATGGGTGTTTCGGCCAAGACCATGAAACTCGGCTGCACTCCGGCGGTCAATTTGGCCGGGCAGACCGCCGAGCCGATCCAGGTCACCGAGCGGCGTTTCGAGTACCCCATCATCCCGGATGTCCGCCGGCCCAACGCGCTGGAAATCTACTCGGTCGATGAAGTCGTGAGCTTGCGGCCGGGAACGCAGGAAGTGGTCCGTTTCGAACCGTTTTATTCTTTCCGCCACGCCACCACGCGCGGCGGCGGCCAGACGTTCTGGATGGCCTCGCGGCGCGTATCAGGAAGGCGCGACGACGACGGCACGGAGATGTTTCTCTCCCTGGTCGATCTGGCCCAACGCCCCGTCGAGCCCGATGTCGACACCCTGACGGTGCGTCTCACCTGCACGAATCGCGACCTGCCCTCGCGCCTGCCCTTCGGCAACGAAGCCGGCGATTTCGAACTGGAAGGCGGCGCGCCCGTGCAGGCGATTGTGGCGCTCAGGAAGCCCACGCCGGCCGTGCGGCCGCCGGTCGGCAGAGGCTCGTTCTGGCGCCTGATCTCGCATCTCTCGCTCAACTACCTGTCGTTGGTGGAAGAAGGCCGCGAGGCGCTCCAGGAGATCCTCAAGCTCTACAATTTCGCGGACTCGGCTTACTCGCTCAAGCAGATTGAGGGAATTACGTCGCTCAGCAGCCGCAAGGAGTTCGCGCGGGTCATCAGCGAAAGCGGCATCACCTTCGCGCGAGGGACGAGGGTGGATATGGAACTCGACGAAGAGAACTTCGTGGGGGGCGGCGCCTACCTGTTCGCTTCCGTCATCGAGCATTTTCTTGGACTCTATGTCACGCTCAACAGCTTCAGCCAGCTTGGCGTGACTACCCGGCAAAGGAAGGAGGCGCTCAAGCTATGGCCACCGAGAGCGGGCCGGCGAATCCTCCTTTAGGCGCCGAGGGAAGGGAATGCACCGAGATCGAGCGTCTGCTGCGCGAAGAGCCGTTCGACTTTGAGTTCTTCCAGGCCGTCCGCCTCATCGGCCTGCTCAGTCCGGAGCGGGAGCCGGTGGGCGAGTTCTCCGCGCCGCGGCGCGAGATTTTGCGATTCGGCGCGAGTCCGGATTATACTTTCCCGGCCAGCCAGATCTCGCAGATAGACTGGCCGGAAGGCGCGCAGCCGCTCATGCGCGTCAACTTCATGGGCCTCACCGGCCCCATGGGCCTGCTGCCGCTCTACTACTCCACGCTGGTGCGGGAGCGGTTACGCGCGCACGACACGGCGCTGCGCGATTTCTTCGACATTTTCAACCACCGCGCCATTTCGATGTTCTACCGGGCGTGGGAGAAGTACCGCTTCATGATCGCTTACGAGCGGGGCGGCGAGGACCGCTTTTCCCACCACCTGCTCGACCTGATCGGCATGGGCACTCCGGGCCTGGCCCGTCGGCAGCCGGTTCCGGACGATGCGCTCATTTTCTATGCGGGACTGCTTTCGCCGCTGCCACGTTCGGCCGCGGCCTTCGAGCAGCTTCTGGCGGACTATTTCGACGTGCCGGTTGAGGTGGAGCAATTCGTGGGCGCCTGGCATGCCCTCAGCATCGACTCCCAGTGCCGGTTCAGCGAATCGAACGCATATTCGGAACAACTCGGGGTCGGAGCGGTTGTGGGCGACGAGGTGTGGGACCAGCAATCGGGCGTGCGGATCCGCCTGGGGCCGCTCCCCCTCAATCAATACCTTGAATTCCTGCCCGGCGGGGCGGCCTATGAGCCGCTGCGGGCCCTGACCCGCTTTTTCGCCGGCGACACGATCGATTTCGAAGTACAGTTGGTGCTGAGGAGAGAAGATGCGCCGCCCTGCAAGCTGGGCGATGAAGGCGCCGCCATGCCGCGACTGGGGTGGCTGACGTGGGCCCGCACGGTCCCGCTCGACCACGATCCCGGGGACACCGTACTCCGGCTGTAGCGGCCGGGCGCAAGTTCGAGTTTCACTGGAACAAGGAGGATCCCATGGGCGTAAATCTGAAATCGCTGATCGGAAAGCTGAACACCCCGACGCGCAGTGCGCTGGAGGCCGCCGCGGGCCTGTGCCTGGCCCGGACGCACTACGACGTCGAGTTGGAGCACTATATCCTGAAGCTGATGGAGGCGACCGACACGGACGTCTCCCGCATCTTCTACCGTTTCGGCATCAACCAGTCCCGGCTCTCGGCCGAGCTGAACCGCAGCCTGGACAAGTTGAAGTCGGGCAACGCCCGCACGCCGGCCATCAGCCCGTCCGTGCTGAAGATGCTGACCCAAGCCTGGACGCTGGGCTCCATCGATTACGGAGCGGGGCAGATCCGCTCCGGTTTCACGATCCTGGCGCTGGTGCAGGACGAGGACCTCGCCCGCATCCTGCGGGATGTCAGCCGGGAGTGGGCGAAGATCGAGCCGGATGCGCTGAAGAAGGACTTCATCTCCATCATTGCCGGCTCTCATGAGGATGCGGTCACCGCCGCGGCCGGGGAGGCTCCCGCCGAGGGCGGCGCGCCACGCGCGGCCGGCGGAAAGACGCCGAACCTCGACCAGTACACCGTCAACCTGACGGAGAACGCCAAGCAGGGGAAGATCGATCCGGTTCTGGGCCGCGACGCCGAGATCCGCCAGATCATCGACATCCTCATGCGCCGCCGCCAGAACAACCCCATCCTCACGGGCGAGGCCGGCGTCGGTAAGACCGCCGTCGTCGAAGGTTTCGCCATGCGGATCGTGGGCGGGGACGTTCCGCCGCCGCTCAAGAACGTAACCGTGCGCACGCTCGATCTGGCCTTGCTCCAAGCCGGCGCCGGCATCAAGGGCGAGTTCGAGAACCGGCTCAAGGGATTGATCGAGGAGGTGAAGTCCTCGCCTACGCCCATCATTCTTTTCATCGACGAGGCGCACACGATGATCGGCGCCGGCGGGCAGGCCGGGCAGAACGACGCGGCCAACCTGCTGAAACCCGCCCTGGCGCGGGGCGAACTGCGCACCATCGCGGCCACCACGTGGTCCGAATACAAGAAGTACTTCGAAAAGGACCCGGCCCTGGCGCGCCGCTTCCAGGTGGTGAAAGTGGAAGAGCCCAGCGAGAAGACGTGCATGGTAATGATGCGCGGCGTGGCTGGCGCGCTGGAAAAGCACCATAAAGTCCGGATCCTGGACGACGGCTTGAATTCCGCCGTGCGCTTTTCGCACCGCTACCTGGCTGGCCGCCAGTTGCCCGACAAGGCCGTCAGTGTGCTTGATACCGCCTGCGCTCGCCTGGCCCTGGGACAGAACTCCGTCCCGCCCGCCATCGAAGATGCTACGCGAGAGTTGGACGACCTCGCCGTGCAGGAGCGCGTCCTGACACGGGAAGCGTCCGCGGGGGCCGACCACGCCGAGCGTCTGGAGCAGATCAAGACCCGCCGCGCCGCGGTCGAGGAGAAACTTGCCGCCCTCAAGGAGCGCTTCGAGAAAGAGAGCGGACTGGTGGCGAAGATTCGCGAGTTGCGCGGGAAACTCGAAGAGGGCACTGCGGGCGACGGTCAGGCCGAGATGCGCGCCGAACTCGACAAGCTGAACGCCGAGTTGGAAGCGCTACAAGGCGACTCGCCGCTGATGAGGGTTTGCGTGGACGGCCACATCGTCGGCGAAGTCATCTCCGCCTGGACCGGCATCCCCGTGGGCAAGATGCTGCGGGACGAAATCCAGACCGTGCTGACGCTGGAAAAGCATCTCGGCACCCGCGTCATCGGGCAGGATCACGCCCTGGAGGCCATCAGCCAGCGCATCCGCACCTCGCGCGCCAGCCTGGAGGATCCCAATAAGCCGATCGGCGTTTTCATGCTGGTGGGGCCCAGCGGCGTGGGCAAGACCGAGACGGCGCTGGCGCTGGCCGACCTGATGTACGGCGGCGAACGCAACCTGATTACGATCAACATGTCCGAATTCCAGGAAGCCCACACGGTTTCCACTTTGAAGGGTTCGCCTCCGGGATATGTGGGTTATGGGGAAGGCGGCGTGCTCACCGAAGCGGTCCGCCGAAGGCCGTACTCCGTGGTTCTGCTCGACGAGGTCGAGAAAGCCCACCCGGACGTGCTGGAACTCTTCTTCCAGGTGTTCGACAAGGGCATGATGGAGGACGGCGAGGGCAGGGAGATCGACTTCAAGAACACCATCATCATCCTCACCTCGAACGCCGGCACCGACAGCATGATGAAGCTATGCGCCGATCCGGACACCATGCCCACGCCGGACGGAATCGTCAAGGCCATGAAGCCCGAGTTGAACAAGATCTTCAAGCCGGCCTTCCTGGGACGCCTGGTGATTATCCCGTTCTACCCCATCCGCGACGAGAACCTGAAGCGCATCATCGTGCTGAAGCTTGCCAAGATCCAACGGCGGCTTCAGGAGAACCACAAAATCGAGCTGATTTGCGACGACGCGTTAGTGAACGAAGTCGCGCGCCGCTGCACAGAGGTCGAAAGCGGAGCGCGCAACGTGGACAATATCCTGACCAATACGCTTCTGCCGGAAATCTCGAGGCAGATCCTGGGCCGCATCGCCGAAGGTCAGAAGCTCGAATCCATCCGTGTCGGCGTCGGCGAGGATGGAAGCTTCCAGTACGCGTGAGCTGCGGCTGGCCGATGAAGGAGCAACGACATGAGCATCTCAGACAAGTACGTGGAGGAGAACCGTTTTCTTTTCCTTGAGACGCCGTTGGGGCCGGACAAGCTTCTGCTGGAGTCGTATTCCGGCCAGGAGGGCATCTCGCAACTGTTTTCGTTCCAGCTCGAGCTGCTCTCGGAAGACCACAAAATAGACTTTTCCGATTTGCTGGGACAGAAGGTCCATTTCGGCGTGGCCGGGCCGGAAGGTTCCACGAGGCGGCATATTCACGGCATCGTAACTTCGTTCGCGCAGTTGCCCTCGCGCGAACGGTTCGCGCGGTACCGCGCGGTGGTGTCGCCCTCCATATGGAAGCTCACCCGCAAGCAGTGCAGCCGCATCTTTCAGGATATGTCAGCGGCCGACATCATCCGGAAGGTCTTGCAAGGCTACGAAGTCGATTACCAGCTACAGTCCTATGCCGTGCGGGAGTATTGCGTCCAGTATCGCGAAACCGATTTCGCCTTCATCTCGCGCCTGATGGAGGAGGAGGGGATGTACTACTTCTTCAAACAGCTCGAAGACGGCGACAAAATGGTGATCGGCGACACGGCCAGCTCGCATCTCGACATGCCTGGTGAGTCGACGATCACTTACGACGAAGTCGCAGGCGGCGAACGCTGGGAGACGCGCATTTACAACTGGTCCAAAACCCAGCAATGGGACTCGGGCAAGTGCGAACTGCGCGATTACAACTTCGAGACGCCCAGGGTGAACCTGGCGACGCAAAAGGAGATTCTGCCGTCGGTCCAGGTGGGACGTGTGACGCACAAAATGAGCCTCGCAGGCAATTGCCCCGGTCTGGAGGTTTACGATTATCCCGGCTGTTACAAGAATACAGGCGACGGGAATCACCTCGTGGAAACCGACATGCGGCAAATCGAAGCGGCGCAGTTCCTCATCCGCGGCGAAAGCAACGTCTTCAACTTGATTCCCGGCTACCGGTTCACCCTCAAGCGGCATTTCAACGCGGACGGACAGTACCTAGTCACATCGGTTGTGCACTCGGCTGCGGAGGGCGCGTTCCACTCGACAGCGGAGGGCGCGGGCGAGGATCACTTCGAGAACACATTCACGTGCATCCCGTTCACAATTCCCTACCACCCGCCCCGCCAGACTCCCCGGCCGCAGGTACGCGGCTGCCAGACCGCCTTGGTGGTTGGCCAGAGTGGTGAAGAGATTTACACCGACAAGTACGGGCGCATCAAGGTTCAGTTTCACTGGGACCGGGAAGGGCAAAAGAACGAGAGCAGTTCCTGCTGGGTGAGGGTCGCCACTTTCTGGGCGGGAAAGAATTGGGGCGCCATTCACATTCCCCGCATCGGCCAGGAAGTTGTCGTCGACTTTCTGGAAGGCGATCCGGACCGGCCGCTGGTTGTCGGCAGCGTGTACAACGCCGACAACATGCCGCCTTATTCGCTGCCCGGAGAGAAGACCAAGAGCTGCGTCAAGTCGCGCAGTTCGAAGAACGGCTCGGCCAGTAACTTTAACGAGATCCGCTTCGAGGATCTGAAGGGGAGCGAGGAGATCTTTGTACAGGCGGAAAAGGACGTCAACATCCTCGTGAAGAACGACGAGACTGCGGAGATCGGGCACGACCTCACCATTACGGTGAAGAATAACCGTACAGTCACCATCAAGGTGGATGATTCGGAAGAGGTCGACGGGGATCAGAACGTTGAGGTCAAGGGGGACCAAGACACGACGGTTAGGGGAAATCAGACAGTGGAGGTCGACGGCGACCAAAAGACGGTGGTGGCGGGGAAACAGGACGTGAGGGTCGACGGCGATGAAACAACGAATATAATCGGCAAAGAGAACCACACGGCTGCCGGCGGCCGGACCACGAATATTGCGGCGAGCGACTCGCTTACCGTGATGGCCCGCTTGTCGATCACCGCAACCGGAGGAATCAGCATCACTTCGGCCGCGCCCATCACCGTGACCGCGCCCATTATTTCGCTGAGCACCGCGATGTTGCAGGTGGCGGGGGTGGTGCAGTGTAGTTCGGTGGTCTCACCCACCTACACGCCGGGCGCCGGGAACATGGTCTGATGGACTCTGGCAATTCCATAGAAACGGATCTGCGGTCCGGGCCGGAAGAAGCCCGCGTCGCGGCTCTTGCTGAGCTTTTGAAGCCGGAGGCCAGGCCCGTGGATTGCCTCGCTGCAGTGGACGCGTGCCTGGATCATCCCAGCGAGCCGGTCCGGCACCTGGCTTCGTTGGTGCTGGGGCGCATCGGCGCGCCGGCAGTGGGGCCGCTCGTGCGGGCGCTGAACAAAGCACAGCCCGTGCCGGTGCGTACGGCGGCCGCCCTCGCGCTGGCCTCCATCGGCCCTGACGCAGCCCCTGCCGTGCGAGAACTTTGCCGCGCTTTGACCTCGCCCGATGAGACCCTGCGGACGGCCGCCTCCGTCGCGCTCGCCAAGATCGGAGCGCCGGCCGTGCCCGACTTGCGGCTGATGCTTCGCTTTTCCGACCCGGCAGTGGTGGCTGCGGCGGTTTTCGCCCTCGGTTGGGCCGGTCCTCCCGCCGCCGAAGCCGTTCCCGATCTTGAGGTTCTGGCTGCCGGGGCGTCCTTGCCGCTCCAACTTGCGTGCGCCGCCGCCGTGGTCCGGGCGACCGGCGATCCCGCGCGTGGTTTGCCGCTGCTCGCGCGCTCCCTTTCTGATCCGGACCCCGCTATCCGAAAGCAAGCGGTGGAAAAGGTGGGTGAACTGGGAGAGCGGGCCCATCCCGCGCTGTCTCAACTACATGCGTGCCTGTCCGATCCGGCCCCCAATGTGCGCGCCGCGGCCGCGCTCGCCCTGGCTCGTGTCCGCGCGCCTGCGGACTGGGCTCTCGGGTCTTTGACAAGCCTCCTGCTGAACGATCCGGCTCCCGAAGTGCGGTTGAACGCAGCCATTGCGCTGTCCGGCTTCGGAGGGGCTGCGGCACCCGCGGTGCCGCACTTGAGCGCCGCGGAAAGGGACCCCGATGCGAACGTTGCCTCGGCCGCTCGCGGCGCCATCGAAATCATCGAGAAGCCTCAGTAAGGTAGCCGCCGCATCTGACACCCCCTGCCGCAATGCCGCCATGCGACAATAGACGCGTCGCAATGTCCCGTTGGTTTGAATGCGCATGATCCCGAGCACCTTCAAAAACATCGGCAAGGCACTCGCGAACCTGAATCCCAACGGTGTCCGCGCGGAGGCTGAGCGCGTCGTCATTGTCGGGCTGACCTCGAACTACGCCGAGCGCCTGGGCGTCATGGAGAGTTTCCTGGCGCCGCCGAGCCTGACCCAGGAGAAGCGGGTGGAAGCGCTGCGGCACATCTATCGCACGAGTGTTCCCGGAGCGCCGCCGCTCGACATTGAGATCCAGGATGAATTGTTGCCGCCCAGGCAGGGTGTCTTCGATTTCCGGTTCCGGATGCCGCCCGCAACGGTAGACCGCATCCTCCGTGAGCGGCCGGACTTAGGGCTGCCCCTCGCGCGCCTCTTCCCGGCGTTCCGGGAAGAGGTGTGCCGGGAGATTGTCCGGCGCATCGCGAAAGAGAATGCGCTTTTTTCGCTTCTGACGGCTCTGCCGAACGTGGTGCCATCGCCGATCGAACTGCCCTGGGCGGTCGGTGAATTCGCATCCGACACGGCAGTCCTGACGGCCAACCAGATTCGCATGGCGTTCCTGCTTGCCGCCGCAAGCGACCGTGATGTGGGCTATGTGGCGCAAAAGGCCGAACTGGCGTCTATCGTTGCGAGTGCCTTTGGCTGGCGCGCATTGGCGCGGCAACTGGTGGGCAAGGTTCCGCTGGGAGGAGGACTCATCCCCAAGGCGGCCGTGGCCTTCGCCGGAACGCTGGTGGTGGGGAAGTCCATCATCAAGCTGCACCGCTTCGGACGCGGTCTGTCGCGTGACGAGAGGCAATCCGCGTACAAGAGCGCATACGAGCGCGGCAAACAGGTTGCCGCGGCGCTGCTCGAAAGCGTGCAGAAGAACAGGCAGCCCGCCGCCTGAAATCTTGTTCGGCGCACGGCGATTATCGGGCGGGCGGCCAGCACAGGTGGAGGGAGGTGTAACCCATGCGCCGCAGAGAGTTCCTAGCTACGTCCGGTTTCCCCGCCGTGCTTGCGCGAGCCAGCGCGCAAGGTGGAGCCGGTTCGATCACCCTGCTTGAGCCAGGCGCGTCCGCCAAGGTTGCCGCTCTACCGGATGACGCCGGGACGGCCGGTTACTTCGTGAGGGAGTTTGAAGCACTGACGGGAAGTAAGTTGGAACTGTCGACTCAGGATACAACTTCCACCACGCGCGCCACGGTGCTCATTGGCGACATACAGAACAACGTTGACGTGAGACGCCTGGCCGGAGCGCGGGTCTCCCGCATGACGTCCCAGAGTATCCTGCTGGCGACGGTGACCGGCGGCGGCAGGCCGGTGCTTCTGGTCGCCGGTGGCAGCCGCGCGGCGACCCCCGGTGCGGTGGGTGAGCTATTGAACTTCCGCATGGAGGCGTCCGCTGGACGAGCCAGGGTGCCCCGCCTCAACTTCGTGGATACCCCCGCGCTGCCCTACCGGTTCCTCTGGAACTGGGACCACAGTACGAACTGGGTTCGCGGCGTTGCGGGCGAACAGACGCATGGTTGCAGGAATCCGTACAAGAAGCCTTCATCGGCCTACCTGAACGACTTCCGCCGGGTC
>Ga0208695_1003320_pt1 | contig 10982 bp, 8 predicted proteins | sample AD_UKC111_MetaG_FD_184449 | JGI IMG/M metagenome (GOLD analysis project Ga0208695, IMG submission 184449) | Active sludge microbial communities of municipal wastewater-treating anaerobic digesters from Hong Kong - AD_UKC111_MetaG (SPAdes)... | ecosystem: Engineered > Bioreactor > Anaerobic >... | reverse complement strand
TTAAAGAAAAAAGCACAATCTGCAGGTTGAGCTGGTGGAGTGACGAGGATATCTTGATGGATGGCATGCGCAAAAGGGTATGCAAGAGCAAAGAACGCATTGAGGAAATCCACGCGTGGCTGGTGAATATCATAAGCCAGGAACTCTGTTTCCTTTGAGATGCCTAACCAAGGCAGGAGCAATGGGTCTAGCGCGCAAGCTAGATCGAGGATGCGATTGGGTGTGCTGATATGCTCTCGTAGGACTTGGCAGAATGCCTCGATGTTGGGTAAGCGTTCGCGCGTGGAAGCGTGTTTCTGCATTACGCTGAGTGCCCAGGTTTTCACTTGGTCTGGGGCGGGATTTGCATGAAAGAGTGCCTTCATCTGCTCAGTTTCCTGCGCATAGTCAATATTTTCTAAATAAGGAGCGATGACATTATGCAGCTTTTTACGAAAGCGTTGAGTAACCTCCGCTTTACTGCCACCTAAGGCAGCTTCGGCTGCGAGCATTTCTTGCAGCATGTCTGCGGGCAAATCAAGCTCGCGGTATTTGTGCGAATTGCGTGTATTTTCAATAATCTGCTTGAAATCCGCTTGATCCATATTTCATCGTGAAAGCAAAAACGCAATTTCAGTGGAGAAGGTGAAAGGCTCAACTTTGAAGTTTAAACCTTCAATCAGACGGTAAAAAGCGGCACTGTAATTAGCTGGCATGCCCTTTGATCTTCCGCCTAAACTCTTAGCTGGATATGAAACTAAAATGTGCTCAGCTTGAATCCCTTCGAGCAACCGACGGCTGAGGGTCTTATCGATTTGATCCATGAGAGGTAAGGTCTTCAAGAGGAAAGCCACTTGAACGCTTTGGTTAGGGAGACAGTTAGTGAGGTCGCAGGGAAAAGCTTGCCCTTTAATTGAATAGAACTTAAAAAAATCGTTCAAGAAGTCGATCATCGGCTGGAGAACGTCACAAGCTAAGTAAGTGCAATCTTCTGCCAGAGGCATCCAAGGCAATGCTAATGGGTTCAGACCACACGCTAGATCTAAAATAGAATGCACAGGACTCAGGCTTGCCAGACAAGTGGTGTAAAAGTCCTCCAGGAAAGGTAAGCGTTCAGCTGTGGAAGCGTGCAAGCGCAACATACGCCGGCAAAGCTCGCGTTTATCTTGAGTTGGGTCCCTAAAAAGTGCGCTCCACTGTGCGTAGTCTACCTTTGCAGGAAGATAAGCGCCGGTAAGCTGGTGCAATCGACTACGCACGGCTTTGGCACACTCTACGAAATCAGAGCGCTTTTCCAGCTCCTCGCGGGCAATCCGTTCTACCAGGGTGGGAGCGATCTGAGCGTATTTAGGGGATCGCTGCACACTTGCGACCAATTGAGCAAGTTTCTCCGGGTTAATCTCTTGCATTCCGCAGGATCTCCATCAGCTGGGTCATAAAGCGCAAGTTATGCTGGCTGGCTAAGCGTTGGTAAGAAGCGTCTTTCATACGATATAAATGGTTCAGGTATGCTCCGCTATAGTGCTGGCAGGTTGGGCAGTCGCAACCTGGTGAAATCGGTCCGGCGTTGCGCATATATTCGTCATCGCCAATGTAAACGTAACGGAACCAATCGGAATTAGTGCTAGGAACTGCCTCTGCCGACCTTCGGGCGTACAAGCGTCCGTGGCGGGCGTCACGTGTTGGCATAGCGCAATCAAAGAGCGCATAACCTAAGTGATAGCAAGTATATACATTGAGTGGATGACCAATACCAAGAGCATGAATCGGGTACTGATTGGGAATAAGCTCGCGGGTATAAGCGAGGATGTCCGTTAGCAGCTGTGATTGGTCATCCAGCGGCCAGCCGCCAAATCCAAAACCGTCAAAGCCAATCTCGAGCAAGGCTTCAGCACAGCGTTTACGCAGCTCGGGGTATCCGCCCCCTTGTATCACCGCAAAGAGAAACGGTCGATTTTCAGAGGAGATCTGACGCGCTGCTAATTGTTTATCGAATGTATCTTTACAGCGCTTTGCCCACGCGATCGTGCGTTGCACAGAAAGCTGCTGTTCCACAAAGGGGGCGTCCACATGCGTGCAGTCGTCTAAGCAGAAGAGCACATCAGCGCCAAAACTAAGTTGCAATTGAATGCTTTTCTCTGGCGTGAGGATTAATTTGCGCTGAGAGCCTTCTGGTCGAAAGATAATTCCATTTTCGTTCAGACTACCAAATTTGGGATTTTGATGGAGGAGAGAATAAGCTTGAAAGCCTCCTGAATCGGTCATAATCAAGCCATCCCAATCAGAAAAGCGATGCAGACCGCCCATCGATTGAATCACCGAAGAACCTGGTTTCTGCATCAGGTGAAAGGCATTCATCATCACCCCTTGCACGCCTGCTTCACTCAAGTCCGCACTCGTTAGGCTGCGCACGTATCCGAAAGTTGCATCGGGTAAAAAAGCCGGTAAATGTAGTGTATGTTGCCGAACTTGGAGAGTGTCCATGGAGTTAAAACAGCTTTTTCTGCGGACGGTCAAGGATCAATATAAACTCAGCTTTGCGGTTTTGTGTTCTCGTAAGGATTTCATCGATCGGACCGAGGTAGAGACGCTCTTCTGGCATGGTTAAGTCGCAAGCTAAGAAAATATTTTGCTTTTTACCGAAAGTCAGTAGAACTTCCTGAAGCAATCTTTGCATTCGGTAAGGTGTATCTATCAAGACAAGGGGATAATCGGCATGCTTCAATTGAGAAAGCTTCTTCTGACGCTGGTCAGTTTTGACGGGTAAAAAACCGATAAAGAGGAATTCTTCCAAGTCAAATGGGCAGACGGATAGCGCAGCCATCAATGAGGAAGCCCCAGGTATTGGTGTGACCTTAATGTTCATTTCGTAAAGCAGTTGCAAGAGTTTTTTGCCGGGATCAGAAAAAACCGGCGTACCGCAATCGGAAATCAACGCTAAAGACTGACCCTGGGCAAGCATCAGTAGGACTTCCTGAATCCGCTCTGCTTCGTTGTGTTCGTTGAGCTCTAAAAGTGGTTTCTCGATGCCAAGGCTTTTGAGCAAGCGCGAGCCATTTTTACGCTCCTCACAGAGGATGGTATCTACCTTGGCAAGGGTTTCTATAGCGCGTGTGGTAATATCGCCGGCGTTTCCGATCGGTATAGCTACTACGTAAAGCTTGCCGGAGTGCTTTCCGGTGGTAGAGTTTGCGTTCAAGGTCATAGCTAGGTATGATTATACCCTACGGGTACCTTACCCTACGGGTACTTTACCCTACGGGTACCTTACCCTACGGGCACTTTACCCTACGGGTAGATATTATAGGAATACTATTAGTAAATTGGAAGCATACTTACTCCAGAGGCTGAAAATCATGCTTCAACATGAGGATGAATGAAAAAGTTTAGCCGTTTATCTCAAGTTTCGCTGCTGTTAGCCGTTCTTTTCACTGTGGATAAACTTTTAGGGGTTACACGCCAAATGCTGATTTCACGGCAGTTTGGGCTTTCAGCAGAGTTGGATGTCTTCAACGCAGCTAACAACCTGCCGGACATGCTCTTCATGCTCATTTCTGGTGGTGCTTTGACAATCGCTTTTATTCCCGTCCTTACGGAAGTGCTGAACCAAGATGGGAAGAAGGCAGCCTGGGGGCTCTTTTCCAATGTGCTCAATTTAGTGTTTTTAGTGACAGCAGTTATTGCAGTTATTTTTGGGATTTTTGCTCAACCTCTGGTGAGCAGCCAACTTGGCGTGGCGCCAGGCTTTTCCGCTGAGCAAATACAGCTTACTGTGCTCTTACTTCGTCTGAATTTAGTTGCCACTTTAGTTTTCTCGGTCAGTGGCTTGGTAATGGCAGGATTGCAAGCCAATCAACATTTTTTATTACCCGCTCTGGCGCCCATTTTTTATGATTTTGGCCAAATCTTTGGGGCAATCATTTTAGCACCGAGCGAGCCTTATCATCTCGGGACCTTCACTTTGCCAGCTTTAGGCTTGGGCGTGGAAGGACTCGTTTATGGCGTTATTATCGGTGCCTTGCTGCATTTGCTCATCCAGGTGCCAGGATTGCTCAAATATCAGTTCCACTGGCAGCCGCGCCTCAACCTAAAAGAAACAAACACCCAAAAAGTCCTCAGGCTCATGGGTCCGCGTGTATTGAGCATGCTCTTTATTCAACTTATTTTCGTTGTTCAGGATAATATTGCATCGCGTTTGGCAACGGGCTCGGTAACCGCATTAACTTATGGCTGGTGGATTATGCAAGTGCCGGAAACACTCATCGGTACAGCGATTGCGACCGCCGTGCTGCCAACACTCTCTGAATTTTTTAACCAGGGGAAAATGGATCAATTTAAATCCCAAATTGAAAAGGCAGCCCGTGCTATGCTGACCCTTACCATTCCAATTGCAATAATTGCTGCGGTGGTTATTTTACCGGTCGTACAAACCTTGTTGGGCTTCACACTATCTGATGCTATGTGGGTAGCAGCAGTAACTCGTATATTCTTATTGGGGATTGTAGGGCATGCGCTTGTGGAACTGTATGTGCGTTCGTTTTACGCGATGCAAAAGCCCCGTGTTCCTTTGTTTGGTTCTGCTTTGACGTTTGTTGTTTTCTTGGGTATTAGCCTGCTTCTGACGCCATCATTGCAAGCGGCTGGCATCGCTGCTGCTAACACCCTTGCTTATAGCCTTCAAGCGGTGTTGCTGTTGGTATTGCTCAACCGACAGTTGACTTCAACGCAAAAACTTTCACCACAGCTTTGGCGGAGTATACTTGCAGCGCTAAGTGGGGGTGTGGCTGCGGCTCTGGTGATGCGTTATCTACCTGGGATGAGTGGGAGTTTCATCGCAGCAATCCTTGCAGCATTACTTGGAGTGGTCGCTGCTGGTGTGATTGTCCGCAAAGATTTACGTAATTTGGCAAACCTTTAACCTGAGGTATAATTTTCAGCCTATGGACATGAAAAACAACGATCAATCAAACGATATTCAGCAAACTCCTCAGGAGACTGAACCTATCAGCATTCCCCCAGAGGCAGTGGTGGGATCGGAACCCCCATCGGAACAACTCGTGGAGCAAAAACAGCGCAAAACGCCTTGGATTTTATATGCGGTGATATTTTTGATTTTAGCGCTGGTATTGGGGGCTTACTTTGGCTATCGTAATGGCATCGCACGCCGATTAGAGAAAGAAAAAACCACTGTTGTGCAGGTTGCCGCTGAACAGTATCAATTGGCTTTTCAGGATATTGCGGTGGGAAATTATGAAACAGCTAAAACACGAATTGAATATGTGATCAAGATTTATCCGCAATTTCCTGGTGCACCGGAGCTTTTACACGATATCCTCCTGAATCTCGAGCAACCGACGGCAATGCCAACTCCGATCGCAGAATTTACGCCCACACCCGCGGTAACCAGCACCCCAGATTTTCGCGCTGCAGAACAGATCTTTACGGAAATTCAGCAAGCAGTTGCAGCAAAACAGTGGGATCAAGCTATTCAAGATATCATTGCTATTCGCGAGGTCAATTATGACTATCGCAAAATACAGGTTGATGGTTTTTACTACATTGCATTGCGGAACCGCGGTATCCAAAGGATCCAATCCGGACAGCTCGAGCAAGGGTTGTTTGACCTTGCCACTGCTGAACAGTTTGCCCCCTTGGATGGTGAAGCAGACGGTGTTCGCTCATGGGCACAACTTTACCTAAGCGGTGCCAGTTATTGGGACGTCAATTGGCAGCGCGCGATTGATATCTTTGCTCAAGTCAAGGATGCTTACCCTTATCTTATGGATTCTTCAGGTATGACCGCGATTGAACGCTATCGGGTAGCGCTTTACCTCTATGGAGATCAATTTGCCGCCTCAGGAGACTACTGTAAAGCCCACGAATACTATTTGCAGTCTTTAGCCGTAGGACCGAATCCAGATGTTCAAGCGACGGCGCAACGTTATGCCGAAGCATGCCAGAACATGCAGGCAACCCCTGAGCCAACCGAAGAACTTACACCGATCCCAACTGAGCAAACACCTCTTCCGCCCACAGAACCAACTCCGGAACAAACGCCATAGCCATAAAACTAATCATAGAGTTGATTGCCTGACGATGTTTACACCGCCAGGCTTTTTATATTTTCTGATTTCGATATAATCTCTTTAGAGGATTTGTGCGAAAAGATCATGCTGCATCGCAGCCGTAATGCGCACGGGGAGCATCTCGCCAACCTCACCGTTTCCCTCGGCAATTACCAGCCCGTCAATTTCAGGCGCATCACGATATGTGCGCCCAATTAAGACACCATTTTCTTGATCCACGCCCTCAACCAGCATATTGAGCACTTTTCCGCGCAGTTTTTGGTTATTTTGATAAGAAATACCAGCCTGCAAGGTCATTAACTCTTGACGACGGGCTTCTTTGACCTCTTGAGGGATTGGGTCGCCCAAGATTTGGGCTGGTGTACCGGCTTCCAATGAGTAAGTAAAGATGCCGACGTGATCAAACTGCATTTCCTCGAGGAAATCCTTCAGCAGACGGAAACTATGCTCGGATTCTGTTGGAAAGCCGACAATAAACGTGGTACGTATGACGAGGTCAGGCAGCTTGGCGCGCATCTTTGTTACCGTGTGCCGCACCCAATCTATATCGCTAGGACGGCGCATCATTTGCAGCACTTTAGGATCAGCATGCTGTAGGGGGATATCGAGATAAGGCAGCAGTTGTGGAAATTCGCCCATCATATCGATGAGGCGGTCGCTGATATAACCGGGGTAGGTGTAAAGCAGACGCACCCAAGGTACTTGAGGAATGGCTGGTAATAGATCAGCGAGCAAACCTGGTAAGCCATCGGTCAACCCAAAATCTTGACCGTAATCGGTTACATCCTGAGCAATAATGTTGATTTCTTGGATTCCAGCAGCTTGCAAAGCATAGGCATCTTTTATGATGTCTTCTTTTGGTCTACTAGTCAGCGTGCCTTTAATGCCTGGGATGGCGCAAAAAGCACAAGAACGCCGGCAGCCATCAGCAATTTTAAGGTAGCTGCTCCAACCTTGAATCATATAGCCAGGGAGTTCAGGGTGATTAATGATATGTGCGTGCCCTGGAAAGTAAATCTCACTGTGAGATTGAGGGTGCTCGTTAAGAGCTCGCATTAGAGGGAGGATGTCCGCTAAGTCGCGCGTGCCCATCAAGCCATCAATGCCTGGTACGCTTGCAAGCAGCTCGGCTCGATAGCGTTCTGAGAGGCAGCCAGCTGCAATTAATTTTTGCCCCTTGCGTTTGTGCTCGGAAAACTCTTGCAATGCCTGGAATGATTCTTGACGTGCGTCGTGGACGAATCCGCATGTATTGATAATGATAAACTCCGCCTTGCTAGGGTCTTCCACGAGGGTGAAGCCTTGTTGTGAGAGTAAGCTCCACAAGCCCTGAGAGTCGACAAGGTTTTTTGCACAGCCTAGAGAGATCAAATGAAAGGTGTTGGGGATGATTTTCATGGTAAAACTGTCGGTGTTGGGGTTGGTAGGTAAGGTGGTGTAGCAGAAAGGTCCTGCATGCCGTTGGCGTCAAAGCGCAAGCGCAAGAGCTGACCAACACGGCTAAAAGGATCTAACTGGGTTTGGTTGTAGACAATTTCTAGTGCAGCAGCATTTCCAGCTTCCAGCTCGAGGTATTCCTCGGCTGTGTATGCTTCCACACTACCAGCAGACATCCTGCCTTGATAGACCTCCTTGTTATCAGCGCTGACTTTAACCCAAACAGATTGGCGTGCATGCACGACAACTTGGATCGGTGCGGTTGTATCCAGAGGCACGGTGAGCGGCGTAGCTGTGGGTAGCTGGAATGCAGGTGCTTCTTCGGTTGGAGTTAGGGTTGGTTCTAAACCCACGGGTGTTTGTGAGCCAATCAAGATCTCCTGGATCTCAGGGAGGTTAGTTGTTTCGGCTTGGAGTTCGGGTTGGTTCATCAACTGAGCAGCTCCCCAGACCATGAAGAAAATAATGCCACCCACGAGTAAAGTTCCAAAAAATAGATCTAAGGTGAAATAGCGCCGGAGCGCAACCCAACGCGGAGAAAGCAGCCTGGCACGCCTGCGCGGCTTGCTCTCGGCGGCAGCTTTTTCTGCTAAGCGTTCTTGTAAGGCATCGGCAAATTGTACGAGTAATAAATTGGTGTTGAGGTTTAAGAAACGCGCATATGTCTGCAACAATCCTTTGGCTTCAGCAGGGCTAGCAAACGCGTCCAAGTTACCCTGCTCCAAGGCTATCAGCTGGGGTCGGGGAATGTGAGTCTGTTCGACGAGCAGATCCCATGGGATATCTAAGTATCGCCGACGGGCATTTAGCTGACGCCCAATATCATCCAACATCTGCTGGGAGCGTGATACCGGCAGTGGAGATATAACCTCAGCGGATTTATTATCCTGTGGGGTTATTCCCGTTTTGATTTGGCGCTTGATGCGTTTAGGCTCCTTCTTTTTTGAGGCTTTTACTTTTGGCGAAGGTTTTACTTCTAAAGGTGCTTTCACATCTTCAGCAGATTGTTCAGATGGTGTTTCCGATGATTGTTCTTCCACTTCAGTTGTCTGAGGAGCTGTCTCTTCTAGCGGAACGCCAAGAAAGTCGGCATAGAGCTTTAAGAAGCCGCGAATTTGGGCGCGGGAACCTAAGTCTGCATATTCGTCAGCTTCCAGATCCTGTAAGATAGAAAGGCGGATTCGGGTAGCCTTCGCAACCTGCTCAAGCGGAATATGCCGTTCTTCGCGGATCTGCTTTAGTTTTGAGCCGGAAATTTCGGACATGTGCTCATTCTAACAAAACCGACCTGGTCTGCCAAATTAATGACGCGATCAGGTCGGAATCTTGAGGGTTTGTTAAGACACCGTAGATTTACGCTTCGGCTTCCTCTCGGATTTCTGTTGAAGCTTCCACTTCTTCTGCTGCTGTTTGTAGTTCAGCGGTTTCGGTGGAGGGAGCTTTAGTAGACTGAGGTTTTACCGCTTCACCTTCTCGGCGGACGACCACTTTGATCTCTGGAATGAGATCAAGCGTTAGGTGAACCGGAACATCGAATTCACCCAGCATACGGATGGGTTCCGTTGCAATCTGGTGACGGTCAATTTCTAAGCCCTTTATTTCTTTGACGCGATCTGCAATCATCTGCGGGGTTACAGAGCCATAAAGTTTGCCCGTCTCACCAGCTTTCACGATGAAATCGACCTCGAGGCCAGAGAGGATATCTGCTACGCCCTTGAGTTCATTGCTGAGGATAGCACGCTTTTCATTTGCCTTAGAAGCAATGGATTCGGCTAACTTCATAGTCTTTTCGGTGGCAGGAATTGCCAAACCTTGCGGGATTAAGTAATTGCGTCCATAGCCATCGGCAACCTTCTTGATATCCCCCGCTCTACCTAATTTATAAACGTCCTTGATTAATAATACTTTCATCACAAGCCCTTTCTGCTGTAATCTATTTTTACTTCACGTGAAGGGTACAACACGCGAGCGGCAATTATTTTATCACATTCTTCAACGCGTCAAGCTGATTATGATTCCAACCCTAGAAATTCTTGTGTGTTGGAATGTCAAGGCTAAATAGAAATGTCCTAACGCGGGCAATTTAGAAATGTCCTAATGGGTGGATAAAGTCTTCAGTATGGGTTTTTTTCTCATAACTAACTACCTTTTTTCTTCTTGACTGTAATGATTCACGGTAACCCTAACCCTGACCCTTCCCCAGCGGCAAGCAGTTTTTTACGCCTCAGCCCAGCCGCTGGGGAAGGGAAAATAGTTTGAAAGAGGGCTGCGCCCTCTTTCAAACATCAACTCCCCGTCCCAGCGATGGTTAATTAGGATAATATTATAATTTTATTTCGCTGGGAAGGGGAGTAAGAGGGGAAAGGCTTTATTTTGCTATTCATCATGATTTTTTCTCGTTGCTTTAAGAAAAACAGAGTAATCGAACAAAGATTTTTACAGTTCCTTATAAGATTAGGACATTTCTATTTTCCTACTTTAGGACATTATCACTTTGCTATTACATTGTGTGTTGGATTATTAATCCATGAGAACAGATAGATTATACTTATAACCGTTGAGCAAAATTAGATTGGAGAGAATCTATGCCTGATCAAGAAAAATATAAATCCTGGTTAGAAAACATTTACAAGCCCACAGCTAATAAATACCCGGAACGCAAACCAGAATTCAAAACCTCATCTGGGATCCCACTGCCCGCGATTATTCCTCCCGAGCAGATTAATCCGGAATGGTTTGACCTGTTAGGTTTCCCCGGAGCTTATCCCTTTACGCGGGGTGTCCAGCCGACCATGTACCGCGGCAGATTTTGGACAATGCGGCAATATGCTGGTTACTCGAATGCCGAGGAATCTAACCGGCGCTACCGCTTTTTGCTCGAGCAGGGGCAAACCGGGCTCTCCGTTGCCTTTGACTTGCCCACGCAGATTGGCTATGATGCTGACGACCCGATAGCCATGGGCGAAGTGGGCAAGGTAGGCGTTTCTATATCCTCCCTAGATGATATGGAGACGCTTTTTAGAGGAATCCCCCTGGATAAAGTCTCGACCAGCATGACGATTAACGCACCGGCGGCTATCTTGCTGGCGATGTACATTGCGGTAGCTAAAAAACAAGGCGTTGAACCGCAAAAGCTGCGCGGCACAATCCAGAATGACATCCTCAAGGAATACATCGCGCGGGGGACGTATATTTTCCCACCAGACCCGAGCATGCGCCTGATTACGGATGTATTTCAATATTGCCGAGATGAAGTGCCTAACTGGAATGTAATTAGTGTTTCCGGTTATCATATTCGGGAAGCCGGTTCTACGGCGGTACAAGAAGTTGCGTTCACACTCGCCAATGCCATCGCTTATATTGAAGCAGCCTTAAGGGTTGGCATGGAAATCGATGAATTTGCCGGGCAGATATCCTTTTTCTTCAATGCGCATAACAACTTTTTTGAGGAGATTGCCAAGTTCCGGGCAGCACGTCGGT
>Ga0208695_1003319_pt1 | contig 10982 bp, 6 predicted proteins | sample AD_UKC111_MetaG_FD_184449 | JGI IMG/M metagenome (GOLD analysis project Ga0208695, IMG submission 184449) | Active sludge microbial communities of municipal wastewater-treating anaerobic digesters from Hong Kong - AD_UKC111_MetaG (SPAdes)... | ecosystem: Engineered > Bioreactor > Anaerobic >... | reverse complement strand
TCCCCGCTAAGGGGATTTTTGTTTTCCAGCGGGGTTCCGGCTCCCCCAGGGAGGGGGTGATATCAAGTCCCTGGTGAGTCACCTCAAAATCCCCGCCAAGGGGATTTTTGTTTTCCAGCGGGGTTCCAGCTCCCCCAGGGAGGGGGTAGGTGGGCACGGGGGTTGGCTTGGCATGGACAGGGCAATGCTGCACAGGAGACCGCCATCCCCCTACAACTGCCCACGGAACGCCCCTACATTCACCTCAATAAGCTAACCACAGACCATGATCTGGATATCAACATTCTGATGAGTGCATACTTCTGGGCGATCATACCGTCCCTAATTATCGATGGGGTTAATTTATAGATTTGAATCCGGACCAGCACAATCGACGAAGGAGGAGGAAGTGAAGATTGGGTATATAATGAATTTGTTAAGGTGTGATGTTATATTAATAACGCAGCCAATCAGAAAGAAATATTTCAAACCTTGAAACAATTTCAGGAATGATTCTTTATGAAATCTCAGAAACAAGGATGTATAGGCAAGACCATCATGATCATCGTGGTTCTGATGATACTGTATTGGTTGTGCAGTCTTCCGACCTCGATTCGTAATCCACGTACATCAAAAACTGAAGTTGCAGATACTCCTATAATAAAAGCAAAAACACCCACTAAAGTTACCCAAATAATTGAGTCTACCAGCATACCAACCTTGTCAATCGGAAGATCCTCTGATGCGTTTACCGCAATTGTCCAAACAACAGAATCAACCAACGTTTCGACCCCGGAAGTAATCACTATAACACAAGTGTCTTTTCCTACCGGTGCGGATGCTTACTTGAATTGCATATCCTGCGCTCAACAACCGGGTTGGCGGATCAATCTTCGCTCAGAATCAGGACAAGGTGCAGGGACGGTGGTTGATTATCTACGACACGGTGATCATGTAAAAATCATGGATTCAAAATGGATTGAAAGCGAGCAACAATGGTGGTATCTGGTTGAAGGCGATAATGAATATGAGATGGAAGTTCGAACAGTCAATGGATGGGTATCAGCAAACATAACAACGATAGATTTACCAGAAGCATTTCCTTTGGGTACCGCCTGGGTGGATATTTTACCCTGGTGGGAGGAGGATAATGGCTTGGTTCTCTGGAGTAAGCCAGGCTTTATTAACACGAATAGTGGCATTCGAGGTGTTGGTATGGTAAAGATGGGGGCTCCGATAGAAATTATTGAAGCCCAATGGGAGAAACACAGCGGATACTGGGATTACAAAGTTATAGGAACTGATATGAATACAGGAGAACAGATAGAGGGATGGTTGCACGGGACATTCATTGTTCTTACCCGACCTTAAGTTGGGTGTTCCCCAAAAAAATGTAGCAATTGATAACAAACCGGCCAGTGAACAGGTTCTGGCCGGTAGCTGTGTTGATGTACCAACTCTTAATCAATGGGTTCAGGGTTCGAGTCCCTGGTGAGTCACCTCAAAATCCCCGACAAGGGGATTTTTGTTTTCCATCGGGGTTCCGGCTCCCCCATGCCCCGGTGCAAGCGTTGCGCTCACACAATCCCAATTCTGATATAATCACTTCTGTCGGGGTTTTAATTATTGGTGCATGTTCTGTTCCCCACTCATCCGGGGGCAATTTCTTCCCACGGGGCGCTATTCCATGAAACAAATCGTCATTGAAAATCCAATCCTGAATTCACCCTTTGAAGAACCACAGCGGCATTTCAAGTTCACCGATGAGGGCATCACGGATGAAGTCATTGAAAGCCGCCGGATCAGCACGTATTTCATGCCAATCCCCCAGCCGCGCAAGAAATCCTCCCGCCAGATGTCTTTTGAGACACTGTGGACGAATGACCGGATTGAGGAAAACAAGTTTATTAACCATGTCCGCACCCAGGTGGCAAAATGGCGGATCGAGAGATATCCCGGCATAACCAACACCACCCGCCGCCTGCTGGAATACTGGAAAGACCCCAACCGGGAACACCGCCTGTTCTTCTGCCAGGTGGAAGCCATGGAGACCGCCATTTTCATTGGTGAGGCTGCCGGAAAACGAGACCCTTCCATTGAGAACGATTTGCATGATGCCAACCTGTCGGCAAACCCCCTGCTGTACCGGATTGCATTCAAAATGGCAACCGGAAGCGGCAAGACGCTGGTCATTGCCATGCTGATCGCCTGGCAGGCGCTTAACAAATTTGCCAATCCCCAGGATGCCCGTTTCTCGGATGCCTTCCTGATCTGCACGCCGGGCATTACAATCCGCGATCGGTTGCGGGTGCTGCTGCCCTCCGACCCCGGCAATTATTACCGCCAGCACGACCTGGTTCCCGTGGATTTGCTCCCGGAACTGGGAAAAACCAAAATGGTCATTACCAATTTCCATGCTTTTCAATTGCGTGAACGCATTTCCGCCGGGAAATTGACCAAGGAACTGCTGGCGCAGGGAGAATCCAGCCCGTTCACCGAAACGCCAGACCAGATGGTTCGCCGGGTTTGCCGCGAATTGGGTAACAAGCGCAATATTGTTGTGATTAACGATGAGGCGCATCACTGCTACCGGCACAAGCCCGAGGAGGACGGTGAGAAACTGACCGGTGACGAGCGCCGGGAAGCGGAAAAGCGCGAAGAGCAGGCGCGGATTTGGATTTCGGGGTTGGAAGCAGTAAAAAATAAGATTGGCATCAAAGTGGTTTATGATCTTTCCGCCACTCCGTTTTTCCTGCGCGGTTCCGGCTACCGGGAAGGCATGCTCTTCCCGTGGGTGGTTTCCGATTTTTCGTTGATTGATGCGATTGAATCGGGCATTGTGAAGGTGCCGCGTGTGCCGGTTTCGGATGATTCCATGACGGGCGACCTGCCCACCTACCGCGATATCTGGCCGCGCATCCGGGATCATCTGCCCAAAAAGGGGCGCAAAACAGAAGCTGTGGACGAGGAACCCAGGCTGCCCGTGGAACTGGAAGGCGCACTGCAAAGCCTGTATGCCAATTATCAGAAATATTACACCCATTGGGAGCAAAACCCGGATGCCCAATCCCGGGGGATGACGCCGCCGGTGTTTATTGTGGTCTGCAACAACACCAATGTTTCCAGGCTGGTCTATAACTACGTTGCCGGGTGGCAAAAGGTTCTACCGGATGGCACACCCGTGCTGGTCCCCGGCAGGCTGCCGCTGTTCACCAATGTTCTTGATGGCAGCTGGCTGCCCCGCCCCAACACCATCCTGGTGGACAGTGAACAACTGGAATCCGGCGAGGCAATGAGCGAGGAATTTAAAAAGATCGCTGCCAGCGAAATTGAACGCTTTAAGGAGGAATACTGCCTGCGGTTCCCGGGGCGGGATGTGGATTCGCTGACCGATGAAGATCTGCTCCGCGAGGTGATGAATACCATTGGCAAGCCCGGCAGGCTGGGTGAGCAGATCAAGTGCGTGGTTTCGGTCTCCATGCTGACGGAAGGCTGGGATGCCAGCACCGTGACGCACATCCTGGGGGTGCGCGCCTTTGGCACGCAACTGCTGTGCGAACAGGTGGTGGGACGCGGGCTGCGCCGGATGAGCCATGCCATCAGCCGCCAGGAACTGGAGGTTAATGGGCACACGGTGGAGTTTGACGCCTACGACCCGGAATATGCCGAAGTGTACGGCGTGCCGTTCTCATTCATCCCCTGTTCCGGTTCCAACACCACACTCAAGCCGTCCGCCCGGGTGACGCATGTGCGCGCCCTGGAAGACCGCCTGGCATGCGAGCTCACCTTCCCGCGGGTGATGGGCTACCGCTATGACATGCAATCCGAGCAATTAACCGCCGCCTTCACCCCGGCATCCTGCATGACCATTTCCACCCAGGACCTGCCCACCCGCACGGAAATGACTTCCATCATCGGGGAGAGCGATTACCATACCCTGTATGGCTTGAAGGAGCGGCGGGAACAGGAAATTGATTTCCGGCTCGCCAGCCTGGTGATGGAAACCTATTTCACGGATGATGACGGCAATGCCCGCCCCTGGCTTTTCCCCCAGTTGCTGCGGATTGCCCGCAACTGGCGTACCACCTGCGTGGTTTGCAAGGATAATACCTTCCCGCAGATGCTGCTGCTGGCTGAACTGGCACACGAAGCCGTCGAGCATATCTACCGCGCCATCACCGCCACTCGCTCGGAACAACGGCTGCTGCGCCCCATCCTGCGCCCGTATGACACGATCGGTTCCACCCGCTACGTGGATTTTGATACCACTCTGCCCACCTGGTCCACCGACCCGGCAAAGTGCCATGTCTCGCATGTGGTGGCGGATACCGGTACCTGGGAACAGAAAGTGGCGCAATCGCTGGAGGAAATGCCCGAGGTGCTGTACTACGTCAAAAACCAGGGGCTGGGCTTCCACATTCCCTACACGCTGAACGGCGAGGAGCATGACTACGAGCCGGACTTCATCGTGCGTGTGCGTCTTCCCTCGTCTCACTCTCTTCAAGCGCACCCCGAATCTTCTCCCAAGGGAGAGTCCGTTGATCCGGAAAAACCGGTTTTGCACAAACACGCTCTACCGCCAGAGATACTGGAACGTTGCCGGGAAATGCGCAAAGGTGCAACCGATGCTGAAACCCTGCTGTGGCAGTTGCTGCGTGACCGGCAATTAATGAATTTCAAATTCCGCCGCCAATATGCAATCGATCGGTTCATTGTCGATTTTTACTGCCATGAAGCCAGCCTGGTGATCGAGTTGGATGGCGGTGGGCACAATGAAAATGAACAGGCAGATTATGACAGGCAGCGAACTGCCAGGTTGGAAGAGTTGGGGTTGCGGGTGATCCGCTTTTGGAACCATGAGATGCTGCACCAGACAGAGGATGTGATTCGCACCATTGCGGAGGAGTTAACTGCTCGTGTTTCCCTCACCCCAGCCCTCTCCCAAGGGGAGAGGGAGGGAATCCGTACTTCCTCACCGCTCTACCAGGGGGAGGTAACAATTTCTTCCCCGGGTGGTGGTCCGGCAACACTTCCTTCTCCCTTTGGGAGAAGGACTGAGGATGAGGGAATTTTAAATCTCATCCTTGAAGTGAGCGGACGGGAAAAGAAAGAGAAAGCCGCCAAGACCGCCACCGCGCGCAACCTGTGGGTTCCGGCGGTGAACAACCACGGCGGATTTGGCAGGTGGGCATTCCTGGAAATCACCGACCCGTGGGATGTAAAGAACACCATTCGGGCATTTTTGCAGGATGATAACTTGGATGGTGTAGGACCAATTCTGCGTGAGTGAGGAGATACTTCATGCTTCAACCTGAAAACCAAAACAAAAAATACGATTTCTTGTTTAATGATATTGATAATGGTCGAATTAAGATCCCCAAATTTCAACGCGATTTTGTCTGGACAAAAGAGCAAAGTGCGAAACTGATCGATAGCATTATCAAAGGTTTCCCAATCGGAACATTTATCTTTTGGCGCACCACTGAAGAACTGCGCCACATCAAGAATATTGGAAATATCACCCTGCCTGACCCGCCATCTGGCGAACCAGTTGCTTACGTATTGGATGGGCAGCAACGGATTACATCTCTCTATGCAGTTCGCAAGGGAGCTATTATCACGAAAGAGGGTGAGGAAATCAATTACGGTGATATCTGTATCCTGCTCGACCTCGACCCCGATTCGGATGACCAGATTGTAAGTACAGAGCCGCCGGAAACCGGCGCTTACATCTCAGTTCATCGTTTATTAACCAGCGATTTGACAGATCTTCTTCAAAGCTACCAGGTTGAACACATCAGAAAGATTGATATTTATAAACACCGGCTCACCACGTATGACTTTTCAACCATCGTGATTTCGAATTATCCACTTGACATTGCCTGTGAAGTATTTACAAGGATCAATACCGGAGGTACCGAGCTAACGTTGTTTGAGATCATGGTGGCGAAAACATTTGATAACGAGCGCAATTTTGACCTCTCGGGGCGCTATGATGCATTGATTGACAGCAACAATCATGGCAAAGATCTGGAAGATGCTGATTTTGAAACGATCCCCGCGATTACAATTTTACAGTGTGTGGCAGCCTGCATGGTTGGACGCATACGGCGTAAAGATATTCTCAAACTTAACAAAGATGATTTTATTGCAGCCTGGCCAAAAGTTACCGAATCAATTTTCGCCGCGGTTGATTACATTCGTACAGTTTTGCGCATTCCGGTCTCTCAACTTTTGCCATATAACACATTGCTGGTGCCATTGACATACCTGTTCTATAAAAATGAGAACCGCCCAACCACCACTCTCCAGGACAAATTAATCATCCAATTTTTTTGGTGGTCTTCACTGAGCAATCGCTATTCTTCAGGTGTTGAAACAAAAATAGCAAAAGACCTGGAGCGCATGGATGATATTCTAAAATACACTCCCCCCTCGTATCGGGGCGAGGAAATCAACCTGACACTGGATAGCCTGCGCTATAAATGGTTCAGCACTGGCGATGCATTTTGCAAAGCAATTCTGTGCCTGTATGCCTATTTCATCCCGCTCTCTTTCAGGAACAATGGCTTGGTCAAAATTGATAATTCCTGGCTGAAAACGTCCATCAGCAAGAACTACCATCATTTCTTTCCAAGGGCATACCTTCGGTCAGAAGGAGTACCCGACTGGAAAGCCAACAGTATCTTGAATATCACAATTGTTGATGATTACCTCAACAAACACTCGATTCGCGCCAAAGCCCCGGCAGAATACATGGAAGGCTTTAAGAAGTCGAACAAAAATCTGGATGAAACGATGAAATCTCATCTGATTGACGATATGGAGGAATTTGGCATCTGGCGAAACGATTATGAAACCTTCCTGAACGAGCGCGGTCAGAGAGTTATCGATGAGTTGAATAACCGATTAAACCCGGTATTGGAGTAACCATAACCCATGGCTAAGAAGAATATACCATCCACCCCCATCACCTCGCACATGCACCGGGACAAGCGCGCCAACATCCCCACCGAGGAACTGCGCGACTTTATCGCCGATGAAGAACGCTCCCCCCGTTCGGTGCTTTACCCGCGCGACCCCTCGCTGGACCCGCAGCTGGTCTGGAAGGGCAAGGATGAGCAGGACCGCCAGCCGCTGGAAGTTCCGGCGGTGCCCATCTACATCCAGGAGAAGATTTCCCCCCAGGCGATCATCGAAAACGTGCGCACCCAGGCCCTCACCCTGCCCTCTCCCGGAGGGAGAGGGACAGAGCAGCAGATGGCGCTGTTTGCGGATTTTAACAACATTACCTTTGAAGACATGGTGGACTTTTACCACCACGAGCAGAACTGGACCAACCGCATGATTTTGGGCGACAGCCTGCTGGTGATGACTTCGCTGGCTGAAAAAGAAGCCCTGAAGGGCAGAGTCCAGATGATTTATATGGACCCGCCCTACGGGATTAAGTTTGGTTCCAACTGGCAGGTGAGCACGCGCAAGCGCGATGTGAAGGACGGCAAACTGGAGGACGCCACCCGCCAGCCCGAGCAGATTAAAGCCTTCCGCGATACCTGGGAACTGGGCATTCACTCGTATTTAAGCTACCTGCGCGACCGGCTGGTAGTGGCACGAGAACTGTTGACTGAGAGCGGCAGCGTGTTTGTGCAGATTGGTGACGAGAACGTGCACCTGGTGCGCTGCGTGCTGGATGAGGTGTTTGGAAGCGAGAATTTTGTTGCTACAATATCCTTTCAAAAAACCAGTTATGCAACCAGTGAGACCATACCAAATATCACAGATTACCTTGTCTGGTATGCAAAAAAGAAAGAAGTGATCAAACTTCGAAAGTTGTTCTTCTCATGGCTTGTACCAAATCTTAATACTGGCAATGAAGAAAACTTACCAGAGAGTTATGAAGATTTCCAATCTCGAGATTTGGCATCTGCCGGTGCAGGAGCGTCAACTTTTGATTTCGAATTTGAAGAAAAAAAAATACCATCCTGGAATAAATCGTCATTGGAAAACAGATATTGTTGGTCTGACACGCATTTTAAAAGCAGGCCGTCTACTTGCAGCAAAAAATTCTCTTCGCTATAAGCGTTCACTTACTGATTTCCCTTGGACAGAATTCACTAATGTTTGGACTGATACTGTTGTGGGTAGTTTCCATGAGGATAAAATATATGTTGTCCAAACCAGTCCAAAGGTGATCACACGCTGCCTTCTCATGACCACCGACCCGGGCGACCTGGTGCTGGACCCCACCTGTGGCAGCGGCACCACCGCCTATGTTGCCGAGCAGTGGGGGCGCCGCTGGATCACCATCGACACCTCGCGCGTGGCGGTGGCGCTGGCGCGCACCCGCCTGATGGCAGGGCGCTTCCCCTACTACCTGCTGGCGGATTCCCCCGAGGGGCAGCGGAAAGAAAGAGAGCTAAACCCTTATCCCCAACCCTTCTCCCCCCGGGAAACGGGAACCGCCGCCGGGCAGGGAGAGAATGAGACAGCCCCCTCTCCCTTTGGGAGAGAGCGGAGTGAGAACGAGGCAGAACCCTCTCCCTTTGGGAGAGGGCAGGGTGAGGGTGATATCCGCCGCGGCTTCGTCTATAAGCGCGTCCCGCACATCACGCTCAAATCCATCGCCAACAACGAGGAAATTGACACCATCCACGAAAAATGGCAGCCCCGGCTCGAAGCGCTGCGCACACAAATCAACCAATCGCTCCCCCCTCTCCCTGGGGGAGAGGGGATGGGGGTGAGGGAATGGCAGGAATGGGAAATCCCGCGACTGCCCTCCGAATCCCAGAGCGAAAAAGAACGCACTGAAACCGAAAAACACCTCAAAACCCTGGGCGTCACCCCAGGCTCGGCGGTTTGGGAGCAGATTGCGGCGTGGTGGGTGCTGCGCCGCCAGCGCCAGCAGGAAATTGACGCATCCATCAGCCGCCGCGCCGATACCGAGCTGCTCTACGACCAGCCCTATGAAGACAATAAACGCATCCGCGTCACCGGACCGTTCACCGTCGAATCCCTCTCGCCCCACCGGGTGCTCTCGCTGGACGAGGAACGCCCCGCCAGTGAACAGGAAGGACAGGCAATTTCGGCAGGTTCGGGCGGATTTGAAGCGCTGATCATCGAAAACCTGCGCACTGCGGGCGTGCAGAACACCCGCCGGAATGAACGGCTGCGTTTCACCCGGCTGGAACCGTTTGCCGGGGCGTGGCTGCATGCCACCGGGGAATATGATGAATCGGGCACCGCCCGCCGGGTGGCAATCTGCATTGGACCGGAACACGGCACCGTGGGAGCGGAACTTATCAAGGAAGCCGCCAAGGAAGCCGTGCAGGGCGTGGGCTTCGACCTGCTGGTGGTGCTGGGATTTGCCTTCGACCCGCATGTCTCCGAGGAAATCCACCGCTACGGCAGGCTCACCATCCTTCCGGCACGCATCAACCCCGACCTGCAAATGGGCAGCAACCTGCTGAAGAAAAGCGGCAGCGGCAACCTCTTCATGGTCTTTGGCGAGCCGGACATGACCGTCAGGACCCTGCCGGATGGCAGGCTCACCGTCACCCTGCGCGGGGTGGACGTCTACGACCCGACCACCGGCGAAATCCGCTCCAGCTCCACCGATGAAATTGCCTGCTGGTTCATCGACACCGACTACAACGGCGAAAGTTTCTTTGTGCGGCATGCCTACTTCACCGGCGCCGACGAGCCGTACGACAAGCTCAAGCGGGCGCTGCGGGCGGAAATTGACGAATCCGCCTGGAGCATGCTGTATGCCACAACCAGCGCCCCGTTTGAACCACCCTCCCATGGCAAAATTGCCGTCAAGGTCATCAACCATTACGGTGATGAAGTGTTAAAGGTTATATCGCCATAGCCGGGCGAACCGGCGGGGTTGGGGGGACACGGGATTGGCTTGGCACGGGAAGGGCAATCCCGCCTTGGAACCCCCAGCCAGGGCGATTGACATTTGGCGCATTTTTGTATAGTATCAAAATATCCAATGGATCAGGGCTTTTGCGTGCAGCCCTGGAATCATCCACTTCTTCCCAACACCATCCCCTCATCCTCTACGGGCGGAATCACCCGGCGATGCCGGTATATCCAGAAAGGAAGGGTAGCGTGATGGATCGAGTGTACCTGATGGTACTGGCAATGCTTGCATTTGCCGTCCCGGCGTATTTTGTCACCCGGGTGAAGCTGAGCATGGGCGAAAAAGGGGAGCCGCAAACCTACTATGATGCTGTGGCTTACATGCGGGCAAGCTCCGAAGCCGCAGCAACGCACATCCACAAGCAGGTGCTGAAAATGGGGCTGGCGTGGGTGCTGATCTGCGCCCCGCTGCTGTCCTATTTTCCCGGCAGCGGATTGGATTTCAAGCGGTATGGGGTGATCCTGCTGGGGTGCCTGCTGCTGGGAATCATCCTCAGCGCCACCAGCTACAGCAAGCTGAAGAATTTCAAGTCCATCGAAATTACCATGGAAGACAAGCTGGATTATTACCAGGGGTTTAAATATCCGATTGAAAGAAAGATGGAAAAAGCCAGGCAGGAAGTGAAAAAGATCAACAGTTCGCTGCTGTGGCTGATTGTTGTTGAAGCGTTTGTGTTGCTGCTGTTCCAGCTGCCGGCTGCCTGGGCAAGCGGGTTTCGAATCGGCTGGTACATTGTTTTCCTGGTGGTGTTCGGGGTGCTGATTTTTGTCATCTACCTGGGCACCATCTTTGCGAATTAGGCTCTCCGCCTGTGCGGCTGCCTCACTGAACGCCCTTCCGATGCGGGGCAGGTTTGCGCGCGCGGCTCCACGGAGCCCCTGCATCCACCTGCCCGGCATTGCCGGGGGGATTTGACATTTCCCCAGTTTGTGTTATTAATTACGCAAAATGATCTTGCATCCATAAAATCCAGACATTCAGTGGGGTTGTCAATGGGAGTCGATTTTATCAATCTCGATAACGAGGATTTGAGATTTCGGATCAATCACCGGGGCTGGCGCCGAATCTTTCGGCTGGC
>Ga0208695_1003315_pt1 | contig 10994 bp, 8 predicted proteins | sample AD_UKC111_MetaG_FD_184449 | JGI IMG/M metagenome (GOLD analysis project Ga0208695, IMG submission 184449) | Active sludge microbial communities of municipal wastewater-treating anaerobic digesters from Hong Kong - AD_UKC111_MetaG (SPAdes)... | ecosystem: Engineered > Bioreactor > Anaerobic >... | reverse complement strand
GATCCTCAGTGGACGCCGAGTGAACAAAACCCATCTACGCCTGCTTATAATCTATGCGCTCCAGCTGAGCGCGCAGAATTGCTCAAAGGTTGGGGGTTAGACTTGCTCTCTTTGGCGAATAATCATGCCTTCGATTGCAGCCCGGACGGTCTGACGCAAACTGTGGCAGCGCTCGGGAGCCAAAATTTAATCGGCATAAGGTCCTCAAGTATAGATGGAACAATGAGCAGCCCATATTATCGCAATGTGAATGGCTTGAGCTTAGCTTTTCTTGCCTTCGATGATGTTACCCAGCCTATAGATATCGAAGCCGCAGCCGCCGAAGTTCAAACCGCCAAAAACCAAGGCGCCCTCGTCGTCGTATCGGTGCACTGGGGCGCAGAATACCAAGCCGGCGCAAGCCCGCGGCAAAAAGAAGTTGCTAAGGCGCTTGCCAAGGCTGGAGCCGTGCTTATTTGGGGGCATCATCCGCACGTTCTGCAGCCCAGCGAGTGGCTCCAAACCGAGAATGGCTCCACTCTGGTATTTTATAGCTTAGGCAACGCGCTTTTCGACCAATATGGCTTAGCTGATACAAGCCGCTCAGCCCTTATCCTGGTTATGCTAGATGCGCAAGGTATCGTAGATGTTGAAGCCTTCCCGTTTGTGATCGATGCCAAAAACAGTTGCGTTGTACCAGCGGATCTATCGACAAAGCAGAAAATCCTGCAACGGTTAAGCCTTCCTTGAGGATAGGTTTCCTTTAAACATAACAATTTATAACTCTCGGGCGTTGAAATAAGATATAATTTCAACCATGGAAACGCCACCCAAAGCTACAGCCACTTTTAAAGATTTTCTTCCCGCTTTTCTCATACTCATATTGGCTGGCGGCGGGGGTTTGGCACTGGTAACCTTATTCACTTTACCGACCCTCGGTCCCCGCTGGCTGTTTTTCTTCTTTTTGGTGTTGCTGGCTTCTGGAATTGCATTGCCCATCGCTTACTTGCTGAATTTTCGTTTTGCAAGCAAGCATCCCGTAGATCAACCCGTCATCATTCGCGAGGCGCTCCTGGCTGGCATCTTTGTAGCTCTTCTCGCATGGATGCGCATGGGACGCCTGCTCACTTTTCCGCTTGCCATCTTGCTAGCCGCTGCCTTCTTTCTGATCGAATTTTGCTTGCGCCTATGGGAACGCAGCCGCTGGAAACCGCAGCAACCTAACCCCTAACCTATGAGCACGCTGCATCAGATCCCCTCGGTCGATCGTCTGTTGGGGCATCCATATGCCGAGGAGCTAATTGTTACCTATGGCAGGCAGTGGGTCACTGAAGCTATCCGTGAGGTACTGGGAGAGCTGCGTGAGAGCCTGCAGGAAGGGCATGTCCTCCCCACCGAAACTGAGCTCCTCGAGCAGATGTTTACTAAGCTGCAAACCCAAGCCCAGCCTACCCTTCAGCCAGTGATTAACGCCACGGGAGTCCTGATTCACACAAATTTAGGCCGTGCACCGCTATCTCAAGCTGCCATTGAAGCAATGAAGGTTGTTGCGGCTGGTTATTCCAATTTGGAATATGACTTAACTGCCGGCAAGCGCGGCAAGCGTGACTTGCACGCAGAGGCTTATCTAACGCGCCTGACGGGGGCGGAAGCTGCTTTGGTCGTCAATAATAATGCTGCAGGATTACTCCTCGTTCTCACCGCACTCGCACGGCGTAAGCAGGTTGCCGTCTCGCGTACGCAGCTAGTTGAAATCGGCGGGGGCTTCCGCATCCCGGACGTGCTGCGCGCTTCGGGGGCACATCTCTTGGAGGTCGGCACCACCAACCGCACGCACCTCAGAGATTTTCAAGAAGCTATTGCTGCCGGTGCGGATCTGCTGCTCCTGACGCATCACTCCAACTTCAAAATCATTGGGTTTTCCACCGAACCAAGCCTTGCTGAGCTCGTGGAACTGGCGCATGACGCTGGTCTGCCGTTGGTGTTTGACTTAGGTTCCGGTGCCCTGCTTGATACCGCTCAATTTGGTCTGGCACATGAACTCACTGTGCTGGAGGCAGTCCAATCCGGTGCCGATCTGGTGTGCTTCTCGGGCGATAAACTCCTTGGCGGACCGCAAGCCGGGGTTATTGTTGGCAAGCAGGCACTTGTCGAGAAGCTACGTCGGCATGCGCTTTACCGTGCCTTGCGCCCAGATAAACTTTGCCTCAGTGCGCTCTCTGCTACCCTGCTGCATTACCTCAAAGGCGAAGCCGAGCGTGCTCTCCCGATATACCAAATGCTCAGCCGCAGCGCTGAATCTCTCCAAAACCAAGCGCAATCTTGGCAGCAAAAGCTCGGCTTTGGTGAGGTTCTACCAGGTTTCTCTACCGTCGGCGGAGGCAGCCTGCCGGAAGAAACTCTGCCCACTTGGCTGCTCGCACTGGAAGCTAAATCCCCACAAAAACTGCTTGCTGCCTTGCGTGCCTGTCAACCGCCGATCATTGCCCGCATACAAAACGACCGTGTGGTCTTAGACCCGCGTACGATCCAGCCAGATGAAGAAGATGCCTTCTTAGCTGGGTTACAATCGATTATTCGAAAAGAGGATTATCGTAAATGAAAAGAGATATTGATATTCTGATGCGACAGCAACACGCCGATGCTCTCTGGATTAGTGGAGCCGCTTTGCACAACCCTTCCATGGTCTACTTTACCAAAGGGATTCACGTTACCCAAGCCGATTTGTTTTATCGCCCGGGTCAGGAACCCGTGCTGTTTTGCGGCCCAATGGAACGCGATGAGGCGGCTAAAACGGGCTTTCGCTTAAGGAGCTACGCAGATTATGACTATTACGCCTACCTAAAACAAGCCCAAGGTGATGTGCTGAAAGCACAAGGCTTGCGTTATCAGCAAATGTTGGTAGATATAGGCTTGACCGAGGGAAGCGTGGTACTTTATGGTGTGCGCGAATTTGGCCCCTTCTATGCCCTGCTCAGCGAGCTACAACGCTTACTGCCAGACTTGCACTTTTATGGTGACATGAACGACGCTATCTTGCTTGAAGCGCGTGCCACCAAAGACGAAGAGGAGCTGGAGCATATCCGCCAGATGGGTAAGCTCACCACGCGTGTGGTTGCGAATACCCAAGATTTTCTCAGTGGGCATACCATGCGCAACGAGACGCTCATCAAGCCGGATGGCTCGCCACTCACAATTGGCGATGTTAAGTCACGCATCAACCTTTGGTTAGCTGAATATGACGCCGAAAACCCTGAGGATACCATCTTTGCCATTGGCAGGGATGCCGGCGTGCCGCACAGCTCTGGTACGCCATCGGACACGATTAAGCTTGGGCAGACGATCGTTTATGACATCTTCCCTTGCGAAAAAGGCGGCGGATATTTTTATGACTTTACGCGCACTTGGTGCTTGGGTTATGCCCCTGATGAAGTCCAGAAGACTTATGAAGAGGTGCTCGAGGTTTATAACACGATGGCAGACGAACTGCGCCTTAGCATAAACCCAGCACTGCTGCAGACCCGCACCTGCGAGCTTTTTGAGGCGATGGGTCACGAGACTGTACGTACCAACCCACGCGTAACCCAAGGCTATGTGCACAGCTTAGGGCACGGCGTTGGGCTGGATGTGCACGAGAAGCCTTGGTTCAGCCGAGCAGATGACTCCAGTAATAACCTTAGACCCGGCTCTGTATTTACGCTCGAGCCCGGGTTATACTATCCAGAGAAAGGATATGGCATCCGCCTGGAAGATACCTATTACGTCAGCCAGGAAGGAAAGTTTGCTAAGTTCGTAGATTACCCTATGGATTTGGTAATTCCCATGCCTGCCAAGTGAGATGAAAACGACAGAATTCCGCATTTTAGGCATCGAAAGCTCTTGTGATGAGACTGCAGCAGCTGTAGTGGGCGGCGGCAGGGAAATCCTCAGCTCGGTAATCGCCAGCCAAGCAGACTTACACGCCCAGTTTGGCGGCGTTTACCCTGAAATCGCCTCCCGCGAGCACATCAAAGCAGTGTATGCAACAGTCGAATCAGCACTCCAGCAAGCCCATCTGGAGCTGGCGGACCTGGATGCCATTGCCGTAACCCGCGGACCAGGTTTAGCCGGCTCGTTGGTGGTGGGGGCGAATATGGCGAAAGCGATCGCGCTTGGGAGCGGTCTGCCCATTATTGGTGTCAATCACTTAGAAGGGCATATTTACTCCGCTTGGCTCTTTGCAAGTGGTAATGTTCCCGGACCAGAACCACAATTCCCGCTGATTGCCCTGCTGGTCTCTGGCGGGCATACTGAACTGATCCTTATGCGCGATCACCTGCAATACGAACGCTTAGGCAGCACTGTTGATGACGCTGCCGGCGAGTCTTTTGACAAAGTCGCACGGCTGCTCGGGTTGGGGTATCCTGGCGGACCTTCCATCCAGAAAGCCGCCCAGGAAGGCAACCCCAAAGCTTTCAACTTCCCAAAAGCTAAGCTTTCAGAGCCTTATAACTTTTCGTTTAGTGGGCTCAAAACTGCCGTTTTGCGCACGGTGGAAGAACTGAAGGCTTCTGGCAGAATGCTGCCCGTTGCGGATCTGGCTGCCAGCTTCCAGCAAGCCGTGGTTGCAACGCTTTATGAGAAAACCATGCAAGCGGCGGAGGAATTTGGCGCGCAGGAACTTGTCGTGGCAGGAGGAGTGAGCGCGAATAAAGCCCTCCGGGAAACTTTCCGCTCACAAGTGAATTATAAGGTGCATATCCCCCATATCAGCCTGTGCACAGATAATGCTGCCATGATCGCTGCCGCTGGTTATCAACATTTCATTCGCAAACAACTAGACGATTTGAGTTTTGACGTTTTACCCAACTGGCCATTGATTGCCACCATGGAGGTTTAGGGTGTAAGGTTAATAAACTGGCTTATAGACACATCATTCCTTACATGGCAGAAAGAGAGCACCGTGGAAACGAATCCAGAACCTAATACACCAGCTAAGGGTTCAAAACCTAATCAACCCATGGTGACATGCCAACCTAAAAAGATTGGAGCGATGCATTATGGAGAACCTTGTCCGTATTGCTCAGTCGGAATAGTGGAGTACGATAGTCAGTTAAATTTAGTGTGTCAACATTGCGGCAAAATACAAACAGGTGCCTTCACCTGATAAATCAAACACACTGACCAGTTGGTCAGAAATTAAGGAGTAAAAATGGAAGCAAAAGCAATTTGGCAAAGTGATATGAGTTTTATTGGCACAGCCAATACTGGTTTTGAGGTCCGCATGGATGCAAGTGAAGCCTCTGGCGGGCATAATTCCGGCTTCCGCCCAACGGAACTCTTAGCCATGGGTACGGCAGGCTGCACCGGTATGGACGTGATTTCTATCCTCAGGAAGAAACGCGCTGAAGTTAAGGGATTGGAAGTGCGCATCCATGTAGACCAAGCTGAAACCTATCCCCACGTCTTCACAAAGATGCAAATTGAATATGTGGTCACCGGGCACAATATCAAGCAAGCCGATGTGGAGCGTGCTGTTGAGCTATCAAAGGAAAAATACTGCCCATGCATCGCCATGTTCAAGCAAGTCATGGAGATGGATTACATTATCACCATTCAGGAAGCCGAAGCATAAGCAGTATTTGGCTTGCCATCCAAGCATAGGGATCCCGCAATGAGGCGGGATCTCTTTTCTGGTAGAATCAGCAGCCATGTGAGGTTCGCTTGAAATCTAGCAAATTAATCCTGCTTTCGCTTTCTCTCGTTCTGCTGGTTGGAGCTTGCTCCGGAGGGCAAACCAGCACGATGGTCTTCACCCTGCCTGCGCCTCAAGTCCAACTCACGGATCTACCCACCGAATCAACCCGCAACACCATGGATCCCATTCCTAATAATATAGCCACAACCCCAACAGCCGTGTCTACATTGTCCTCAGCACTCGAAGAAATCGAAATCCCCGAGAAGCGCACCCATTATGAACTCAACCTAACCCTAAATTACTATACGCATTATGGCATTGTTGAAGAAATTATTACCTATACGAACCGTAGCGCGCAGGTTTTTGAGGAGCTCTTACTTTCCATCCCGCCTAAGAACTACCTTGGCAGCTTCACGCTGCGGAGCCTAAGCGATGCAGATGGTAACTCCATCACCAACTGGCGCGAGGAGGGTGTCAACCTTTACGTGCCGTTGGCACAACCCCTTCAGCCAAACCAAACCACCAGCTTGAGGCTTAATTTCCGCTTGGATTTCCCCACAGTCGAGGGCACTTTTGGCGTTTCTGGTAGGCAAACGAACCTCATGAATTGGTATCCCTACATTCCGCCCTACGATGAAACGGAGGGATGGATCACACACCCGCAACAAGTGGTCAATAACATGGTTGTGGGAGAATATGTGGTCAATGAAGTTGCCGATTTTGACGTGACTCTCAAACTTACGGACCGCGAAGAGCTGATTGAAGTAGCCGCCAGCGCCCCAGCTGTGGAAACCAACGGCGTGCGCAGTTATCACTTGGAGTTAGCGCGCGGCTTTGCGTTCTCGATTAGCGATAGCTACTTCGAGCATGAGATTGTGCAGGATGGCGTGCGTATTCATTCTTACGTCTTCATGGAAGCGCAAGACGCTGGCAAGGCTGTAACCGAAATTGCTGCCCAGGCACTCAAGCTGTTTGGCGAGCTGTATTACCCTTATCCACGGGAAATGCTCACCATTGTTGCCGCGGACTTCCTGCACAACATGGAGATGGATGGTATGGTGATGATCAGCTATGGCGTGTTTGATTACTATAATGACACGCCCAAGACTAACCTGACCATCCTCACGCCCCACGAGCTTTCACATCAGTGGTTTTACAGCCTGATAGGCAACGACCAAGCCAAGGAGCCTTGGTTGGACGAAGCCTTAGCTACTTATCATGAAGTTTTGTACTACCAACGTTATCATCCTGACCTTGTTCAGTGGTGGTGGGATAACCGTGTTAGCGGCTTTGCACCACAAGGCGCTGTGAACAGCGATATCTATATCGCAGGCGGCTATGAGGCTTATCGCAATGCAGTTTACTTGCGTGGCGCCATGTTCCTGCAAGAAATCCGCGATGCCGTGGGTGATGAGGCTTTTTTCGCCGCACTCAAGGATTACGCCATCAGTAACACCTACAAAATCGCCACGTCTGACGACTTTTTTGACTCACTTGACAAATACACCCACGTTGAACTTGAGCCTTTTTTTATTAAATATTTTTCGGACTAAACGTTTATTTTCTAATATATATTTGTGCAAGAAAAAACTTTTTACAGGAGAATTTATGAAAACCATGACGCCAATTTATGTTACAAAACCTCTACTTCCTCCACTAGATAAATATTATGAAGGCCTAAAAAGAATTTGGGATTCAAAAATATTGACAAACTATGGTCCAATTTATAACGAATTGCTTATTGCTTTAAAAGATTTTCTTCAGGTTAAAAATCTATCGCTTCTAGTTAATGGCCATCAAGCACTAGAGATTGCTATATCTTCTCTACAATTGAGTGGAGAAGTCATTACAACTCCATTTACATTTGCCTCAACTACACACGCAATTGTTCGTTCAGGATTAACACCTGTTTTTTGTGATATTCGCATGGACAATTACAACATGGATGAATCTAAAATTGAGGCATTAATCACTGATAGAACCTCCGCAATAATTCCAGTACATGTCTATGGAACACCTTGCGATGTTGATGCCATCGATTCAATTGCGAAACAACATGGCCTTAAAGTTATTTATGATGCTGCCCATGCGTTTGGTGTGAAAATTGGGGATCAAGGCATTGGATCATTTGGAGATATTTCAATGTTCTCCTTCCATGCCACTAAAGTATACAACACGATCGAGGGTGGAGCATTGGCTTTCTCGAATGAAGAGCTTGCTAAAGAGATCTACCTCAGGCAAGATTTTGGAATTTCTAATGCCGAAGAAATTTTGCTTCCCGGCACAAATGCCAAAATGAATGAATTTCAAGCTCTAATGGGATTACTAAATTTAGATTGTGTCAATCAGGAAATAAGCAAGCGCCAACAGAAAGCGAAATTGTATTGCGATTATTTAAATCAAATTCCTGGAATAAAGTTGTTACCATATGATTATGACAAAATAAAACAAAATTATGCATATTTTCCTATAGTATTAACTGAGGAGTATGGATTAACAAGAGACGAACTAGCCGTAAAGCTTCAAGAATGTAATATTTTCCCTAGGAAATATTTCTTTCCTTTAGTCACTGATTTTGCTTGTTATCGCGGAAAATTCCGAGAAGAGATTCCAAATGCAAAATATATCGCCGATCGAGTGTTATGTCTGCCAATTTGGGGAGAAATAAGTACAGAAGTAATAAGTTATATTTGTAGCATTATTTCCGATCTTCATGATTAATATAATTATCTAATTAGTTTTTGCATTAATAACTGCAGCAAACAAAGGCAAGGTTGAAGTGGAAGAAATTACCGGATTAAGCGTCGTGATTATGACATATGACGCCAGTGAGTTAATTGAAAAAACTTTAGAACATCTTAGTCATCAGCAATTTTTGATGCCTATTGATTGGGAAGTTGTCATCGTAGATAACGCTTCTAATGATAACACTATTCAAGTTGCCCAAGAAAACTGGAAGATTAATGTTCCATTAAGAGTTATAAAAGAACTAAGGCCTGGAGTTGCTTATGCGCGCAGAACAGGATTTATTAATTGTAAATACGATTTTATCAGTTTTATAGATCAAGATAATTGGGCTGAGCCAGATTACGTGGAAAAGGCTTTTCAATCAATAGCGTCAAAACCGAATGCTGGTGCAATTGGAGTATCTAGCAAAGCAGTATTTGAAACTGAAATTCCCAATTGGTTTACAAAGTATGAAAATAACTATGCAGTAGGGAAACAATACCCTAAAAGCGGAAAAATAGATAAATTGGATGGGCTAATTTGGGGCGCTGGAAGTATATTTCGTAAAGAAGCTTGCATGCAGTTAATTAATGCGGGATATGAGCCAATATTATCTTCTCGTCAAGGAACTAAATTATTATCTGGCGATGAATCAGAATTACTATTACTAATGAAAATGTGCGGCTGGGATATTTACTATGATGACCAAATCCAGATTCAACATTTTATGACTAAGGAGAGATTGAGTTGGCAATATTATCTAAAACTAAAAAGAGGATTAGGAGCGACAAAAGTCTATCTTGATTTATATCGTGATTTGCTTGCCTGGGTTCGGGGAGGAACTCCCATTCAAAAAGTGAATTGGGTCTCTCTAACATGGTCCACTTTCACAAGATTAATCAAGGATCCTCTTGCAATAATTGCGAGTTTAGCGGGGAAAAGCTTTGAAGGAAATTATCGTGTCTCATTGGTTCATTTTTACCTTGGCGAATTGCTTGAGCGAATTCATCTTGGAAAAAATCTTGAAATAATTCAAGATAATTTGATGCAACAATTACCAAAATATCCGCTTGCTTGGAAGAAAAAACCAGATGGATATCCCGTCTATTCCTAGACATAGACCCCGATATCTGCCAAGTTTTTTCCAAGAATTTTATTATGATGCCCCCTTGTAAAAGGCTTTATGGGTCAGCTTGACAGATTCTGGAGAGGCGATTAAGATGCGTTTTTGGAGTAGCTATGAATAAATCTCATAATAACAACTCAGAGGAACTTCTGGAGAACAATCCCGCAGAAAACGCCTCAGAATTACCCACTTCTCAAGAACAAACTAAAACGTGGTACAGCCAGCCGGCTGGATTAGTTTCGCTGTTTCTAATCGTGGCTGCATTGATCCTCCTGGCGCTGTGGCTCAGCAAAGATACTGGTAAAGCTAACCCCGTATCAACTACTGATGCATCCATGCTCGGGCAGCCCGTTGTTCTTCTCAAAACTAAAGATCTGACGCCTACACCAACGCTCGCTCCAACCTCTACACTTGCTCCTACCCCAACCGTTGAACCTCGCACAGAGGTTATTACCTATACCATTCAACAAGGGGACACCATCTTCAGTATTGCTGATAAGTTTGATTTAGCCCCAAATACTATTCTTTGGGGGAACTGGCACGAGCTCGGAAACGATCTCTCGCTTTATTTTCCAGGCCAAACAATCTATATATTGCCTGTAGATGGGGTTTATCACGTCTGGCAGGAGGGCGAAGGCTTGAATGGCGTCTCCGAGTTTTATGGCGTTACGCCAGATGATATTATTGACTTCCCTGCCAACCACCTCGATCGCGCCACTCTCGGCAACCTGAGCTCCCCAAATATCACACCGGGCACCAGGCTGGTTGTGCCTGGCGGCACGCGTCCAGAAACGCTTTCCCCGGATAGTCTGCTGACTTATGCAGCCAGCCGCCTGATCCGTGAACTCCCTTTAGGGACACCCGAATCCTTCCCAGCGCCGCGCAAGCAGATTATTGCGTACGAAGTTCAGCCACAAGACACGCTTTTTTCTATAGCTGATAAATTCGGCTTGGAACCGGAGACTATTCTGTGGGCAAACCGCTACCTCATTGGTGATACCCCAGATGGTATTTATCCTGGGCAAAAGCTTTTTATCTTACCAACTGACGGGGTCTTGCATGGCTGGAGCGCTGAAGAAAACTTGGATGTAGTCGCAGAATTCTATGACGTTAGCCGGGATGTAATCTTGAAAGAGCCTCTCAATAATTTGGATGTGACTCAATTTGCTGATCTAAGCCATCCTGATATCAAACCGGGCACGATGCTTTTTGTTCCTGGTGGCACACGCCCGCCAGCTATCTGGGTAACCTACGTGAGTGCTGATGAGGATGGCGTGGGTACGCATCCAAACGTTTCTTACTTAGGCAGTTTTGCGTGCAACAGCACAGCAACAGCCTATGGCACCGGTGCATGGCAGTTCCCCACCACTGAACATTGGATTTCAGGTTATGAATTTACACCGCCAACCCATAACGGTCTAGACTATGCTGGTAGATTAGGTAATGAGCTTTATGCTGCAGATACCGGTGTGATTATCTACGCCG
>Ga0208695_1003311_pt1 | contig 11009 bp, 10 predicted proteins | sample AD_UKC111_MetaG_FD_184449 | JGI IMG/M metagenome (GOLD analysis project Ga0208695, IMG submission 184449) | Active sludge microbial communities of municipal wastewater-treating anaerobic digesters from Hong Kong - AD_UKC111_MetaG (SPAdes)... | ecosystem: Engineered > Bioreactor > Anaerobic >... | reverse complement strand
TTTAGTTAATACAGCAAAACGAGTCAATTGATTTTGGGACATTAGATAATGCACCTCATTCTTCATAGTGACATTTTATCACGATAGTTTACAAGGTGACATTATCACACGATAATCACATAGGATAATAATTGGAGTTGAATTTTTCTTTGAAATGATATAAAATATACTTTGTCAAAACAAATAAGTGGGGGTATAGCGCAGCTGGGAGCGCGCTTGAATGGCATTCAAGAGGTCAGGGGTTCGATCCCCCTTATCTCCACCATATTTTGTCCGAAAACCCTTGATTTTCAAGGGTTTCATTTGTTTTATAGAGAAAAACACCAGCATATTTAAAGAAAAAAATAAGGAATCTATTGCATAGCTGCAATTAATTCCTTAATTCCCACCATATTTATTGCTCTTTTCAGATTATAGGCAAGAAAGCTAAGCCCCAGTTCTGCTGTGGCTTTTTCTTTGCCCTTGCATAGCAGATAATTTGCCCCGTGGTACCATTTAACAGTGCCGAAAGGATGCTCTGAAAGGCACATTCACTCTTTTATCTTGTCAATGTCTTCTTTAATCCTGATAACAACTTTCTTAGCGACAAAATCCTTTCGATCAAATGTGTGATTAAAGGGATTTATCGGAATATTTTCCGGTATAGGGTTAAGCTTGCACTTTGGGTTTCCATACATTCTTACAGGGATATACTTTGTATCAGGGCTAAAACTTACAGTTTTGGGATTAGTTCCGCTGGTACACCTGTTTGGGCACTGGCGGCATGCATCTTTATTACCATAGATAGTATTTTTGCCGCGCATTTTCGTCTTCGATAGTATTTGTCCCATAGGGCAAGTTACTGTACCGTCATCATTTAAGGTAAAGCAGCTTACTTCTGATTGCTCATATGGTATATTAAAAAGTCTTTCAGATCTATCATATTTCATAGCTACATTAGGCACTATTCCATTCATTACGCAGTTTAAAATGTCTTCTCGACTCTCATAGCCCTTATCTGCAACAACCTCAATTGTTTCAATATCAAGACTTTTCTTTATACCAGCAGCTACTTCTTCCAAAAGCCCCTGATCGGTATTATGGTTTGTTACCTGGAATTCAGCAATCAGATGACTGCCCTTATCCACCGCTGTCTGAACATTGTAACAGCAGTGAAATCCATCCTTACTGTGCATCCTGCGGGCTTCGGGATCGGTAAGGAGCATTTGTGTCTCTCCGCTTTCCAGCAGCTCTTTCAAGTATTCCTGGTATTTTTCCTTTCGTTGAGATAGCTCCTGTATGGCAGCCTTCACCTGTTCGGAAGTCAGTGCATCCGGTTCAGACTGATCCTCCTGATCCATTTGGGAGAGATACTCTTTAATATGCTCATCGATTCGTTTGAGCTTTTTTTCCAGGATTTCAGCATTGTAGGTATTGTCTTTGCTATTGACTGCCCTAAACTTGGAACCGTCTACATCTTCAGCACCATCCTCAATAATCTTGTTATATCTATTATACCATATTTCATAGTGCCTCAGGCGTTGCTGTGACTGACTTTTCGGACAGTCTCGAAATGGCTCAGGTGCTGTATAACCTGCTGGGGAAATAATGCAAAGAAGCATTATACAGAAAGGCAAGGAACAAAGATGTTATAAAAGAAGCAGGGCAACTTTTAATGAAGAGCAGGCAAATCAAATTTTGATTTTAGAAACAATGCGGCAGGGCGTTTTTTCGTCCTGCCCTGCTCCACCCATGCATATTTCATTATCTGAATTATGACATGGTTCCACAAATATGCGTATAGGCATCAGGTAATCAGGTTTCTGTTTTTTAGGCTTGTGTAGAGTACCTCTGTATCAGCTTCTTTGTTTTCAATAATGTATTTGCTGAAAGCAGGTCTCATGAGCATGCTGCTGATTATGCGGCCTGGTATGTTTTGAAATAGATATTTTCTTCCTTTTTTAATATCACATGCAATTTTTTTCCCTAATAGACGGGCTTTACGCAGGATTTCCTGCTCGTTGCTTGCTTGTCTTCCACCGGAAAATCCAGCTCCGAGGAAGCCTGAGGTATAGGTTCTTGAGAAAGTACCTGTGTTTCCGAAATGTGAGAGTGTCTTGGCTGTTTTTTTTGCTGCTGCTGAAGAATTTGCTGCTGAGATTCCTGCGATATACTTTCCTCCCAGGGAAGAAGTAGCTGCTTCATACATACCAAGACGGTCTATCAGGTTTTTCATAGTCGCATTGACATTTGCCCCATAAGTGGGTGAGCCCAAAATGATTGCATCCGCATTGTACAGGAGGTCTCTCAATGCATTGAAATCATCCGCAATACAGCATTTCCCGCTTTTCAGGCATGTCAGGCACCCCTTGCAGAATTCCATTCTAATATCGGCAAGGAATACCTCTTCAACAATTGCGCCTTCCTCCTCAGCCCCCTTCAGTGCCTCACGTACCATGACGGCTGTATTGCCCTGAGGCCGTGGGCTGCTTATTACTCCGACCACAGTAAATCGGTTTTTCATTATATCGATCCCCTTTCAGAACTAATGACAGTTAAAGCTCTTGACTTTGTACCTGCAATAAATTATACTCTTAGTATCAGCAAGCACCACCAATATACTTAGTATACCAATAGTATACTAAGTATATTTGAAGTTGTCAATAGGGAGGAGAAAAATTAATGTCTTTATCAAGAAGGGAAAGGGAGAGGCTGGTTAGAGAATCTGAGATCATAGCAGCAGCAGAAAAACTATTCATAGTGAAAGGCTTTGACAATACTACCATGGATGAAATAGCAAAAGCTGCAGAGTTCACGAAGAGGACCGTTTACCAGTATTTCGTCAGCAAGGAGAATCTCTTCTACGCAGTTATAATAAATGGGTTGAAACAATTGTTTTCTTATATAGACGATGCTATAGCTTCGGGGAAAACAGGTTTTGAAAAGATCCAAGGCATAAGAACGGCGCTGAATAGATTTATCAAAGAATCTCCAGACATCTATAGGCTTATGAATTATACGCAGTTTATTAAATCAGCCCATGAAACCATTCCTAACCATCAGGAACTGATGAAGCTGAATTCCCGATTGTTTTCACAATTCTACCAGGTTTTTGATGCAGGTATAGCTGATGGAAGTATAAGGCCAGACTTTAAAATGCCGTTGGGTGTTTTTTCCCTGTTTTTTATGATCACAGGCTTCATGGGAAGAATATCTGAAGCCGGAAGTATTTATGCGGGGAGATTTGATATAAATACAGATGAACTGGTCCAATATACTTTTGACATGATGGATGATTTTATTAAGGCATCTCATTAAGCACCGTAGAATTATAATGCCGGTAGAGATGCTGACAGAGGATACGGGGCAGGGCTTTGGAGCATAAATTATTGCGCGGCAATAGAAACTGTACTTGAGCAAGGTAACTCTTGCAATCAGATAAATATGTACTGGAGGTATGTAGTAATGCAAATCATATTTGAGAAGCTGAGCATGGAGCACCAGAAACCAATAATGGAAGTGTTCAACTATTATATTGAAAACAGTACAGCAGCATTTCCAACATCAGTTTTACCTGAAGAATTCTATAGAAAGTTCATGGAGATGACAAAGGGATACCCTGCTTATGCGATTGTAGATCCAGGAACTCATGAAGTACTGGGATTCTGTATGCTGAGAGCATATAATCCATTTTCATCATTTAATGAAACAGCTGAAATATCATATTTTGTTTCAAAAGATTTTGTCGGCAGAGGTATCGGTGAACAATGTCTTGAAAAACTTGAAAGCGAAGCAAAACAAATGGGAATCAGGCACATCATTGCAGAGATCTCTTCAGAAAACCAGCAGAGTTTGGGATTCCAGAATAAATACGGCTTTCGGACCTGTGGTTCGTTGAAAAGCATTGGTAAAAAGTTCGGACGAAGTTTTGATATAGTATATATGCAAAAGGATTTGGATTGTTAATATGTAACTATGGTGCCAGAGCGGGCCGCATCGCATTATTTATTGCCTGCGGAATCGTTATTTGGTATAATTGTAATACTAAGGACAGAATGGCAATATATTCATAGGTGTAACGATATTGGAGAGTATCACAACAATGATGAAGCGGAAAAAATAGTAAAAAGCGAAAGGAGAATAGTATGTATATTAGAAATAGGATGACCCCGAATCCGTATACAATACCATCCAACACTACTATTGCAGACGCGGTGGCACTTTTCAGAGAAACAGGTTTCAAAAAATTTCCCGTAGTAGACAACGGAAAACTGGTCGGTATTCTTACAAGAGGTGATATTCAGTCAGTATCCCCAACAAAGGCAACATCTTTGAGTATCTACGAAGTCAATTATTTTCTGTCAAAAATAACAGTAAAAAAAGCAATGACAAAAAAAGTAATCACAATAGATGCTGACTGTTTATTGGAAGAAGCAGCAGTTGCAATGAGAGAAAACAAAATCAGCACCCTCCCGGTCTTGGAAAACGGGAAATTAGTGGGAATAATCACAGAAAGCGATATATTTGACGCTTTCATAGACTTGATGGGCTTTAAAGAAAAAGGATGCCGTATAACCGTAGAAACAAAAGATGTGCCCGGCGGCGTTGCAGCTGTTTCTGAAGTATTCTCTTCTTTACATATTAATATAACTCATATAGCGATGTTTGCCGGCGATGGGATCAGGGATCTGATAATAAGGGCATCAGTGGAGGATGTTTCTGAAATAGAGAAAAAGCTTAATGAAAAAGGATATAAAATAAAACATTTGCTGATCAACAAATAGATATGTGCCGGGGAAACCTCTGAAAAACTGAATCATAAGTATAAATAACAACGCAAAAATGATTGCGCATTGGAGGGGTTTAAGCGAGCTTAGACCCCTTTCGCATTTCTGCAGATTACCACGTTTTCAGCGTCATTTATTGAATAATAAGAGTATCATAAGCCTTGGAAACACGGAGGTTATGGGTTTTATGCCTGAGAAAAACGATGACTATATAAGCGTATTAGGCGGTTCCAATATGGACATTATCGGCTTTCCCTACAAGGATTTTATCCCCGAAGATTCGAATCCGGGCCGGATTAAGGCTGCTTTAGGGGGAGTGGGCAGAAACATTGCTGAAAACCTTGTTCATTTTGGCGTTCCTACAAAGCTGATAAGTGCAATTGGAGATGATATCTACGGGAAGATAATCCTGGAGCATGCCAATAGCATCGGCCTGGATATGAATAGTTCACTGGTATTGAATCAGACACCTACTTCCACATATTTAGCCATACTCGATGAAAAAGGAGATATGAAGGCAGCTATCTCCAATATGGATATACTGGATGAAATTACTGTTGAATTCATCCAGGACAAAAAACAAGTGATAGAGAATTCGAAGATATGCATAATAGACACAAATATGCCAACCGATATCATCAATTATGTTTTGGATAATTTTAAGAATACAGATTTTTTCCTGGACACTGTATCCGGATCAAAAGCCCGAAAGGTAAAAAATAATATCGGGGCATTCCATACCATAAAGCCAAACAGGATCGAAGCAGAAATTCTTTCGGATATTAAAATAGACAGCTTCGCTAATATGATAAAAGCCTCAGAGTATTTTCTAAGTAAGGGTGTAAAGAGAGTCTTTATTACATTAGGGGCTGAAGGTGTGTTCTATAATGATGGAAATGTCTATAAATTGATACCAAGCCCTGAGATAAAAGTAATCAATGCAACCGGTGCCGGAGATGCATTCCTTGCTGCTCTGGCCTTTTGTCACTTCAAAGATTACGGTATTGATGAAAGTGCACGTTTTTCAATAACAGCCGCCATTTTGGCATTAAGCTGCGAAGAAACAATAAATCCGAATATTTCTGAAGAAAATGTAAAAAAGAAGATGAAGGAGATAGGATTATGCTGGAAAAACATCTGAATATCAATCCGGAGGTAAAAAAAGCTCTAAAGGAAGGACACGCAGTGGTTGCATTGGAGTCAACCATTATTTCTCATGGAATGCCTTATCCAAAGAATGTTGAAACTGCCCTTGCGGTTGAACAAATTGTCAGAGATAACGGTGCAATTCCCGCTACTATAGCCATATTAAAAGGCAAACTAAAGGTTGGTTTGACCCCTGAGGAAATAGAGTACCTGGGAAAAAGCCATGGTGTAGTAAAAGCAAGCCGCAGGGATATACCCTTTATCCTTGCCAAAGGGCTGGATGGAGCTACAACAGTCGCAGCTACTATGATCATTGCAAATCTAGCCGATATAAAGGTGTTTGCTACAGGCGGCATAGGCGGAGTCCACAGGGGTGCCCGGGAGACATTCGATATCTCGGCAGACCTGCAGGAATTGGCTCAGACCAATGTTGCGGTTGTCTGTGCGGGTGCCAAGTCTATCCTTGATATTGGTTTGACCTTGGAATACCTTGAAACTCATGGTGTTCCCGTAGTCGGATTTGGAACGGATGAAATGCCGGCTTTTTATACCTCCAAGAGCGGATTTGGAGTAGACTATAGAGTTGATACAGCGGAAGAAATGGCGGAGGCTTTAAAAATAAAATGGGATTTGGGAATGCAAGGCGGGGTTGTAATAGCAAATCCTATACCGGCAGAATATGAAATGGATCCCGCTGCAATAAACAGGGTAATAGATTCTGCTATTATGGAAGCTGAAGAAAAAGGCATAAAGGGGAAGAAAATCACTCCATTCCTGCTGGATAAGGTCAAAGAACTTACAGCCGGCGCAAGCTTGGACTCCAATATTCAGCTTGTTTATAACAATGCCAGGCTTGGGGCGCAAATAGCCGTTGAACTAAGCAGAAAAGGATAAGTACCGGGCACTCTTCTTCAGAGCTTAAGTGATTCAACAGCTTTTTTTGCCCAATCGGAATCACTAAGAATAGCTCTTCCGACTCCAATCAAATCAGCCTTTCCATCTGCAAGCAGCTTTTCGGCAGTTTGGGCTTCCGTGATTCCGCCGGTTAAAATGACAGGAACAGATACTACCTTTTTGATTGCCTCCGAAAGCTCGGAAAAATAACCTTGTTCACCGGTACCCGGTCCTGTAAATCCGCAAAAGCCGCCGGAAATATCAATTATATCCACTCCGGATTTTTCAAATTCCATTGCTGCGGTTTTGCTGTCCGCAATATCGGTTCCGCCTTCCACAGAATCAGAGGCGCCCAGGCGCAGAAGAATCGGGAAATCCTCACCGACAGCTTCCCTTACCGCTTTAATTACTTCCAAGTGAATCTTTATTCTGCCGTGTATGTTTCCTCCATATTCATCAGTTCTCTTGTTGGTAAGAGGAGACAGGAACTGGTTTAAGAAATATCCATGGGCGGAATGTATTTCCACTCCGTCAAAGCCGGCCATTTTTACGCGATATGCAGCAGCTTTGAATTCTTCAACTATTGCTTTGATTTCTTCCTTTGTGAGCTCTTTCGGTACAGTACCGCTAAGCCGTGGATTTACTACTGCTGAAGGAGCAACCGCATCCATTCCCGTAACCTCATACTTAGCGGCGCTTCCGGAATGGTTTATCTGCATTACCGTCTTGGTACCGTTTTTGTGAATGGTGTCGGCCAGTTCCTTCAAGCTGTCAATCAGGCTGTCATCCGCGGCAGAAAGCTGCCTTTCGCTGGCTTTCCCTTGCTGTGATATAAAGCTGTGTTCAATAATTATCAGGGAGATATATCCGCCTCGGGATTTCTCATCATAATAGCCAAAAAGAGCCTTGCTTGGTTTTCCGTCCTCCTCACATTTGGCAGTAGCCATGGGAGGCATGATTAATCTGTTCTTCAAGGGCAATTTTCCGTTTTTCAGGGGCGTCAGCAAGTAAGACATTATATTTCCCTCCTTAAAGTTAAGTTTAATATAGCCTTTAATACTAATTATATATTTTTATTCAGATAAATAACAGTAATTATTCTGCAATGCTGCGGTGCAAAACCCCTCATTGAAATCTGGTAATAAAAAAACTTAAAAAAAATATCGAAATATGTTGAAAAGCTTTGTCGGGTATGATACTCTTATTTAAGAATAAACGTCTTTAAGTCTGGTACAGTGATACCGGCAAGATTATATACAGGCTATAGGAATATAGCTTATATCCGCGAGAAACAAGATCTTGTCTGTAAAGCTGCAGACAGGATTTTTTTATGGAACAAAGGCTATACTAAAAAACAAGGAGGATGTTATTATGGCAAAAAATCAACAAATAATCGGTTATCTACCTGATGAACAACCACCGATATGGAAACTGTTCCTTTATGCATTGCAGCAGGTTGTGGTAATGTTTCCCGCAACGGTTGCAGTTGCAATCATCACAGGCTTCCACATTTCAACGACCATATTTGCCAGCGGTCTTGCAACAATCTGCTTTATACTGGTTACCAAGAGGGAAATCCCGCTGTATTACGGTTCAAGCTTTTCATACGTAGCCGCCATAGGCAGTTTAATGGCTTCAGATGCACTGGCGGGATACACTCTTAATGAAAAAATAGCAGTTGCACAATTTGGCATAATAATGTCCGGTTTTGTATCCATAGCAGCCGGCCTTATAATAAATCGCTTCGGAAGAGATGCTATTGAGAAGGTTCTTCCTGCGACAATCACAGGCCCTATTGCAATGGTTATTGGACTTACTCTTGCAGGGGTTGCAATGAATGATGCCGCCTCTATTGCCATCGATACCGCAGGTACAATCTCAGTGGCAGAATCCCAGCTGGCCCTTGCGGGCAATATGGCATGGATCATATCTCTTGTAACTTTGCTGTCAACAATTCTGCTATCAGTCTACCTGAAAGGTTTTTTAGGACAGCTTCCCCTTCTGTTAGGCCCGATAATCGGATGCTTTACTGCACTTATAATTAAACTTGCAACAGGCATAGACCTTTTTAAAGTTTTGCCGGATACGGCAAACAGCGGAATCTTCGCGCTTCCTATATTTACATTGCCAAAAGCATCACTGATGGCTGTTGCCGCTATTATGCCCATAGCTATCGCAACCATTCCGGAATCAACAGCACACGTATACCAGCTTGATATCTATGTAAATGACCTTGCTAAGAAAAAGGGTTCAGACAAGAAGTACAATATTGCAGATAAATTAGGCCTCAACCTCATTGGCGACGGTATCGGCGACATGGTATCCGGTTTTATCGGAGGCCCTGCCGGAACAAACTACGGGGAAAACATCAGTGCTATGGCAATAACGAGAGTGTTTTCAATACCGGTGCTTATGGGTGCTTCGATTATAGCTATGATAATTGCCTGCTTCACTCCTCTTGTAAATGCGATATATTCAATTCCCACCGCGGTAATAGGAGGCCTTGAGGTATACTTGTTCGGAGCCATTGCTGCCCAAGGTATCGCAATCATGGTAGAAAAAAAGGTTGACCTGTTCAGCTCCAAGAATATTGCAATCATTGCAACCATCATGGTCATCGGACTTGGCGGACAATACGGCTTCGGCGGAAATATTCCCTTCTTCGGCATACAGGTTCCCTGCATCGCAGGTGCTGCCATATTTGGGATCCTCCTTAACCTTATATTGAGCATAACGGAAAAACATAAGGAATAGAATTAGATCACATCACTGCCCTTCGGGGCAGTTTTTCATTTTTGCGAAATTGTATTATTATTGTTATAATTTAACTATGCAAAAAAAAGAAAGGAAGCAATATACGGTGAAATAAATGCGGGAATTCTTTGCGGTCATAGTATCTTTTTTAATTATTCCGGTTTTAAGCAGAAAAAAAGTTCCTATCGGGATTGCTATTTGTGCATGTGCAGTGATTATGGCTCTGTTTGGGGGATTGGGGCTCGCTGAATTTGCCAATGTCATCTCTGATACTTTTTTTAACTTTAATAAAGTACAGCAGCTTTTGGTGGTAGCTGAGATCTCTATTATCGGAGTACTTCTTAAAAAATATAAGATCATCGATGAGGTTCTGGATAATCTTTCAAAGGTTATAAAGAGCGAAAGAGTGATTCTTATGTTTATTCCGGCTTTAATAGGTATGCTGAGTGTGCCCGGGGGAGCCATAATGTCAGCACCTGTTGTCGATCAATTAGGCGAAAGGTCAAACTTGTCCAAGCCTCATAGAGCAATCATAAATCTGGTTTACCGGCATGTTTCCATGAACATCCTGCCCTATGCAACAGGCTTCCTGATTGTGGCATCAATTTCACCTCGGATTTCTATATATAAGCTTATGGGATTGAACAGTATTTTTGTGCTGTTGTATATTATAGCCGGTTACTATTTATACATCCAAAAGGTACAAAGCAGTTCAGTCTCTCAATTCAGTTTTAAGTGGATTAATTTATTTGATCTGTTTAAGTTTACTGCACCCATTTATGTGGCTGTGCTGCTGAATCTTTTGTTAGGAGTACCTTTTTACATAGGGATGCTTGTCAATCTGCTGATTGTATATCTGATCCATCCGACAAGGATGTTTCTATTGGATGCCCTTAGGGCTTTTAGTTTTAATGTGCTATATGCCCTTATCGGAGTCTATCTCATTCAAGGAATAATGGGCAGAATGGAGTCACTTAACTCATTCTTGGCTTTAATCCTTATGAATCCAAATACCATTATGCTTGGGATCATAGCAGCTTCATTGTTTTTTGGTATAACAACAGGTTTTTCGCCCACTGCATTGGGAATCATTATTCCGATTCTTGTCACCCTTCCCCTATCAGACAATATGCTGCTGATGTATTGTCACTTTACCTTTTGCTGGTCTTTTGTAGGATACTTTTTCTCTCCGCTGCATCTGTGTCAGCTCTTTACTTGCGAATACCTTAAAGTAGGAATTCCTGACTTGTATAAAGGGTATTGGAAATTTTTTGTCTCTCTGGCTGCTGTTCTTTTTGTTAATTATTATGTGATGGGATTATTCATAAGGTAACAATTAATTGAGGCTATTATTACAATATTAGTCAATAATTTGAAATCTTCTGCATTTTGCATTATAATTAAAACAATTATAAGAAGTTGCGGTGGTGAATGAGGTGCGTATTCTTT
>Ga0208695_1003305_pt1 | contig 11028 bp, 11 predicted proteins | sample AD_UKC111_MetaG_FD_184449 | JGI IMG/M metagenome (GOLD analysis project Ga0208695, IMG submission 184449) | Active sludge microbial communities of municipal wastewater-treating anaerobic digesters from Hong Kong - AD_UKC111_MetaG (SPAdes)... | ecosystem: Engineered > Bioreactor > Anaerobic >... | reverse complement strand
AAACATTCGTAAACGCAACTAATTTTTCTTAAATAGATATTAACTTAACATAATGATACCATGTATTTTATCTTTCAATATCAAGCATAAACCCAAAAGTGGTTTACGCAAGTTTTAAATTTTGCATATACGAATGTTGTATATTAGTTGCGTAAATAAGACGTTACCTGCAAGCCTAAAAGACGACACAGTAAAAATGAACGACAGAAACAAACATAAAGTAATGGAACAAATGAAACATCAGACAGCCGACCCAAAAGCCAAAGCTTCTGTATTTTTATTTTTTCCCACCGCACATTTTTTAAAAACAATTTTTGCCAACGCACAAATGGCACATTTGGTTTTTGCAAGTACACAAGCCAACGCTTTAAAAAACCAAAAAAGCCATTTTTTAACCAAAGCATCAAAGAGTTTCAACTAATTATTAAAAAGAACAATTTTAAGATATGAAAAGAACAATCGGCATAGACCTTGGAACAAGCAATTCGGTAATTGCATTTAAAGACACCACGGTAAAAATTATCCGTAACAAAGAAAACGAAGAATTAACACGCTCTTGCATCGGACTTAGAAAAGAAGAAATTTTGGTTGGAAGAACCGCCTACCAATTATTAAAAACTGACCCGATAAACACAATTCTTTCTGTAAAAAGACTAATGGGCGGTGCCATCAAAGACAAAATGGTTCAAGATATGATAGACAGTCCGTATTACAAATACGGAATTACATCATTAAAAGGTGGTACAGACGATGCTGTTGCTGTTATTCTTGGTGGTAAACAATACACACCCGAACAATTGAGTTCGGAGATTTTAAAGAAACTCAAAAAAGATGCAGAAGAAAAATTAGGCGATGAAGTTACACACGCTGTAATTACTGTTCCTGCATACTTTACAGAAAAGCAGAAAAATGCGACACGCATTGCGGCACAACTTGCAGGATTGAAAGTTCAAAAATTATTAGCCGAACCAACGGCTGCCGCCATTGCATACGGTGTGGACAATCTAAAAGCAGGAGATGCAAAAACTGTTTTGATTTATGATTTTGGCGGTGGAACTTTTGACCTCTCTATTTTGAATATTGTTGACGGCCAATATATGGAAGCAGGTACAGGTGGCGACCGCTGGTTGGGTGGAGATGATTTAGACAGGGCATTGCAAACACATATTCTTAAAAGAATTTCACAGGATTACAACATTTCCGACATTGATAAACTTATTGAAAATTTAGATCAAAGAAAGAGGTTTCAATTTGATGCTCAGTTCAGAGATAATATTGAAAACATAAAAATACAACTTAGTTCGTCAACGAGTGCCCAACTAATTATGGACGGCTTTGAAGATGAAAATGGAGAATGGATTGATTTCGACCTTACCATTACAAGGGAAGAATTTGAAAAGTTGGCAAAACCTTTCATAGAAAGAAGTATAGAACTAATTGAAACCTTACTTAAAGAAGTTGGTTACGATATTTCAATGATAGACAACATTTTATTAGTCGGTGGTACTTCGTGTATTCCATTGGTTAAGGAAATGCTTTCTCAAAAATACGGAAACGAAAAAGTAAAAGTTTCTGAAAAACCAATGCTTGCTATTGCAGAAGGTGCAGGGATTTTATCTAACAGATTAGGTGATGAATACGAACCGCCTCTTGATGGTGAAATTGCTATTGCCGAAATATCGTACAGTACAAACCACAATTATTTTATTGAGTTGAAAGGCGGCTACGATACAATAATTGAAAAACAAATACCATTGCCCTGCAATGTTGCAAGGAATTACAAAACAACCGTAAACAATCAAAAAGTTGTAAAAGTAGGAATATATTCAGATGTCGAGAATGGAGAAAAAATAAGGGAAACACTTGGCTTCTTTACTATTGATGAAGACCTTCCAAAAGGAAGCGACATCGTTTTGGATATTACATTAAGTCTTGATGAGATTTTTGAAATCAAAGCTTATCCAAAAACAAACAAAAGTAAAAGCAAAAACATTGTTTTAGGAAGAGGTAATAAAGACTCTAAAACTTTGGAATTCTTATCAAATTCTTTAGAAAAAATAATGAATGGAGACTTCACAGAAGCCCAAAGAGATTATTTCTTTAAATCAGCTAAAAAGGTAATTGAACAAATCAACACGCTTGGCATTGATAACTACGATTCGGAAAAATGGGATGAAATAGGCACAACAATTTTCACAATTTATGAAAGAGCAGGTGAAATTACAGATTCTGTAGATGAAGACCAATTGGTTATGCTATTTGCTACAGTCCTAATAAATGAATACCCAGATTTAATTGGTTCAGAAGACACAAATAGGATGAAATCCCTATTAGCAATGGTAAAAAATGATGATGATCCTTTGGAGAAAATTAAAGCAACGCAAAAGCTAAAGGCTATTACGGACGAATATCCGATTTTGATAACATTATTCACAGTTAAAATGTCGTCTGACATTGCTGCAAAAGAAAATCCAAGTGATGCTCACAGATTATTGCAAATGCACGATCAAATAGTAAATCATTTTAGAAACAGAAGAAAAGACCAAGCCTTTGCCTTACTTGATGAAGCAATTGAATTAAGAGACAAGTATAGTTCAGGCGGTTTGGATTTAGGAGGAAGTATTCATCTTGGTAAATAAACTTGTATTATGAATCATAATTGCCCTATATGTAATAAAGCAGGCTTGCCTGATTACACAAAAAGCGAAGTGGTTTGTCCTCAATGTAATTCAGACCTAAAAGCTTTCTTGCTTTTAGATTCTATTTCAAAACCGCAAAAGTTCAAAATCGGAACGTATGTGATTATTGGCGTTTCGGTACTATCAATTGTCTTTTTAGGATTGTTTCTAAAATCAAATTCAGATAGAAAAGAATTGATTACAGCAAATCATTCTTTAAATGACAGCATTGTCCAGATGCAAAGGGCGGTTGTCATAACCCAAGAAGAAACCAAACTGCAACCAATCACTGAAAAGCAAGATGTAACAATACAGTATATTGTCAAAAAAGGCGATTATCCGTATAAAATTGCACAGTTTTTCTACAATGACGGAAGCAAATACAAGCAAATTGAAACCGACAATAATTTGAAGCAACCCTACACTTTAAAAGTCGGGCAAGTTTTGACCATTAAAATTTCACAGGAATAATGGAAGTAATTATCGTTTTAATAATAGTTGTGGTTGTCGGGTATTTGATATATCAATCCTTGCCCAATACCAAATTTCAAAAAGCTCAAAATCTTTTCAACTCCAAAGATTATGTTCAGGCAATCGATATTCTGAATACGATTTTCGACAAACATAATGATGCACCTGCAAAACTTGCAGAATGTAAATTGAATTTAGGAAAACGAGCATCAACAAAATCAGAAAAAGTAAAGTTTTTCAAAGAAGTTACTGAAATAAGAAAGCGAATTAGCAAATCGGAATCTATTGCAAAATTAGATCATATTGAAGCCAACGCACTTTTTGAAATTGCTAAAATTCAATACGAAGAAACAAATGGAGATATTGACAAACTAAATCAGAACATCAAATTTATTGACACAGCCAATAAAAAAGGTTTTGAATCTGATTTTAGTTCATTAAAGGAAAAACATTTTTATGATTTAGCAAGCAGCCATTTCAAAAAAGCAACCGATAAAGAGAAGTCAAATAAATATCCAGATGCAATTCAGCTTTACAAAAAGGCTATAGAATGTTCAGAAAAATCAAGTAATAATTCAGTTAAGCATAATTCTATTGCAAGAATAGAAATATGTAATTTAAAGCAAATGTCTTTAGAATATAATTAGTTATGAAAATGGCAATTGGTATCTATCTAGGTGAATCTAAAAGTGCAATTGCGCATAAAGATACTTACGTGAAAATTATCCGTAACAAGGAGAATGAAGAGTTTACACCAAACTATGTATCTCTTCGTAAAGATGAACTAATAGTTGGACGAACTGCCTACCAATGGTTAAAATCTGACCCTATAAATACTGTACATTCCATCCGAAAACTGATTGGGCATTCTATAAAGGATAAGATGGTTCAGGATATGATTGAAAGCCCTTATTATAAATTTGGGATTACTGCGTTAAAAGGTGGAACAGAAGATGCTGTTGCCGCGATTCTTGGAGGCAAACAGTACACACCAGAACAATTGAGTTCAGAAATTTTAAAGAAACTAAAACGTGATGCTGAAGAAAAGTTGGGCGATGAAGTTACACACGCTGTAATAACTGTACCTGCATACTTTACAGAAAAGCAGAGAAATGCCACACGAATTGCAGCACAACTTGCTGGGTTAAAGGTTCAAAAGTTGTTGGCTGAACCCACAGCAGCTGCGATAGCATACGGAGTAGATAATTTAAAGACAGGTGATACGAAAACAGTATTGGTATATGATTTCGATTCTAATTCTTTAGACCTTACAATTCTGAATATTGTTGACGGCCAATATATGGAAGCAGGTACAGGAGGTGACCGTTGGTTGGGTGGAGATGATTTAGATAAAGCTTTGCAAACACATATTCTTAAAAGAATTTCACAGGATTACAACATTTCCGACATTGATAAACTTATTGAAAAATTAGACCAGAGAAAAAGATATCATTTTGACGCTCAATTCAGAGACAATGTTAAAGATATTAAAAATGAGCTCATTTTATCATCGACTGCCACATTTATAATGGACGGCTTTGAAGATGAAAATGGTCATTGGATTGATTTCGATCTAACTATTACTAGAGAAGAGTTCGAAAAGTTAGCAAAGCCATTTGTTGAAAGAAGTATTGAACTTGTTGAAAACTTGCTTAAAGACGTTGGATATGATATATCCATGATTGACAATATCCTTTTAGTTGGAGAGGTATCTTGTATTCCATTGGTTAAGGAAATGCTTTCTCAAAAATACGGAAACGAAAAAGTAAAAGTTTCTGAAAAACCAATGTTTGTAAAAGCAGAAGGTGCGGGAATTTTGTCGTTCAGACTTGGTGATGAATATGAACCAGTTTACAAAGAAAGTGCGGGTGGAGAATTATTTTATTCCACGCAACACAATTACTATATAAAACTAGAGAATGGTAGATATGATAGAATAATTGAAAAACAAATGCCACTTCCCTATAATGTTTTGAGAAACTATAAAACCACTCAAAATAATCAATTCTTGCTCAAATTCCCAATCTATGCAGATATTGAGGATGGGATGAAGGAAATATTGAGTGTTGGATTTTACATTATTGAAGATGATTTACCATTGGGGAGTGATATAATCCTTGATATTACCTTAAATATCGATGAGGTTTTTGAAGTTAAAGCTTACCCCAAAAACAACAAGTCAAAAATTAAAAACATAATACTTGGTAGAGGTAATAAAGATTCCAAAACACTTGATTTTCTTGCTTCAACAATAGAAAAAGTAGAAAAAGGTAGGTATTCCAAAAAAGGAAAGGATTGGTTTTACAATTCTATTAAATACCAAATACAAAGAATAAATGAAATTGGAACAGAAAATTCCGATACACAAAAATGGGATGAAATTAGTACAGAAATTTTTAAAATTTACAAGAGTATGAAAGATTTTGAACTTCAACCTTACCAAGTAAGCAATGAAACTTTATCACTAATCGATAAAGCTGACTCAAGTATAAAAAATGATTTTTATTACAGGTACGCTGTTCAATTATTAAGAGAAGAAAAATTTCAAGAAGCAGAAAGTATTATTTCATCATATTTGAATTTTCAGTCTTCGGATATTGACAAGCTGAATGAAATCTTAAAAACTAAAAAGAACAATAATGCGGTTAAAAAAATTGATGAACTTAACATTTTTATTGAAAGACTTTACAATAATGAACTTTCAATGGAAGAAATAAAAGCATTTTACGAAAGCCTTGACAAAACAATAAACGAAGTAAAAACTTTAGACCTTGAAGCTTCGGAAAGAATATCGGCTATAAAGCCTACCCTATTCAACCGGCTATTAACATATTATATTTCAGAACAACAGTATGGAAATGCCATCAACATTATTCATAAGCACCCAAGGTTTTGGGAAAGTCCTGAATTACTAAAAAACTTAGGGATTTGTTGTTATGGTTTTACTTCAAAAGGTTTATTGACAGAACGAAACTACAAAATAATTATTTCGGATTGGCTCACTTCTGTGTTTTCTGATAAAATAATTTTAAAATCATTGGAAGATACCACTTGGGATGACAATTATACTTTTACTTTATATGAAGCTATCGGTTCAAATTATTCGCAACACGAGGAAATCCCTGACAATGTTAATTATGATGAAATTTCTGAAAGTAATATTTCAATCGGTGCGACACAACGAGAACTTTTGCAGCAATTTGAAACCATTATTCATAAAGAAATTGAAGACACCAGCTTGTCCAAATTAGTAAATGATTTTTATGACAAGGAAAAAGAAGCGATAGAAAAAATTATTGAAATAGTTGATTCTGATATTTTCTTTGCTACACCTTATTTTGCTATTTCAAACGGACTGAATAATCAAATTATTAAAGAATTAGACAATGACTACCACAATTATTCAAATGAAGATGCTCTTGAAGCGGGAGTTCCTTACATCAAAAATTCAAATTCAACTGTTGTATATCAATACTTTTTCGCTAATGATTTGGTTGATAAAGTAATTACAGCAATAAACAATGAAAATCCAACCGCAATCAAGAATTTGAATACAAAAAACAACAAGAAATGGATAGAGAAATTTGATAATATCAGCAATTCATCTGAAGATAAAATTTTCAATGCTATATCAAACAAAATTTCAGAAGACGATGAGAATGAAAATTTGATTTCTGTTATGGAAGAATGTATTTTGTTTTCAACCCAAAATGCAAAGCTAAAGCATCAATATTCAAACTATGTAGCCAACTATTGCATTTCAAAAGTTAATAATGAAGAAATAGACCATTTCAAAGCATTGACTTTAATGAAAGGTGCTTATTTGCGTTCCCCTAATAATCCAAGAATTTGTAAAAACTTTATCACACTTATAAGATTTAACTTAATGGATATCCTTAATGATAGGACTAGGAAGGAATCTGATATTTATAAAATCTTAGATTGGGTTAAAGGGAATATGTCCCAAACTTACAAACAAAATAGTAGTGAACTAAGTAATGCAAGGAAAGAAATATTAGGTCAACTAAAGGCAAACGGTGTGGATATTTCATTATTATTATTTGAGGATAATAATTTAGCTTCTATCCTATCAGGCCATTCCCTAAATTCACAAGGTTTAAAAATGAAGAAGGTTCTAACATATTTAAGAGATTTAGGCAGTATTCAAGAGACTGCTAATCCTCTAGATAGGCTAAGGCAATTGCGTCAGCAGTTAAATTTAGATAATGATTTACCATTCTAATAATTGAAACAATGAAGAATCCATATACAATATTAGGCGTAAGCCAAGATGCAGAAAAAGGTGAAATTATGAAAGCCCAAATGTTTGCTATGAAGAAAAAAGAGTATTCATTACAGGAAATTCATATTGCAACTAAACAATTACTCGACCCTGCAAAAAGATTAGCAGCCGATTTTATGTTTCCTGCAAAAATCAGAGCAAGAAGAATGCAACTCATTCAAAGTAAGTTAACATACAGGGAAATCAATGTGAACGTTTTAAATGAGAACGCATTTGACTCACTAAAATAACGAACTATGAAAGAATCTATACGCGAACTTGAACAGCTAATAATTCAAAATCTGCAATCAAATAGCCTTTTAAAGAATGAAGTTGAGCAAAAAGAAAATGAAAAGCACGATTTATTGAAAGAGGTTTCTCTCAAAATAATTGATGTTATCGATTCTTTTGAAAATAGTGCTGAATGGGTAGCTGAAAATGATTTTGATAAAGTAGAAGAAGCACGTAAAACGGTGAGCAAATTTAAAATTGTGCATCGTAAACTTTTAGGTCTATTAAAAAGCTATGGTGTTACAAAAATTGAATTTCCTGATAACCGCTTAATCGTCGGACTTTGTGATGTGGTGGAAACAGAAGCAGACAGCAACAGAAAAAATGATGAAATAATATCCGTTATCAGAAACGGATATATTCGAGGAAAAGAACTTATCAGACCTGCACAAATAATTGTAGTGAAAAACTAATGGACAATATCATAAAAATAATTTTAGCAGTTTTATTTTTACTCTGTTTGGCAGATATGCCTTATGGATTTTATCAGTTTGTAAGGTTTTCAGGACTAATAGGCTTTACAGTTTTAGCTTATCAGGCAAACCAACAAGGGAGACAGACAGAAATGATAATTTACGGTGGACTTGCTTTGCTATTTCAACCGTTTTTCAAAATCGCACTTGGCAGAGAGATTTGGAACATAGTTGACGTAATTGTAGGAATAGGACTTATAATATCAATATTTATGAAACCTAAGAAAAACCCAAGCTAAAAGCAAGCACATTTGCAATTCGCACAAGCCAACGCACAGACCAAAAATTGCAAAAGAGCTTGCTTTGCCAACCCAGTGAAAAATTGTTTTTAAAAAATTTCCCAACGCTTAAAAAAATAAAAATACACTGACACACAGCCCGACAAACACAGCAGACAATGATGCGAAACTCAATATTGACAAGGGATACATTGACACGAAAGAAGGAAGGCCAGCAGGTAACAGCACCTATAAGAAATTGGCGGTTAAGTCGTTAAATGAAGTTCAGTTTTTCAATCAAACTTTCGTGCAAGTTGACAGTTTTGTGCTTCGAAATCGCCAACTTCTTATAGCTGCAAAACGTTAACTGCAAGTGTAGAGTGAGCTATCGTCAGCAGAAAACGGATAAAAAGCATTTGCAATAACAAGAGGCAAGACCTGCAAATCCGTTAGAGTAGGAAAATAAAAGTTGCGCCCGACACGAATAAGGGATTAAAAAATGAAGAGAGTAATTTTTTTACCAAGTTTAATTGTGATGTCAATGTGTTTTCAGTTGCAGGCGCAGGACACACAGAAAGAAGCAGAGAACGCCGCCAAAACAAAAATGGAACTTTTTTCTTCCAAAACAGGTGTCATAACAAAATTTATTGATACTCAACTTCCTAATTTAAGTGCTTTGTACACAAGTGCCGAAACTCGAATTAGAAAAGTAAAAAGTGGAAACACCGAAACTTATTTTTACCAAATTGAAAAAGAGGGCAAATATGGTTCTTCAACTGCTTCTATTGAATATTCGGATTTGCTTGAAGTAATTAAAGCAGTAAAAACTTTAAAAAGTGAAGTCGAGACAGATATTGCAAGCAATCCTGATTATATGGAAAACAAATTTACTACGGTCGATGGTTTTCAAGTAGGTTACTATATTTCCAAAGGGAAAGCAACTTGGTATATCCGACTTGAAAAATATGGCTCTGATAAAACTTTGTTTGTTACCGATGGTGAAATAATAGAAACAGCATTTACAAATGCAAAAAATAAAATTGACGAATTAAAAACCAAATAATCAGTTGTATATGAAAAAGTTACTTTTAATTGCAGTAATAGGACTCTTGTCCTATTCGTGTACTTCTAAATGGGAGTATAAGACAGTCTCCGTTAAAGGAGAAGAACAGGAAACAATGGGGAAATTTAAGACCAATACATTTGATGTTTCTGATGAATCGTTAAACTTGTTTGGAAATGAAGGTTGGGAGTTAGTCGGCATTTACGAAAAAACTGAAACAGCACACCCAAATTTTGGCAACGAAGAATATGTTTCAGGTCTTCAACCAAATGTAAGAACGGCTGAAATCAACTTTGTTTTTAAACGTAAGAAATAAAGGAGGCTTTATGAAGAAAGTATGGTTATTCTTTTTTGTAATTTCTTTTTTGATAGCAAGTTGTAACAAAATTTCAGACAAACCTGTTTCTGAAAAATTAAGTACGGACGAACTATCCAAAGCAATAAAAAGCGACACCCTATTTGCCGATTTTTATGAAGAAATCAGAAAAGAAGTTGATGATATGAGCGACATAAAAAAAGCAACATACAATGATGTTACTTACCGAAGATTGTTTCAATATGTAAAGTTTTTGCAGGATACGACTTATTGGAATCCTTTATATGAAAAATGGAACGAAGAATGGGAAAGAGAGTATGGAGTTTATTTACCAAAAGCAGATTCTGTCATAAACTATTGGAAAAAATATTTAGATGAAAATTCTTTGGATAAATATGTAAAAGTTGAGTTGGCAAAGATTGACAAAGAATATTATTCTTATTCTTATGATATTCGAGATGTAGATTTAGGTTTTAGACTAACTCCACTACAAGGAGCAATAGAGCAAATAGTGTTCACTTACGGTTATCAAGCTAAAATACATGAAGATAGCAAGTATTATGAGAAACACCGTTGTCGTTCTACTACTCCATTTTTTACTCCAACAATAAGATATTGGGAAGTTGACTATTCTGATAGAAAATTATTTTCAGGTCATACAGTTGAAACATTTTTAAGAGATTACAATTTATACATTGATGTTACTCATATTCGTAAAGACGGAATAAATATTAGCACTAATGATTATAATATACCCGAAGAAGTTTCAGATTATCTGAAGTTCGGCGAAAATGATGATATTATGCAGGATTATTATAAAGAAAAAATTATCAAAGAGTTGATAAACAAAGACTATTTAAGATGTTGGGAATATTATGAGAAACAAGCTGATGTGCTAAAAGAGAAAAAGGATAAACTTTGTTTCGATTTCTTGAAAGAACTTTAGAAACAGTTTTTGAAAAACACAGGAAATAAAGAAACACCAGCAGTTAACACGCAATATAACCAATGTCGGGCACAGTTGTAACTTGAAAGTTTCGTGCCCGCATCAAGTTTTGTAACGGCAGACAGGGAAGTCGCCCGCATTCCGCCACTGGTCATATTGCCAGCCGTTACCTGCAAGTGTAACGACAGTGCATACTGACAGCATTTACAAGTAGCGAAGGCAAGACACTCGCGAAGCCATTAGAGCGGGAAAAACTAAAAGTTGCGCCCGACACAAATAAGGGATTGAAA
>Ga0208695_1003288_pt1 | contig 11065 bp, 7 predicted proteins | sample AD_UKC111_MetaG_FD_184449 | JGI IMG/M metagenome (GOLD analysis project Ga0208695, IMG submission 184449) | Active sludge microbial communities of municipal wastewater-treating anaerobic digesters from Hong Kong - AD_UKC111_MetaG (SPAdes)... | ecosystem: Engineered > Bioreactor > Anaerobic >... | reverse complement strand
GGAAGGGACCCCTTACCGCTGCTTCCTCTCGGACCTGACGGGGTTTGGAGATTTCCGCCGCGCCGGACCCGCCCGGGGGCGCATTAAGGATACCACAAACAGGACGGGTGTCAATTGGCGGGAAGTGCAGGGAATTGGGTTGGCAGGGAATTATGTGAGGATGGGAATGATTTCCGCAGGGCTTACTTTGGCTCTTCCATGGTGCAGATGACGTAACTTTTATCCGCGCAATAGCCCGCAAAACCTTCCACTCCGGCGGATGTGGCGGACTGTAAATCCAGGACGCCAGTCCAGACGCACAGCAAAATCCGGGGCGGGTCATCCTCCAGGAGAGTCACACCGGTGAAATACTGGGTCAAATCCCCTTCGGTGGAATTCCCTTCGGATGGCGTCTCGGTTATGACAGTTTCCACCCATTTTCCAGAGAACCATCCATCCGAATTCGTAAATCCCAAAACAGGATTTGAAAGATTGCGGGTCTGGTAGGAATCAAATTGCTCAATTTTCACCAATATCCCGTCATCATAAGTTAGCTTTGGCATCAGCAAATGGGCAGTGTATTGATACTGCAGGGAATATGCACTTTCGCCCGGATTTTTACCCGGTTCCAGTTCCATGAAAAAATCCATTTTTTCTTCAACGAGGCTGACCTTTTCACCCGGCTGGGTGGGTATTCCCAGGGAACCATAGGATAACTGCCCATGTTCCTCCCGGCAGCGGTAGATGCCTGCATATGCCCGGGAAACACCATCCTGGCTGATTTGGGTTCCTTCCTGCTGCGCATCTGATATCACCCGCCGTCCCAGGGTGGCAAAGGAGCAGGCGGCAGTGGTCAATATCAGTCCCAATAAAACAGGCACCACCCATGCCCTGCGTGAGGAAATCAAACAAGTCATTGTCCGCCTCCTTTGGGATTGCACGTTCCGGATATGGACTTCCAATCCATTATCGCGCAAAAATACCCGGGTTTCGGTCCTGTTTGCTTGTTTACATGTAATCGCGCAGCTGGCGCGCCCGGCGCGGGTGGCGCAGGCGGCGCAATGCCTTGCTTTCAATCTGGCGGATGCGCTCGCGGGTCAACCCAAACTTTGCCCCCACTTCCTCCAGGGTATAGGTGTGACCGTTCTCCAGCCCAAAGCGCATGCGCAGGATGCGCGCCTCGCGCGGCGGCAGGGTGTCGAGCACTTCCTCAATCTTCTCCCGCAGCAGGCGGGAATAGGCGCTCTCGATGGGCGTGGGTGCGCTCTGGTCCTCCACAAATTGCCCCAGCTCGGAATCCTCCTCATCATCGTTGATGGGCGATTCGAGCGAGAGGGGCAGCCAGGAGACCCGCTGCATCCATTCCACCTTGTCGGTGGGCACACCCAGTGCCTCGCCCAGTTCCTCGTTGGTGGGAATGCGCCCCAGCGACTGCTCCAGCTCGTGGGTCTGGCGGTAAAGCAGGCGGATGCGGTCCACCATGTGAACGGGCACGCGGATGGTGCGCCCCTGGTCGGCGATTGCCCGGGAGATGGTCTGCCGGATCCACCAGGTGGCATAGGTGGAAAAGCGGAAACCGCGCTGGTACTCGTATTTTTCCACCGCTTTCATCAAGCCCAGGTTGCCCTCCTGGATCAGGTCCAGGAAGGGGACGCCGCGCCCGATGTAACGCTTGGCAATGCTGACCACCAGGCGGGTGTTGGCTTTAATGAGGTGCTCGCGCGCCAGTTGACCATCCTCCACCTGGTTTTGCAGTTCCATGCGGCGGCGGGTGGAAATCCGCCCCCGTCCCCCTTCCAGCAGGCGGCGGGCTTCCCTGCCGCGCTCAATCCGCTGCGCCAGGTCCACTTCCTCTGCCATGGAAAGCAGCGGCACGCGTGACATTTCCTTCAGGTACAGCCCGATGGTATCATCCGAGGAGACCGTTTCCAGGCTCATGTAGGCGGGTTCGGGTTCCTCCTCCAGGATGGATTCCTCTTCGGGTTCCTCCACAACCGTATCGCGGTAGAGTACTTCCACCCCGCGGCGGCGCAGTGCCAGCAGCAATGCTTCAATCCGTTCCGAATCGTTGTACACCTCGGGGTACACCTCCACCAGGTCGTCGGTGGTCAGGTAGCCCTGCAGGTCGGCTTTTTCTGTCAGGGCGCTCAGCCCTTCCATACTGCGGTTGTGCCGGATTGGATTCACAAATTCCCTCCTTGAGACAGGCAGACAAGCCCGGGATTGACCCTGCCCGGATCATTCCCGCTGATTGTTGATCGATTGCCCCGCATTCGCCACATCATGAATTGAATTGCTCCTGTTCGGACCTTGTTCAGGGCGAGACCCGGATGGACTTCTGGTGTTCGCAGGTTTCGGTGTTGAGATCGGCGCCGCATTCCACGCACAGCCCCTTGCAGTCCGGGCGGCACAACGGCTTGATGGGAATTTCGAGCTGCATATATTCATTGACCAGCGGAGCCAGGTCGATGTTGCCGTCCTCCGGCACCAGCAGACCGGATTCGGTCACCTGGTCGCGGCGGAAGGCATACACTTCCTGGAAGGATGTTGCCAGTGCCTGGTTGTAGGGTGCCAGGCAGCGCACGCACTCCAGCCCGGTGTTGGCGGTGCAGGAAAACTCCACAAACATGCCCTGCACCATGCGGGTGATTTGCACCACGCCGGAAAAATCCGTCACTTCCAGATCGGGAGACAGCCGCAGATCCGGAAACGCAAAGTGGATATTCCGCCTTGTTCCAACCGGCTGATTTAATAAAAATCCAACATTAATACGAAGAGGGTAGCGCGGCAAATTCACTGGATATGCAAGCCCGGTGTATAATTCCGCTACATTATAACATGCAGGGAGTCGCAAGTCAATTATTTGCATTAATTATGATATTTATGATAAATATTCTTCTCGCCACCACCAACCGCGGCAAGCTTGCCGAAATGACTGCCATTCTTGCTGATTTGCAGGCGGAAGCCCCTGCCCCGGTGCAGTTTGTCACGCCGCTGGAGCTGGGGATTGCGCTGGACGTGGAGGAGGATGGCGCCACCTATGCCGAAAACGCCCGCCGCAAAGCCGAAGCCTTCTGCCGGGCGGCAGGCATCCCCGCGCTGGCGGATGATTCCGGGCTGGAGGTGGATGCGTTGGGCGGCGAACCGGGCATCCGCTCGGCGCGCTATGCCCCCATGCCCAACCCCACTGATGCCGACCGGCGGGCAACCCTGCTGGGCAGGCTGGCAGGTAAACCCGCGCCCTGGACGGCGCATTTTCACTGCACGGTGGCGCTGGCGCTGCCCGGCGGTTCCGTGCAGTTCGCCGGGGGTGATTGCTTTGGTGAAATCATTCCGCAGGAGCGCGGCGACAATGGCTTTGGCTACGATCCGATCTTCCTGCTGCCGCAGCCGGGCAGGACGATGGCGGAACTGACAATGGCGGAGAAGAACCGGCTCAGCCACCGGGCAAGGGCACTGCGCGCCGCCTGGTGGTTTATCCGCCAGTTTGCCTCCAGGGCGGCAAGCCCGCAGCAGGATTAGCGTTCAGCCTGCGCCGATTGGCATTGGCAGGGTTGTCCTAGCCCTGGTTTTTGACCGATTCGGGGGCGGGCAGGTAGGCTTCGTGCAGCTTCACCGGCTCGGTGGCTTTCTTCTGCATACGCAGGTTCAGCATTTCCACGAAGACCGAGAAGCCCATGGCAAAGTAGATGTAGCCCTTGGGAATATGCTGGTGCAGCCCTTCCACAATCAGCGTAAAGCCGATCAGCAGCAGGAATGACAGCGCCAGCATCTTGATGGTGGGGTGGTGTTCCACAAAATTGCTCAATGGACCCGCCGCCCAGACCATCACGCCCGCCGCCAGGACAACCGCGATGATCATGATGACCAGCTCGTCCACCATGCCCACCGCCGTAATCACCGAATCGAGCGAGAAGACCACGTCCAGCAGCATCACCTGCAAAATGACGCTGGTGAAGGTTGCCTTCACCTTTGCCGAGGCATGACCCTCCTGCCCTTCCAGCTTGGAGTGGATCTCGTGGGTTGCCTTGAAGATGAGGAACAAGCCGCCCAGGATGAGAATCACGTCCCTGCCGGAGATTTCAAATTTGGCAATCTGAAACAGCGGTTCCTTCAGCCCAATCACCCACGAGATGGAAAGCAGCAGCAGGATGCGGGAGATGACCGCCAGCCCGATGCCGGTGCGGCGCGCTTTCTCGCGCTGGGTTTCCGGCAGTTTGCCGGAAAGAATGGAAATAAAGATGACATTGTCCACCCCCAGCACCAACTCAAGCGCCACCAGGGTGATGAGGGCAATCCATGATTGCGGGTCGGTAATCCAGTCCATTGGTCCTCCGAACATCAGCCGGGTTTAGAATTTTTCACGGAATATGGGGTTGCGTTTTTGAATGACGATGGAACAGACAGGCACGGCTCCATCGGCGTAATACCGCACCCACTCCTCGTCCAGGTTCACTTCCGTCCTGCCCTTGGTGGTGTGGACGCGCACGCCCAGCGGATAGATCCATTTGGGAATGAAGATCTCCAGCGGCGCCTGGATGCTGAGGTCGGGGCGGTAATCCACCTGGAAGAAGCCGCATGTGTAGTCAAAATATACCATCACCAGCTCGCCGGGGACGCGCCGCACGCAGGCACGGATGACCGCCTTGAGGGCGCGCCCGCCATCCTCCAGGCTGCCGCTGCCGGTCAGCTGGTCGCGGCTGAAGATGGACAGGTCTTCATTATTCCACTGGTCGCCGCGGTGATTGTCGTTGTCGGCGGTGTAGTTCCACAAGGTGTAGTTGACAAAGTTCCGGTCCAGCGCCTGGATCACGTCGTCCATCGCCTTTTCCTGCTGCTCAAATTTGCCGGTCTGGTAGGCTTTTTTGCCGTCCAGGTCAAAGGGGATGCCGGTTTCGCCGATCACCACCGGGGCGGAACCCAGGTCGCGCCGGGCGCGCTGGACCTGCGTGCCAATCTGCCGGGTGAACAAATCCACCCGGTTCTGCCTGCCCAGGGCAATCTTCATCGGGTGGCGGCTGGTATCCACCCCCAGCCAGGAGAAGTATTTTTTGAAACTGAGGGTCACGCCATCGTACCAGTGCGGGGCAAAGACCATCCCCGGCAGGTCGCCCAGCGAAAAGCCCTCGGCACCGGTGTGCATTTCAGCGGGCGCAGGTGAGACGAAGATCAGCGCCTTCGGGTCCACCTGGCGGATTTCCTGGGTATAGCGGCGGACAAACGGTTCGAAGAACTGGCGGTCAAAGTCCACCGGTTTGCCATCCACCACGCCGAAATAGTCGGGTTTGAGCAGCTGCGGGCTGCCGGACCGATCCACCCCCCAGACGCCGTGCTCCTTCCAGGGGCAGCCAAAGCCGGGATGGAAAATGCTCACCCCGCCCTCGTTCAGGCGCACCTTGGAGCGGCGCGACCAGGGGAATTTTTCCGCCCGGTAGGCAACCTCCTGCGGAAAGCCCGAAGCCACGAGCATACTCTGGTAAAGTGTGGGCATCGGTCCCTGTGCCACCACCTCCAGCGGAATCTGGTTGGCATCTGCACAGCCGATGAAGCCCTGCGAGGGTTCGTTGAGGGTATCGTAGCCCAGCACATGGGGAAATTCTTTTAACCGCTCCACCACCTGGCGGACGGCGCCCATGTAATGCCCCTGCAAAAATTCCTGCACCGGCACCCCATCCACCTTCAGGTGGGGGGCAAAGGTATTGCCGCCAAAGAAGAGCGTGAACATGGTGGCGGCGGCATACCTGCCGTAGTTGGAAGGCCAGATCATCACGGGGTAGGGATCGCCGCAGTCCTGGTGGGTAAATGCCGCCCCGGCGGCGTGAAATTTTTTGAAATCCATCCCCAGCCGGTCAAACGTCCAGGCGGGGGCACCGTCACCGCCGGAAAACCGGCTCCAGGCATCCTGGTGGGGGTCGATGAACAGCAGGAAATCATGCTCTCCCGCCTTTTTGATGACGGCGTGGAGATAATCGAGGTAGGCTTCATCGTACCTGCCGGGTCCGGCGTGTTCAATTGCCTCCCAGGTGACCAGGAAGCGCAGGAAATTGAACCCCCAGGAGCGCAGGCGGCTGAAATGCTCATCCGCCTCCTCCAGCGGGAAGGGGCGCCCCACAAAGCTGACGCCGTACGGGTCGAGGAAGCTGTTGGGGTTCCAGGTGGCGCCGTGGGGGGAGACGGGCACCTTGCTGCTGCCCCCCAGGTTGACGCCCCGCAGCAGGACAATGCGACCATCGTCATCGATGAAGTGATTGTTGCGAATCTGGTACATGGAAAACTCCCGGTGGAGTGGGATGGTATGGTATGGAGTGTATTATAGCCGATTGCCGCTGAATGGTGGCTTAAACCATTCCGGGGACCACAGGGGTCCCCGGAAATGGGTCAAAAGCAAAACTGGTTTAGCGCATGATCACGGGCATCCAAATGTATTTAATGGGAAGTGGAAGCACGAGCGTTTGCGCCTGCGCCTCAAAGGGGAATTCGGCGTACACCAGGCTGGCAATGTTGGTGATGAGTGTGTCGGGTTCGGCAGTCACGGTCACATCGAAGGTGATGGTCACATCCGTGGGACCGGACGTTCCCTCCAGCCGGAAGGCAATATCCGTCATGGTGTGTCCCAAAACGGTCCAGTCCTGCCAGTTGGTTCCCAAACCAAACCCGCCGCCCGGGTTGATGAATTGACCCACGTATTCATTGACGGTATCGGAAGGCTGGCGTCCATACTGCCCGCCGGTGGAGAATGGCATGGATGGGTAGAAGACCAGCCAGTAATGCCCGGTGGACAGGTCAATGGGGGTATCCAGCACCAGGGTGGTATCGGAGGGCAAGCCGCCGCTGCCATTGGTGATGGTCACCTGCGGATCGGTGGGATCCAGCGTGATTGCCCAGAGCGGGGCATCGCCACCGCCGGTAGGATCGCCCGCCGGGATGCCGCTTTGATTGGCATAGATCATCCAGGTCAGGGAATCGGCATTCATCAGGCTGGTAAAACCGCTCCAGCCGTTGCCCGGGATAAAGATGGTGTCAACCGTCCAGTTGCCAGTCACCTCAAAGTCATCCGCCAGGAAGGAGGAATAGTCCGGGGCATCGGTGAAGTCCTGGTTCACGTAGGCGTTCTGGTTGACCGTGCTGAGCGGCTGATCCCACAGGACTGCCTTGGGATTGGCTGCCGGCGTCACCGGGGCAGGTACAGCCTGGACACCATGGGTGGCGGGGGTGACACCTGCCAGGGACTTGCCGGTGACCACCACCGGCTTCCAGCCGTTCAGCCCCAAAGCGGGCTGGTATTCCCAGCTGACCGTGCGGGTGCCGTCATCATAGCCATACGTGCCCACGTCCGGGGTGACCACCAGGCTGCCATCCACGTACTCCACGCCGTCGGGCAGCACATCCGTGATGGCGGATGCAAACATATAGTAGGGATCCAACGTGATGGTGTAGGTGATCACATCCCCGATGATCGCCTCTGCCGGGGCTTCCTTGGTGAAGACCGGCGGGACCACTGCCGTGGTGGTCAGGGTGGAGGCATCGCTGACCGCGCCATCATTCATGGAATAGAAGGTCACAGTCGCGACGTCAAAATTACCGCTGAGTGCGGAGGGAGGAACGCTGACAATCACCGTGATTTCCACGGTCTCTCCAGGACCCAATGCGATGGGATCCAGCGGTGAGTAATTCGTCATCCAGATACTGTCAATGTCCACCCAGTATTCATCCGGCATGTTCCCGGTGTTTTCCAACGTCAGGGTGTAGGTGACATCCGTCCCGGCAAGCCCAAACTGCTCATCGGTTTCCGGGGTGACCACAACACCGGCAACAGCCTCCACGCAGACCGGCAGGTACTCGTGGGTGTCATACAGGATGCTGCCGCCCGAATTGCGCCCGCCAGTTGCCCACAGCGAGGATGTGTTGGACCCGCCCGCCAGGTAGACGCGCCCCAGCGTGAGGGTGGGCAGGGTGGGCGAGGTTACCCAGGCATCATCCGCAGTGAGGTACATGCCGGTGTGGTTGAGGACACCCCAGGAGGTATCACGCCGTCCGCCCATCAGCATCAGCGAATCCCAGGCGGAGCCATAGGCGTTGTATGACCAGCGGGTCAGGGTGGCATCCGTTGGGACAGGCGCGCCGTAGGACCAGGCGGTGCCGTCAAAAATTTCAGTGGTGTTAACCGGGGTAAAACCCGGGAAGCCCACGCCGCCGGCAGCATAGATATTGCCGTTGATGAAAGCGGCGCCAAAGCTGATGCGGCTTTCCGTCATGGGTGCAATTTCCGTCCAGGTCTGGGTGGCGGTGTCCAGTGCAAATGCCCGGTTTGTGCTGACCGATCCACCTGCGCCGTCATCCACCAATCCGCCCAGGCGGTAGAGGATTCCGGCATCCGGGTCCGCCACCACGGCATATTGCGAGCCGCCGATGAACCCGCCGCTGGTGGGAATGGTGCTCCAGGTATCCGCTGCAATATCATAAACGTAGGTATTGTCGTCCCAAATGGTTGTGGAGGCACCAGGGATGTAAATCTTGCCATCCAGGACTGCTGCGCCAATTTCACTGGCAGTGATGGGCAGGGGCGCCATGGTCTCCCAGGTATCGGTGGCAATCGTGTAGCGGTAGTTGGTGTCCACCGGGGTTGCTCCGCCTGCATCGCTCGTGCCGCCGATGACAAAGACGTAGTCCTCCGTCACCGCTTCAGCATGGAAGACGCGTCCTTCCGGCAGGGGCGCCATGGCAGTCCAGTTGCCTGCAAAGCCGTTGAAGGAAGTGGATACCGTGGAGATGGCAAAGGCATCGGGGTATTCCTGCGGGGTTGCCGTTACGGTGAGGGAATCGCTGTCAAACAGGTCCGCGCCAAACGGCACATCCACCGAGACGATGGCAGTGGCACTGCCGCCCGCCGGGACGTCCACAACCGCCGGTTCCACAACAGCATTCCACAAGCCGCCCGAAAGAGCCAGGTCCACCGTGGCGGGGACGCCGCAGGTGACTGTGATGGTATGGTCGGCAGAATCCGCCTGGCATCCTCCACCGGTGGAGGAGGTGACGGCGCACGGGCAGGGATAACCGGCGTCGAGCAGGGCAACATCATCCACGTAGAAATTGTTGCCATAGCCGCTGATGGCATTGAAGCCCACCTTCACCTGGGTCTGCCCGGCATAGGCTGCCAGGTTCACAGTGTGCATCCCCCAGCCCGGGGTGGTGTAGGCGGCATTGTAGCGGTAAAACACAATTCCCATGTCGGTCCAGGTGGCACCGTCATCGGTGGAAATTTGCATCTCAATCCGGTCGCCATTCGAGGCATAGCCCGTATCGTGGGACATGTAGAATGCCAGGGCATAGGGTTCATCCACCGGCAGGGTGAGGGTGGGGGTTTCCAGCCGGGCGGAGGTGCCGCTGGTATAGTTGTAGGCATTCCAGCGCGCCATGCCTGCACCGCTGTGCGGCAGGATGGTGGGGCTGGTGCCGGAGGTGACGCGGTTCCACAACCCGGTGCCCACCAGCTGGGTCTGCACCCAGCCATCAGGCGGGAAGGTTTCCTCGTCAAAGCTGGTCAGCGGGATGGGGACGGGGATGACCGCCACCAGCTTGGTGCTGGCACTGCGCACCACGGTGGTTGGAATGGCGGTGGCATCTTCAATCGTGGCGGTATTTGTCACCGTGTCGCCGCAGGGCAAGCCGGTGGGATCCACATCAAACCCGACCGTCACAGTCTGCCCGATGTCAAGCGGACCATACCAGGTGATCTGATTCAAGACATCATCATATCCGCAGCTTCCACCATCGCAGGTCACACTGTCTGGTACATAGGTGGTGCCCGCCGGGATGGGATCTGCCAGGGTGGTTTCCGTGGTCGCCAGGTCGCCGGTATTGGTGATGGCAATGTCATAGTGGATGGGCGCACCCACCAGCGATTCCACCGGGGCGGTCTTGGTGGAGGTGGTCAGGTTGGCGGCGGGGGGCGGCGGCGCCCAGGTGTAGGTCAACCCGCTGGGCGGATACACGGTGGTGTTGAGCGCCATGGTATTGTTGTTGGCGGTGCCGCGCGTCGAATTTGCCCAGTCGGTGGTGGTGGTGCGGTTCTCGTAGTCGGTGTTGTTGGCACCCTTAATGCCCACCTGGGGGGTGCGGGCAGTGGCGTTCTTGATGTACGTCCCGTACACAAATTCCACCAGGTTGGAGGTTTCGTAGAGCCGGATCTGGAAATTGTAGTTGTCACCGGTTCCGCCTGACCCGTAATGCTTAAAATTTTTCCACTGGATGACGAAGACCTGGTTGGGGGCTGTCCCCAGCAGTTCCGAGCGCAGTTCCGCGGTGGTGTCACCTTGCAGGTCTTCGCTTTGGGCGGCTGCCAAGTTGGCACAGTTGACGTTATCGGAGTAGCTGATGGCGGTGTAGCCGCACGTGCCGGTGAATGCCGTCCCGCCAAGGCGGACAAACCCGTTGGCGTTGATGCCAAGCTGGGTGTAATCCATTCCATTAAAGCGGAAGGTGAAGCCGATGTTCACGCCATTGTAACTGGTATCGTCCACACTCGTTCCGGAACCATGCAGCGTGCCGCCGGTAATCTCGGTGTAGGTTCCCGTGGTGGAGGAAAAGCTGTAGAAATCCCGCACCAGGTTGATGCCCGCATCGAGCGGCTGCACTTCCACAACTGTGGCTTTCTCCGCCTGCACCTCCACGGTGGGCGGGGTGGGACCAGCCTGCGCCCCCGCGGATGGAATCACCAGGCTGAGCAGCAGGCTTGCCAGAACAACAAGAGAAAACAGGGTTTTGGTTTTTCTGGGTTGCATCTCCAACTCCTTACTTGTCTTGATAAGAGAACCAAAAAAGATGGACGGCAGGGCGGAACAGCCCTGCTCCCGCGCCGGGCAGACCCGGCAAGGCGTCAACGACCCCGATTATTTCCAGGCACCTCCTTTGTTGGTCAGGTTGGTATGAAGTTGTCAAAGATGAGAGTGGGAAAAAGTCGCGATGAAAGAACGATTAAATCCAGTTTAACCTTTTTGGGGGAAAAGTCAAGCAAAGTGCAGCAGCCGGGTTTTAACCGGGGAAGCGCGGCTTGCGGCGGGGACGTGCCAGCCCCAGCGCCGCGGCG
>Ga0208695_1003284_pt1 | contig 11075 bp, 5 predicted proteins | sample AD_UKC111_MetaG_FD_184449 | JGI IMG/M metagenome (GOLD analysis project Ga0208695, IMG submission 184449) | Active sludge microbial communities of municipal wastewater-treating anaerobic digesters from Hong Kong - AD_UKC111_MetaG (SPAdes)... | ecosystem: Engineered > Bioreactor > Anaerobic >... | reverse complement strand
TTGTCATCAGGAGCTTGATATACAAATTGAAAGTAATTTAATTGTGCAACTGAAAGTACGCCAAAGTTCACTTCTTCATTCCAAACAATAGAATTGGGCAATTTTAAGCCTACGGCATCACTCAACAAAACAAGCAATTTACCAGCGTCCGTTGGTAAGAAATTCCGTGTCGATGTTATCATTTCGAAGCCATTAGGGAACAAAGAGGTGTCTATGTTTGGCAACACAACCTCCGTCCAGCTTTGATTTTCCCTCGCATATTGTTTTCCGTCATTTGGAGCGTCAGGGATTCCGCTGTCGCTACTGTTGATTTTAATAATATTAGTTAGGTACTCGTAAAGTTCCTCTGCTGTTGAAAAACCCCATTCGTTTATTTGGTATAATGTATAAATGATGTACTGCTTTTTTATATCATTATTATTTGCAAGAAACTCTACTCGTTTTCTTTCTTTATTCAAAAAAACACTACAATTCACTTTTTTATAAGTTTCTTCAAGATTAGTGTTTCTTAAAATTACTTGGTCGCCATCATCTATAATTTCTATATATGCCATTATTGAATATTTTAACACAAATATAAACATAAATTCTATATCTTTGATATTTTTTTTATATCATTTTGTAAACTACCCACCCACGCTAAAGCGATGAATGGGTTTTAAACTCCAAAAGTATGAAAACGATTTACGAAATAAACTTACACGGAATATATACTTTTTGGGTTACTTCTACATTGTCGGCAGAAAATGTAGAACACATCGTAACTAGCCATGAAAGAGAACGGGGTAAGTATGGTTTTAAACGAATAAAAAACAAAGACCAAAGGCAGGTTATTCTTGATTTTATTGCTCAAAATCCACAATTAGAATTAAAGTATAACACTTGGATTCAGCTTGAATTACACAAAAGAATGATGACCATTAAATGGCTTCATTTTATACTTCTTCGGTCAGGGGTTCAGGTGGATTATCAGACTGTATCTCGTTGGGTTCGGGGTTCGGCTGTTCCAAAGGCTGTATTGCAGAAGAAATTAAGGCAAGTATTTCTTGTGAATTAGTTCCCTTTTCTAATTCTGCCTTTACTACCATTTCTAAAGCTTTATTTCTTAGTTCTAAGTTCTTTTTCTCTTTTTCTCCATCTAATTCTGCCTTTATTTCCATAATCCTATTCGTAGATGATTGCTCTTGCACTTGTGCTTGAATTTGTGCATTTTCTTGTTGCATTTGCTGACTTTCTGCTAATCTTTGTTTTTCTCTTTTTCTCATCAATAAAGCCAACTTAACTCTTGCCATTTTTTTGTTTTCTTTAAAAAATTCTTCAAAAATTATAAATTCTTGTAATGATATTCCTTCCTTACCGCCAGATTGCATATTTGATTGTAAGGCTAAGTTAGCCAAATCCCTAAGTTTCTGTTCCTCCTCGTCAGAAAATGCTTTTTCTATATTAATAAACAGTTGTCGTGTACTTATATCTATATTTTCTAAATACTCCTGTTCAAATTTAGAGAGAAGATTTTTATATGGATTGTCTGAATATGGCAAATTAAATATGTTCATTATCATATTTACTTTTTTTTCAGAAGATTTCATTATGTACAAATCTTTTGCTTTCATAATATCAAAAACAGACTTGTCTGCACCCGACAACATCCCCTGCATTGCTTTATTGCTAATTCTATAATCCTGCTCAACCCCTGTATCTACTCTTGGTGTTCCGCTAAACATATAGCACCATTCAATAGCCATATTGATAACAGCGACAAATTCTGAATATGCCTTAGATAGTCCACCATCTTCATAAATAAACGGCTGTTGTGTCGTTGGGTTATCAAAACTATCTCTATGTGAAGATATACTAATTCCTGTTTTTAATTTTACTCTTATTAAATCAGCGTGTTGTAATGTTGGATTACCATCTTTTAAATATTCAAGACCGTCATTTAATGCAGCTATATTAATATTATATCCACTTGCTCTTGCATTTGCAATTTCTGCTTGTAGTTTAGAAAATGCGATATTTGCCATATCTTCAAACTTTGTCATTATACTGATGATCGGCGTAGTATCACTTTCATAGACTACTGATGTATTAATAAGATTGACTGGGCAATAAGCTAACAAATTACCATTTTTGCCTTTTACTCTTGGCATATTTTTTATTGAACCATAATTAAATACATAATTTATTTGCTTTATATAATAACAACTGTACCAATTATGTAAGGTAATAACATAATCTGCTTTGTTTTTTTCTCCGTGTCCACGAATACCTACAACATCATCTTTATCGTTTTTTATCTTCTTTTTAGGTAAGTAAGATAAAGCACTCCAGTATAAAATATCTACTTCAATACTTCCGTCTTTGTCCTTTATGCTTTCCAATAATTGTTTTTGTTCATCTGTAATACTTTCATTAATGTAATAAGATATTAATTCATTGATGTTGATTTTTTTAGTTATGATAAATGTATCTGCATCCGAAAAGTCTTGCTTTGTTCCGCCTATTACCTTTATTTCGTTTGGTAATATTGGATATTCTGTTACCATCCCTGTATTATCATATCCTAAATATGTACCTGTAAATCCCGCAAGTAAAAGACCATTGATGATATATGGAATAATATCTGTCTTTATTTCGTTATAATCATCTGTTGTTTTTAGTAGCTTCTCATACAGATATTCATATAGCGTTGGTACTCCCAACGTTTCCAACATTTCTATATCATCATCTGTAATATCTTTAACATCATAACTTGGGTCTAATCCTGTTAGTTGCTCAATAACAGGAGCTATTTTCTTTTTATTTCTAATATTTACTAAATATCTTTCACGTTCTTTTAATGTTTCCACATCCTTACCCTCTATGCTTACATCTATCCCTGTCTTATCTATTCTTGCATAAATAGATTTGTAAATCAACCTCACAATACCCATAGGAGAGAAATTAATATCATCTCTTGTATCTACATTTGCAATACCTAATATGCTTAAATTCTTATTGAGATATTGTGTGTATGTTTTATTATTTTGTATAGCTTCAATGTATTCTATATTCTTATTATATTGCTCTTTTTGCCTTTCTATTTTATTGTTTGTAGGCATAGAAGATATATAATTAGCACATCGCAAGGCGTATTCTACTTCTTCTTTCTTTTTAAATGGAGTATTATTATATGGAAACATTATCTATCTATTTATGTTATTAATTTGAATTTTATACCTGTTAATATTGCTTTCTTATTCTTTTCTCTAATTTCCCTAAATCGGTTTCTTCGTAAATTACTTGCCCATTCTCCAATTAAGAAAGCCGTTCCTAAGTCCCGTTTGGTCATATTTTCTGGACATAAGTCTTTTAATTGTTCCAAAACCTCAATATGCCTTTCAGCCAAAATATATTCACTTACATACAAGTCGCCAGCTTGGAAGAAATCAACTTTTGTTTCTGCTGATGTTTTTACACCTGCGTTATGGTGCGTTTCTGCCGTAATGGGCTTTCCTTTATTATCTAATAGAAAACTACCCATTTTAGCATCTATAAATATTTTTTTTAAAGTATTGGACGTTCTCTCCATCATCACATACCCACCATAAAAAATTGCCACCTTTAACATATCATCAAAGAACTCTTGGGCGTAATCAGGACGAAAGCTGTAAGTTAATACAGTTCTGTTTGTTTGAAAATTTAATCCATAATCCATTGGATTGCCATCATCGTCAAACTTATCTCCATCAATAGCCATATCCAACATTCTTTTAACTCTGCAAGAGCCGTCAGAGAGTTTATCAGGTCTGTCTGATGCTTTTTTATCGTAATCAATAGGATCGATGGACATTAAAAAAATATCCTTATTGTTTGGATATAACTCTCCATTCCGAACTTGTATATTATTCTTTATGTCAGGAAGCATTGATATAATAAATCTTGCACTTTTATCATTCTCATTAATATCAGGACACGCAATAGCCTTTACACTATAATATTTATCTTCCCAAAGTAATTTATATCGGATTGGAATTTTGCTATCTTGTAATTTGTTTACATTTTCAATTGCGTTAGCAATCAGTATAGGATTAAAAGTACTCGAAGAAGCGGAGGGCATAAGAGCATCTTCAATAGTTTTTGGATGCTGTCTTTTAAATTCTCTTGCCTTTACTTCTCCCTGTTCTTTGAGTATTATATCGTATTGGGTATCTACAATGTTTGTAGCCTTTTCAGTATCGGAAAATCCAAACTTATCTAAACAACCTTTGTAACCAAAAAATACTGGCTCAAAATATCTCCTTATACCGTGTGTAGAACAAAGATGTTCTGTTTCAGTTGTTGGATTTGCAATATTCCAAGCTTCATTCACATTGTTAATTTGTTCATCTGAAATCTCATCTACTGATGCAATTAAATACATTAGTCCAGCAAATTTTAGAACATTGCCGTCGTTGTCTTTGATGTTGTTTTTTAAACCTCCGTCTTTTATACATAGGACTAACTTTAGGATAGCATCCAAAGGATTCTTGTGTTCCCATTTCCAAACTTCATCAAGTAGCAAAAATCTTAATATATCTCCATCGTAACTATCGTCTTTTGTTGCTCTAAAATCTATGTAGGAATTGATATAATTTGCTGTTGAACCAACAAAATCCAACTTATTTTTAATAAGTAATTTTTTGTTATTTTCTGTGCTTGTTCTGTATGGCTCTAATTGAAAGAAATAAGGCAAACAAGAATATGCATAAGCAAGTGGAGTAAAGTTAGTTTCATCTGCTCTTTTTTCATTTTTATTCATTATACCACACTTACTTCCACGAAACATAGTAGCACACCATAATTCAAAACCCAAAGCAACGGCAGTACCACCACCTCTCCTGCCTTTCACTTTCTCAACACCTAATACTTTAGCATTATAAAAGCTATCTTCTAAGAGTAAGAAATCGAACCATTGACTGTCCCAAAATTGCGGATATGTGCCATTTGTGAATTTATAGTAATTCAAAAAGAAGTAATGAGAACCCGTTATGTATATAGTCTTACCTCCAATATAGTACCAACAACCGTTAATTCTTCTATGCCACTCTGTATCCGCTATTTCCTTTCTTTGGCTTTCGGATAATATACTCCATACTTTATAATCAATCTCCGAAGCACATATCTCTTTAGTGCCTATTTTATATTTTGTACGCCTGAAAATTTGGTTTTCTATCCCAAACTGATGATTAATAATATCCTTTTTCTTAGGTTTTTCAGGCAGAGCAATAGAATATTCGCCCACATTAACATAGGTTTCAAAATCCGTAAATTGTTCTATATATAAATTCATATTACCTCTATATCCGTAATAAAATGTTTAATGTAATTTGTGCCTCTGTATTCGTCTATTTTTACGCCACATTTAATTCTTACATATTCGCCTACATTGTCTTGTATCTTTTTTATGGTTTCTGTTTCCCATACAGGGAGCGTAATATCCTTATTAGTATCTCTATCCTTTATTGTAATATTCACAATTCTTCCAAAGCCATTTTTAGATAAAGGTTGAGTTGAAATAAGATTTATTGTTCCGTAAAATGTTGCTATGTTATTGTACATATGTTTCTGCTTTTATTTTATCTAATTCATTTAAAATTGTAAATTGTTTAATTTTTTCGTGGTCGCCAAAAAGACGTTTTTCTAAATCTTCAATTTTGGAAGATTGCTCAATGACTTTATCGGCTGTTTCAGAGGCGTTTTTTTGGTCTGTCCACTTCACATCTTCCTCCTCAATCCGTAAATTTTTACAAATAATAGAAAGGCGTTTTTTTACCGAAATCCATACCTCAAATAATGTGTCGCCCTGCAGCATCAAATACCTAAAGGCAATTTCGCTTTCTATTCTTTGAAAAATTGTATTGTCAGCTTTCTGTTTGCTAATTTTTTGCATACTAAGCGATATATTATACCTTTCTTCATATTTTGGATAATTATTATATGCTTCGATATTATCTTTAGAGTAAAACCAAATAACGTGTCTTATAATACTCTCTAAATCTACATTTATATCAGAAGCATTAATATCTTTATATAATATGGTTAATTCGGGGTATTCCTCTCGTATTAATTTCTTGATATTTTTTAAACTATATTTCAATACTATAAATTATATATCAAAGATATAAAATAAATACCTATGATAATATTTTTATTTGTATATTTACATTGTCTAATGAGGTTTCTTGTTAAGATTTTTGGTTTGGTAAGCAGATAGTACTTTTTTAAGGCTATCTGTTTTTTTTATATGGTGAAGCGTAAAACCCATTCATCGCTTTAGCGTGGGTGGGTAGTTCACTTACCACCAAACCCATTACCACCGCCCATTTTATTTTGCTTAGAAGGCGTAGGTTTGTTGCTATATTTATTAATACCAACACCATACATACCTAATGTAATATTCGTAGTAGCTTGATACCATTTAATTTCCTCGTCTGTCAGATTTTGGTAAATATCGCCTACCGAAATCGGAATAAATAAAGACTTAGCAATATCTTTTATTAATTCATCTGGTGGAGTATCTCTCCAAGTTTCTTTGAATTTATTGGAATTTGGGTTTTTATTGGTTAAAAAAGGCATACTATATACAACTCTCGCCAATGGAGATAATTTATTTTCAAAGAAGTTGCCCAATTCACTAATGCCAGTTTCCCCTCTAAATCCTTTTCCGTTCAATTCCGTTTTTTTGCCTGATGCTGATATTTTTGCCATAACCCCCATTCTCGCAATAGTTCTTATAAGTGGTGCATATCCTGCTGTTACATCATATACATAGTCGCCTTTTCTAATTTTGGCAAAATCTGTGTGTATTGGATTTATAAAATTTTTAAAATTCTCATCGTCATCATCACTTCCCAACATTGTCTTTCCTACTACAGCCATTGATAATGCACCAACAGAAGCTATATATGTCGCAAAACTCAACAATGATTTTATTGCCATTGTTCTAACTTGCGGTGTCGTATTTGGATTGATTGCCAGCATAAACATTTGTATTCTTGATGTAATCATTTTTGGAGAGAAAAATACTGTATTTAAAACCTTATTTAAACCCTCTGATGTGGTAGTATCGCCACGTCCTGTGGCATAATTTACATACTTAGCTAAGTCTTTAAATGCTTTTGAATTACTTTCAAAACTAAGCCCTGCCTCTTTTAATTTTTCTACTCCGCTCAAAAATACATTAACCCTCAATTTATTCAAAAATCCTATATATGCCCTTTCAGAAACACTGTGTAATTGACTAAATATAGGTATCATCTTTGGCAATCTTTGCATAAACAATTCTTCTCTCGCCATTAGCCTTGCATCGGGAGATGTTAAGCCCAATCCGCTTTCGTGCATTAAAACATAGTCTTTGTGATTTTCAATATCTAATTGTGCATTTTCAAATTTTGAGGAATTAAAGGCGAATCCGTGCATTTTTAAAAACGACTTTGCAAATATGATAGGATTGCTAAACATCAACATAGAACCCTGTCTTAGTGGTGCAGACATATCTAATGTCGCCAACATTGCTTTTGGTATATTAAGTGCTTCAAATAAAGCATCTTTGGCTATTTCAAATTTCCCCCTATTGGCTAATTCATTTTGATACAATGCTAATTCAAATTCTTTTTGTGCTTTTAATTTCTCTCTTTTTGCATCATTCAATTCATTATCATAAGGTAATGGCTTGCGTTTTTTCTTGCTAAAATCTCCATTAGCAATTCTTTCTTTTAAATCATCTATTTGCTTAGCAACACGCTTTTTAGCCATTTCAAGGCGTTTCTTCTCAACTAATCCTTTTTCTTCTCTAATTAATTTTAATTGCTCTTTCTTTAATTTCAATTCTTCTTTTAGTGCTTCTATCTTATCAGATGTTACACTTTTATTTTTAGGAGTTTTAGGCTCAACTCCATTTTTATTAATGTAGTCGATCTTGTCTTGTGTTTTTTCAATAGATTTTTTCAAATTACTTTCCACTAACCTTAACTTGCTTTCTTCCGACATCTCCTTTTTTCCTACCAACTCATCTAACTCTGCTTTTAATTCTTCTACTCTTGCCTTTAAATTATTAGCCTTATCGTCTAACTCTGTTCGGTTTAATATTTTTACTATCCTTTCTCTTTTGGCTATTTGCTTTTCTAAATCTTCTATTTGGTTCTGATACTTACGCTTTATGGCATCTAAAGCACTTTTCCAAGCATTTTTTAACTGTTCTGCACTCTTAGGAATTTTTCGTAATTCATCATTAATTTTCTTCTGCATTTCTCTTTGGGAAGGCGTTAGTTCATCTCTTTGCAATCCACTTCTTTTAGGTAAATTCCCATTTAATAAATCCTCATAGGCAGATAGCATCTTTCCATCTCTTCGTAAGTTACGTAATTTAACATCTATTTCTTCCTCGCTTAAATCTATTGTTTTGCCATAATTAGAAATATCATCTCTAATTTGTCGTTTATCTAAATCTGGATATTGTTCTTTGTAAATATCGTAAACATCATCTACCAAATCATCAATAGTGTAATTATCCTTACCCTTTCTTTCAATTCCAGCTTTTGTGAGTTCATATAATAATCCTTTAGATATTTTATACTCACTTTCAATAGTATTTTCAATACTAAAATGTTCTAATAATTGAGTATTTACCGCATCCTTATCTCTTTGTGGTAGCTTTTTGTACCAATCTTGTTTTTCTAATTCTGATACTACATATTCCCTTGCCTTTCTTATTGCCATTTCAATACTTTCTCCTAACATTCCAGCTTCTTCAATTATTTTAGCACCTGCTTCAATAATATCATTGTAATTTACAATAGAATTTTGTTTGATTATAATATCATTTCCATCTGCATCTTTTAATGTAAAAGGCTTTGTTTTAAATTTACGAAACTTGTCTGCTAATTGTTTAGCTTTTTCCTTTATAGACTTCTTATCTTTGCTATCTTTTTTATTTGGTGGATTATTGACAATGCTTTCAATAATTTGCTTATTTATTTCTTCTTCTTGTTTCTTTTCTAATTCTATAATTTTAGCATTTTGTTCTTTAATCGTTTCTTCCAGCTCTCGGAATTTATCCTCCATTTCTTTTGATATTTCTCCATTATTACTTTCCTTATATTTGTTTATGTAGTATTCTGCATTATATCCCAAAGGAGAATTTTTGTAAATTCTTGCCCACATAGCACTAAACCTACCTGCATCTCGCATTTCATCGCCTGTTTTTCTTATTATGTCGCCTAAGTCTTCTGCTAATTTCTCTCGTATTTCAGGGTCTATTTCTAACTGTATTTCTGCTTGTATTGCTTCAACTGCCTTAGAGAAAACAACTGCTTTTTCTGCACCAGTAATATATCCTTTTTCTACTGCTTTTAGTGCATTTTCTATACCAAAATTATCAATAATTGCTAATGCTCTTTTTTCTGCTAATTCTTGATTTTCTACTTCGTGGTCTAAATCATATTTTTCTAAATTCTCTATTAATTCTTTAGGAAATTTACCCTCGTGTACTCTATGCCATTCATAGGTTTTTTTTCTGTTGTCTTTCTTATTTTCTTTAGGAGTGTCTTGTATATCATTATCTTTTTCTGTATCATCATCAATTTTAGTAGTTTTTCCGCTTTTCTCTGTTTCAAATTCTTTTTGTGCTTCGTCCAATAAAATATCAAAATCCTTTTCAGATATTTTTATATCTTCTGTATCAGCGTACATCTTTCTAATATCTTCTACCGTGTTTCCTAGTTTAAGACCTAATTTTATATCCTCTTTTATGTCCTGCTTTTCATTTTCCGACATATCATTATATTTTGAGGAAATCTCTCTTAGTAGTCCATTGTCAGCCATTGATTGATAATTATTACTTTTAACCTCAACAGCATCAATTATAGAAAAGCCTATTGGTTTTAATTTATTATTATATTCTTGTATTGTTGTTAGTTCTATTTTGTTTCCATAAATAATAGCTCCAACACCACCGTATTGCGTAAGCAATTCAACGATTTTAGGGTATTGGTCATTTTCAGGCAATACAAATTTTCCAATTATTTCATTGCTATTATTTAAAATAAGCATTTCTGTTTTATCTGAAACGCCAAATTTTTTAGTAGATAAGAGTTTTGCAACATCGTTAGAGTTACTAATTTTTTCAGGATTATAATTTTCTGCAAACACTTGTTTAGAGAATGACAGAACTTGCACTTTGTGTTGGTCTTGGTTTTGTTCTGTTATATTATTTACCGCATCACTATTGCCATTAAATGTAACATATTTACCGCTTTTCAGGTTTATTATTACCCCATCTTGTATATCAATCCCTGTTCCTTCAAACCCTTTTTTCAGGTTTGAATAAACATTCATATCCTGATTAGACGCTTTCAATTGTCCAGAAGGGTGGTTATGTACAAATACAATACTCTTGGCACTCATTTTTATAGCGTTACCAACTATTAATCTACCATCAACAACAGTTCCTGTTATACCGCCTGTTCCTAAGTGCTGAACTACATAAGAACCATTAGGCATAATATAAGTTACAAATGAGTGTTCTACAGCCTCATCTTCGAGGCTACGGAATAGCCATGCTACATCATCAGTGCTTTTAATTTTTGTTCCTGCTGTAAAATCAAGTTGGTTATACTCGGTAAATTGTCTTTCAACTAATGCAAAATCATTAGTTTGTTCGGTACTTTTTTGCCGTTGTAATAAGTTGGCGGAGGAGTTATTACCATTGGGCGTATAGACGTTGTACGGTATTTCGTTCCCTTGACTGTCTTTGTATTTTTTTGTGTTTTCATCTTCTACAAAGTTAGTATTACTATTTGAAACTGCAAAACGTATATCGTTACTTTCGTTGCTGAAAGTACCTACGTTGTCTGTGGCGGATTTTATTTGGTTGGGGGAGAAAACTATGATTTGCCCGCCTACTTCTATCCCATCAACATTTAATTTTTTATATGCTTCACTATTAGATTTTGTCGATAAATATATTTCCTTTTCTGTTTTACTTAATGAATCATATCCTTTCCAGAATTTTTTAATATTTAGAAAAACTGCTTTTGGTTTTCCATATTTCTTTG
>Ga0208695_1003282_pt1 | contig 11079 bp, 10 predicted proteins | sample AD_UKC111_MetaG_FD_184449 | JGI IMG/M metagenome (GOLD analysis project Ga0208695, IMG submission 184449) | Active sludge microbial communities of municipal wastewater-treating anaerobic digesters from Hong Kong - AD_UKC111_MetaG (SPAdes)... | ecosystem: Engineered > Bioreactor > Anaerobic >... | reverse complement strand
TGCTCCGACCAAAGGCAGGGACTACTACAGAGAGCTTGCTCTTTCACTGCCGGCAGATTGTGTGCTGCTGACCACTTCCTGCGGAAAATTCAGGTTCAATGACCACGATTTTGGAACAGTACCGGGCACAAACATACCAAGGTATATAGACCTGGGCCAGTGCAACAACTCGGGCTCCGCAGCAAAAATAGCCATTGCTCTTGCAGAAGCCTTCAACTGCTCTGTTAATGACCTTCCTTTAAGTATTGTACTCTCATGGTTTGAGCAGAAGGCGGTAGCGGTACTTCTGGGGCTTCTCCACCTGGGTGTGAAGAATATCTATATAGGGCCAAAAGCTCCTGAATGGTTCACCTCAAATGTAGTGGAAGTACTGCAGAAGAACTTCAACCTGCAGCTTATAAGCGGTGATGCAAAAGCAGATTTAGAGAAAATGCTGGGATAAGAAAGAGCTGCCTTTACTTGGCAGCTCTTTTTTCGCCCTTTTTCTTCACTACCTTCAATCTGAAGAAGTCTTCCCTTTCACGTTCCTCCAGTACTTCCAGTATCTTGCCCACCATTTCCTCATATTTGGGTATCTGAATATTTTGCAATGCGTTTGTCCTTTTCTGAGTCCTTTTTACCTCCATTGCAAGCTTGTAAACCGAATCCTCAATTTCCGAAAGCTCATAAAGCAGCAGCTTCACCTCATGGAATTTCTGCATTGCCACATCAAGAGCCGTATTGGTATGATAAAAGCTATAGTAGTGGATAAGCTTCTCTTCCTGATGCTTTATTTCCGGTATTTCAACACCCATTATACTTTTATCCAGTATTTCAAAGCCTGATGCTTCCGGTACGGACTGGGCAATTTGCTCTATATTGCTTATACCCATAGTGATATTTGCAGTCTGAAGTGCCTCATAGGCATCGCCGAATACTACCGCTACTTTTTTCTGAATCTCTTCAGCCTTTTCAATAAAGCTCATCATGGTCATAATAAGCACATTTCTTTTTTTGTCCAGCAGTTCATAACCCTTTTTCGAAAGCTCAAGGGAGTTCTGTGCTGCCATGAGGCTGGTTTTGGTATAACTGATTTCCATTGCTTTCACTACCTCTTGCCATAGTACTTATCAAGCAGTTCCGGATTGACCCTGTCAAGCTCGGATTTTGGAAGCAATGTCAGAAGCTCCCACATGATATCCAGAGTATCCTCCATGCTTCTGTTCTCCTCAAAGCCTTGGTTTAGGAACTTTTGTTCAAATTGTCTCCCAAACTCCATATATCTCTTATCCATTTCAGAAATGTCATCTTCACCTATAACCTGGGCCAGTGACCTTACGTCCTGAACATGGGAATATGCTGAAAATACCTGATTAGCGACATCAGGATGGTCCTCCCTAGTAAAGCCTTCACCTATGCTTTCCTTTTGCAGTCTGGACAATGACGGCAGTACATTGATGGGGGGAAATATTGCTTTCTGGTGAAGTTCCCTTGATAAAATTATTTGCCCTTCGGTAATAAACCCGGTAAGATCCGGCACCGGGTGAGTTATATCATCGTTGGGCATTGTAAGTATCGGTATCTGAGTTATACTGCCCTTCGAACCCTTTATCATTCCTGCCCGTTCATAAAGACTTGCCAGATCAGAATACAAATATCCCGGATAGCCTTTTCTTGAAGGCACCTCTTCCCTGGAAGCGGAAAGCTCTCTTAAGGCTTCACTATAGCTGGTCATATTGGTCATTATCACCAGTATGTGCATATTATGGACAAATGCCAGATGCTCTGCCGCAGTCAGTGCGCATCTGGGTGTAGTAATTCTTTCTACAATAGGATCGTCCGCCAGGTTTATATACATTACCACCCTGCTTGTAACCCCTGACAACTCAAAATGCTTTCTGAAAAAATCAGCCTCATCATGTTTTATCCCCATCGCGGCAAATACAATGGCAAAATTGCTCTCTTCATCCCCTGATATCCTTGCCTGCTTAACTATCTGTGCAGCAAGTTCATTATGGGGCAATCCGTCACCTGAAAACAGCGGCAGCTTCTGTCCCCTTACAAGAGTAGCAAGGCCGTCTATTGAAGATATTCCTGTCTCTATATAGTTTCGCGGGTATCTTCTTCCTACAGGATTAATAGGACGCCCGTTAACATCATACTTTCTCTCCGCATAGAAGCCTGCTCCATCTATAGGCTCACCTATACCGTTAAAGGTTCTTCCCAGGATATCCTTTGACAGGGGTATCTCCATTGGTTTTCCCGTAAAGGAAACACTGGCATTATTGAGGGATATACCGGCAGTACCTTCAAAAACCTGAATTATCACTCTATCCCCGTCAATTTGTACGACCTTCCCTTTCTTATGCCCTTCCTGCTCCACCTCAATGTCCACGACTTCTCCAAATACAGCGTCTTTGACCCCGCTGAGAATTATAAGAGGCCCTTCTACCTTTTGCAGCTTTAAATATTTTAATCTCATTGCCTGCTCACCTCTTTGCCGTATTTGTTTTTCAGGTCGTCATAGAAGCTGTCAACCTCATTTATCAATTCATCAAACATCTCCAGTTTGTCTTCTGAAACATTATATTTCATAGTTGTTATCTTGTAGAACAACTCATCATTCTTAACCTTGGATATTGGAACACCCATTTTTACACAATTATAGGCTTTGTCATACAGCCTGTCTATTACCTTCAGCATTCCATACTGCTTTTTCAGGGATACGTGAGCGTCATTCTTATGATAAGCATTCTGCTGAAGATAGCCTACCTTGATAACCCTGGATATTTCCAGTATCAATCGCTGGTCATCAGGCAATATATCCTCTCCCACCAGCTTGACTATTTCCATGAGCTTTTCCTCTTCCTGGAGCAGCCTCAAAAGCTTTGCCCTGAGCTCCATCATATCGGGAGCAATGTTCTCCTCATACCACGGGCTCAGGTCAGTAATATATCCGCTGTAGGACTTTAGCCAGTTAATGGCAGGATAGTGCCTGGCATAAGCCAGTGACTTATCCAGGGCAAGGAAAGTGCTTACAACCCTCTTGGTATTCTGAGTAACCGGTTCTGAAAAATCTCCTCCCGCCGGTGACACAGCCCCTATTATTGTAATAGATCCATCTCTGCCGCCTAAGACTTCCACATCTCCGGCTCTTTCATAGAATTGGGCAAGTCTTGAGGGAAGATAAGCAGGATATCCTTCTTCTGCAGGCATCTCTTCAAGCCTTCCGGAAATCTCTCTTAAGGCTTCAGCCCATCTGGAGGTAGAGTCTGCCATTATTGCTATGTTGTAGCCCATATCACGGAAATATTCGGCTATAGTTATTCCGGTATAAATTGACGCTTCCCTGGCTGCCACAGGCATGCTGGAGGTATTTGCTATCAGTACTGTCCTTTCCATAATGGATTTTCCGCTTTTAGGATCGATTATCTTTGGAAAGTCCTCAAGCACTTCTGTCATTTCATTTCCTCTTTCTCCGACACCAATATAGACAATAATATCGGCATCACTCCATTTTGCAAGCTGGTGCTGAGTTATTGTCTTACCTGTTCCGAAACCTCCCGGAATGGCTGCTGTGCCGCCCTTTGCCAATGGAAAGAAGGAGTCTATTATCCTCTGGCCTGTAATCAGCGGTTTTGCTATGGGGTTCCTGCGGCTGACAGGCCGGGCATCTCTTACAGGCCACATCTGATACATTTTCAACTCGTGAAGTCCCATCTCCGTTTCCAACTTTACAAGCACGTGCTCAATATTGTAGCTGCCGCTCTTTTCTGCAAAAACCACCCTCCCGCTAATGCCGGGAGGAACCATGAGCCTATGCTCAATAAGCGATGTCTCTTGTACTTTTGCATATATGTCCCCCGAGTCAAGGTAATCTCCGATTTCTACAATTATTTCCGCATCCCACAGCTTTTCTTCATTTATGGTAATCATACCGATTCCTTCAGGAATGAATGCTGTGCCTGTTTCGTACATATTAAGCAGCGGACGCTCTATGCCGTCAAATATATACTTTATTATTCCGGGTCCCAGTTTTACCGATAAGGGCCTTCCCGTGGAGATTATACCTTCTCCCCTCATAAGTCCGGTGGTCTCTTCATATACCTGTATGGTGGCTGTCTCCTTATCAACAGAAATCACCTCTCCGATCAGCTGCTTGCGTCCTACCAGCACCATTTCCCTCATCTTAAGATTCTCAGCCTCAACAACCTTAACTACGGGACCGTTAATATATACGATTTTTCCTTTATTAGTGTCCATTGCCTTGCACCTCATCAAGCCTGCGGGATATATTGCTCCCAATCAGCTCACGATTTTCTTCAATCAAGGATCTTAATGTGTAATCCACCTGTATTTCCCGTTTCCCATCCTCCGCATAAAAGCCTCCTATTATATTCTTTTCTGATTCCTTAAGCTGACATCTGTCCTTCAATTCTCCGGAGGCTATCTCCCCTTCAATGAACTCCTTTAAGGTTCCCAAATCTCTCTTTGTAAAAGTAAATTGTACTGAAGCGGCATTTTCAAAAACAACGGCAGCCTTCTTCAGACTTGCTGCCAGATATTCCTTGTAGCCTTCCTCAGATACAAAGCTGTTGGCTTTCCGAATCAGCAGCTCTGTTACTTCGTTTATGAACTGCTGCCTTTTTTCAAGCAAACGATGGTGCGCTTGAGACTTTGTCTTTGCTATAAGCTGTTGTTTCTCTTTCTCCGCCTTTTTCTCCGCTTCTTGCATTATCTGATTCTTTCTAAGCTCAACTTCCTGCAAGAGCCTGCCCTTATTCTGTTTAAAATCTTCTGCAGCTTTATGCCTTTTCTCATAAGCAGACTCTTCAATATCCTTAAATATTATGTTCTTGAAAAGTTCTATCTTATCTTCAACCGATACTGACAAATCTCATCACCTCAAATCTTCAGCCCTATGGACTCTTTAATGTAGTTGGTTATATAATCGCTTCTGCGCCTTTCACCATGCCTGTCGGGAATAATAGTAATTATAGGCTTGGACACATCCAGCCGTATTTCCTTAAGCTCCTCCGGAACCTTTTCTGCCAACAGCTCTGTCATAAGTATTATTCCAATATCATTCCTGCTGCATGCTTCATCAAAAGCAGCAAGTATCTCTTCCCTTTCATGAACCAACACACCATTTATTCCTGCAAGCCTCATTCCCGTCAAAGTATCTACATTGTCGCTTAATAAGAAAAATTTCATTGCCGTTCTCCTTTTTAAAATGGCTGAAAGCAAGCCGTTCTAAAGGGCTCCCAATATCATTATTGATACAATAAGTCCATAAATTGCTATACCTTCAGCCAGGCCTACGAATATTAATGTTTTCCCTAGTATCCTCGGATTCTCTGAAACTGCTCCCAAGGCTGATGAACCCACTGCACCAACTGCATAACCGGCTCCGATTGTAGCAAGTCCTGTGGATATACCTGCAGCTATGAAGCCCATGCCTGCGCCGGAATCACCTTCCTGTGCAGCATGCACAATGTCGGGAGTAAGGATGAAGAGGAATAAAGCTATGAGAAACATATAAGAAACCAAGCTGGCTCTTAAAATGTTTCTGACCTTCCTGCCTTGAATATTACCTGCCGAACGGTATAATACGGCTCCCAGACCTATTGTAAATATGACAATCCCTATTGCAATTCCCAATATTGTATTCATTTATATGCCTCCTATTTATATTTCGATTTAATATTTGAATTCATCTAACCGGAATCATATCATCTCATTTCCGGAGTCTCCTTCTCCGAACAAGCCTACCGGCTTGTATTCAACACCGTAACCTGAATAGTATTTACTAAAGAGCTCATAGTACTCAAGCCTGAGACTTTGTATAAACACTATAAGCCCCTCCAAGCCAATAATAAAGATATTTCCAATAATAAGAACCATTATTCCCACTGCTTTTGAGTTCAGCATCTCAGCCATGGTGGCAAATGCAATATACAATCCTACATGGTTCAGAGCAAAAGCGCCTACCCTTATAAAAGATATAATGTTGGATGCAACAGAAAGTACTGTCTCTATCACTCCGAAGCCTGCTTCCACATAATAATCCCCGGGAGAATCCTCATAAAGCCTATGGCCTGTAAGCAAGCCTGTAAGCGGTTGTTTAAACACCATTACAAGCAGAAGCACAACCATGATGCCTAGCGGCAATCCTATCCCGACAGTCAATTTACCTGTGACCTCCCCAAATATGCCAAATATCAGAGTCAGGAAAAACAGGAAACCCGTCAGTCCTTCCCTGCCGAAGAGTCCTTCTTCCACATTTTTGGAGCTGTAATGATTCAACAGACTGTATATATAGCTTATGGTTATTAGTATGATTCCCAATACTATTGCGCCTATGAGCATTGTATTTATGTTCGCCATAGGCCTTATAAGCTGTGCCCCAATCAATTCCTCCGACCCGAAAATACTTCCGTATAATGCTCCAAAAATCATGGAACTGGCTCCCAGCCTTGTCAGTATCCCTCCAAAGATCTTATTTGCCGTTCTATAACTTATCAGAAGGCCGCCTAGTAGTATAATCAACCCTTGGCCCAAGTCTCCAAACATTGCTCCAAACATAAGCATATATGATAAGGCGAAAAACGGTGTAGGATCCTTCTCTCCGTAGCTGGGTATCCCATACATGCTTATCAGTGACTCAAAGGGCTTGAACAATGAAATATTCTTCATTTTAGTCGGTGGAACATTTCCCAGCCTTTGATTCGCTACATCGTCAGCAATGAATATAACACTTTCGTCGAAATATTGCTGCAGTTCTATGCGAACACCTTCAACTTCACTTTCAGGCACAAAGCCAAACATGAAAAACATACTGCTGCCCAAAGCTGTTTCCTGCTTTAGCTTTTCCGCCTTTTTTTCCAGTTCCAGCAATGTAAATGCCCTGGACACAGCATCACTGTACGTTCGGCTCAGCTCTGTTACAGATTCTTTAAGTTCCTCAATCTGTCTTTTTTCATTACTGATCTTCACATTTATCTGATTTATCACATCTTCCAAGGTTCCGCTGAATTCTTGAGGCAGCTCCAGTTCCTTGTAATTCAAAGATATGAAAATTCTTTCCGCCTCTTCCTCCAGGCTCTTGGGTGTGATCGAAGCAATTACTGTATTTCCGTCCAAAGCTGCTGCCTGAAATATTATTGAAGGCACATTTTCAATATTTAGCTTAAGCTTTTTGAAATTCTCATTAGAGAGCATCAACAACCTGAAATTCATAAAATTCAAGCTTTTTATTTCTTCCAGCCTTAAATCGATATTTCTAAGATATCTAACATTATTCAGATAATGCTGAAGCTTTTCAACATTGGCTGTTCTCTCTGCCATGCCTTCAGAAATATGCCTGACACTGTCATGCACCTTCCTCAATTCTGTCATAATATTTTCATAATCATCGCCAACACATAAATAATCCTCGCGTATCTCCGGCTTCAGGTTGAATAAGTCCATAAATAATCTTATTATTCCTTCATCTTTGGAAAAATCCCTCTTGGAAATATACGGCTTGATATGTGCCAATTCCTGAAGAGTCTGCATATGCTTCTGTGAAGCTGACAGGTTCAGGTTATTGGAATTCAGCTCTGAAAAAGCATTCAGTATATGAGTGCTGCCGTTTATCACAATAAGTCTTGAAACCTTATCTATGTCCGTAAGCTTTCCTATTATGCTCACTATTTTCATTCTCTCTATAGCCAATGGTTTTCACCTCCTCTTAGAGCTTCCTCACGATATATTTATAAGCTTGATCCTTCGGTACTTTATACCTTATGGCTTCTACTATTGATATTATGTCCTTTACCTCAAACTCCAGGAATATTATGAATGCAAAAGCACTTATAATAGAAAGAGCATTTTTTCTCATCATGGATTTGAGCTCAAAATATATATGGCGCTCCATCCTTCTTTCCATATAAATGTCGGTGGTTCCGTCATCCTTCAGCATAAAACCATACCTGGTGGATTTTACAATCCTGTAGAATTCCTCCAGGCTTTTTGCATAGCATAGAGCCTTCAGCAGATTAAAATCCAGCCTGTAGCCGATACTAATGGTATAGTTTAACAGCTCTTCCGGACTAAGCCTATAGAACTTAATACCCCTATATATCCACTGAATATTCAGCAGGTCGGCAATAATTCCCTGAGCTTGTTCCAATACCTTTATATCCTGCTTTTCAAGCTTGCTCCATTTCTTCTGCAATATGGAGTAATAAGACATATCCATGACCATCTCAAATCTGAAAGGATTCTCGGAAAAATTTCCGTCAATTAAAGGTATCAAAAACTTATAGAACTCAGAACCCTGAAGTGCATATATGATATCTCTTATATACTTGGCCTCATATACCTTATTTGTATCAATCCTGCTGTACTTCCCTACGAAGGCATTGTTCCTGAAAGCAGCTGCATCCTTTCCGTTATATACCGCTCTTGCTATAACCTTTAATTCCTCGATTTCATATTTTGCATAGAGGGTTTTGACAAAGCTCTTATATTCCCCTGTAAAGTAATGAATTATCCTGTCAATGCTCCTTACCATCTTCTGCTTGATCAGATTCTCCAGCATGCCTCTATGGATATTTTCCGTGTCCACCTTTGCAAGAACTTCAGAATAGGCAGTCCTTTCCTTAAGATATCCGGCTACTTCTGTTACCGATTCCAATCCAAGCAGCGAGGCATAATCCTCATCCTTAAGGAATTCCCCCTCCATTGTTTTTATCTTGGTATTCACAGCAGCGAACCTGGTGATATTATCCATCAAACTTACCTCTCAATTGCAAGGAGCTGCCTCCAAATATCCCTTGCAGCGTCCTCCTTGAAATTTTCAAAATGGGTCTGAAGCTTTTCTATCTTTAAATTTACGGCTTCCTCCATCTCTTTTGCCTGAAGCCTGCCGGCCTCAATTATCTGATCCCGTCTCTGCTTTGCCTTAATAGCAGCTTCCTCCAACTCTTCATCTAAGCCCTTAAGCTCATTTTTACTCTTCATTTCCAGCTCCGTTAGCTCGGCATCCCTTTTCCGCTTAAGCTCCACAGCCCTTGAGTCGAGCTCTATGAGCCTTCTTATATATGCATCTATGTTTTTTTCCATATATATCACCTTCAAAATATTTAATAACATAGTTATATAATTATGTAATATTTAACAATGAAAGTCAATCGTGCTAATAATATAAGTATTTCTGTTTACGCTTAATATTTCAACTTTTACCCTTTTATATCCATAATAGATGTCTTTGGTGCAATTTTTGCCAAAATGCGCGAAAAGGGCAAATTTTACCCATGCTTTATTGACAAAAAACTTGTGAATTCGCAAGTGGCATGATAGAATTGTTTTAAAATCTGCAATTAGAGGTAATATTATGGAAATATTTCATAACGAATACTTTTCACTTGTCAGTGATAATGACGAGCTGTATATTTGTGTTTACCTCACCGGATACCAGATACGTGAATTCAACTGCCTCCTGATGGATATGCCATTTTTACAACTTAATAGTTTTACCAGCCTGAAAAATGCATTGGATGAAGCTTCCGGGCTCAGGGTACGTATAGGACAAATCAAGCCGAGAGTGGAAGTGGAAATATCTGCGGACGAGATGGAAGCATCAATAAAACTCAATATCACAGCAAAGGAATTCGCTGAAAACAAAGTGCCAATTTCTTCAGAAATAATTGAGGCACTTAATAAGGCAGGGGTTGTTTTCGGCCTTGACAACATTTTCAAAAAACCTATTACCGTTCAAAAAAAAATAAAAGCCGCAAAGGGCACCAAACCGGAAAACGGCAAGGATGCTGTAATCAAGTATTATGAGATCCAGGATAAGAAGCCCATTATAAAAGAAGACGGAACTGTGAACCACTATGAGCTTAATCTGATTGATAATGTCAAAAAAGGAGATTGGCTGGGGGAGAAAATTCATCCCACAGAAGGAAAACCCGGCATGACTGTCACAGGTAAAGTATTGCCTGCCCGAAGAGGAATTGACTTAACGCTTAAATATTATAAGAAAACAGTTGAAGAGTATGAAGAGGAAGGCAAAACCATACTCAGGGCTAAAACAGACGGTGCCGTAAAATTTGAGGGAGACAAGATAAAGGTTGATAATCACCTCATAATATCAAAGGATGTAGACTATGAAACGGGTAACATATCCTTTGAAGGATATGTTACAGTTAAAGGTACAGTAAAGGACGGTTTCTCGGTAACAGCTAAAAATGATATATCAATACAGGGCAGCATGGGCTTGGGGGTAATAAATAAAATAACCTCAAAAGAGGGAAGCATATATATAAAAGGCGGTATTTTCGGTAAGAACATATCTGTAATACAGGCAAAACAGAGTGTATTTATTAAGTACTGCAATGGGTGTAAAATTGTGGCAGGAGAAAATATCAATATTGGTTTTTATTCTCTTGACAGTCACCTCGAAGCAAAAAAAGTGATTTTAGACCCTAAACACGGTAAAATTATAGGAGGTTCCATAAATGCTGAAATCCAGGTTGTTAGCGGTATAATAGGAAACAAATCAGAGAAAAGAACACATATATACGTCTCAGGTTTTGATAGGGAAGCTGTTCAGAACGAGCTTCATCAACTCTTAAAAAAATACAATATTGCCTTGGATAAAGTTGAAAAGGCAAAAAAGCAAATCGAATCCTTTGAACTCAATATCCCGGGAGCTGAATATGTAAACAGCAGAGAATACCATCAATACCTTAGAAAATACGAAGATATTCTGGATGAGATAAAGCTGTTGGATGAATATAGGAAAAAACTGCAGCAGATTCTTGAAACAAAAGGCGAAGGTGAGATTGATATTTCAAAAGCTGCATACCCGGAGACCTATATCCAAATCAAAAATATGCAGAAAAGAATCGATTCAATAGTCAATGGCAGTTTTTATATTCTTGATAAAGAGCTTCATCATGAATGAAAAAGGATGCTGCACGAGGATACAGGGACGTCAGACTGTGTGATAATTCACCAAATGCATAAAAAATATCTATAAGGAAACTCTTTTTAAAAAGGGTGGGGCTGATGACAAAGTCACCAGCCTTTTACATTATATGGATATCGTAG
>Ga0208695_1003278_pt1 | contig 11086 bp, 8 predicted proteins | sample AD_UKC111_MetaG_FD_184449 | JGI IMG/M metagenome (GOLD analysis project Ga0208695, IMG submission 184449) | Active sludge microbial communities of municipal wastewater-treating anaerobic digesters from Hong Kong - AD_UKC111_MetaG (SPAdes)... | ecosystem: Engineered > Bioreactor > Anaerobic >... | reverse complement strand
ATTACGGAATGATAAGAATGAATTTCAATCCACGCTCCCCCGTGGGGAGCGACCTGCTCCACGACATAGGCAAGTCAACTTACAGGGATTTCAATCCACGCTCCCCCGTGGGGAGCGACTTCCTGCCGATATAAATTTAGCGGGTGCAGAGATAATTTCAATCCACGCTCCCCCGTGGGGAGCGACCAGTAAGGGATTAGGCTGGTTTGCGGAGGTAATGATTTCAATCCACGCTCCCCCGTGGGGAGCGACCGACCATACAATACAATAAATATATAAGGAGGTGAATTTCAATCCACGCTCCCCCGTGGGGAGCGACCCGTAAGGCTGAATATCAACATCTGAGAGAAGCAATTTCAATCCACGCTCCCCCGTGGGGAGCGACCAAGGGCGGTATGTGGGGAGGTAAACAATGAAATGATTTCAATCCACGCTCCCCCGTGGGGAGCGACGTAGAAGCATGTAACAACTATGAAAGGCTACTAAAATTTCAATCCACGCTCCCCCGTGGGGAGCGACAAGGTGATACTGTGTTGAGCATGGAGCCGTAAAATTTCAATCCACGCTCCCCCGTGGGGAGCGACAAATGTTTATTTAGCGCAATATAGGAGGGAGGGGTATTTCAATCCACGCTCCCCCGTGGGGAGCGACCAAAGCAGACGGACATCAATGGTATAACATGGTATATTTCAATCCACGCTCCCCCGTGGGGAGCGACTTAATACTCTGGGAAGATACCAGATCGGGGCTTATTTCAATCCACGCTCCCCCGTGGGGAGCGACTAACGGCGAGTTAATATCAAAACCACAAGCCAACAATTTCAATCCACGCTCCCCCGTGGGGAGCGACGTAATATACGCTTCCAGGTCCGCGACACTCAGGAGATTTCAATCCACGCTCCCCCGTGGGGAGCGACTAAATGTTTCCATAATTTAAGTATAAATTTTCAATTTCAATCCACGCTCCCCCGTGGGGAGCGACATGAAAACAATCCAGAAATGTAGTGTATGTGGAACGATTTCAATCCACGCTCCCCCGTGGGGAGCGACTATGTTCATTTGCTGTAACTCTACTCTACAGGCTTATTTCAATCCACGCTCCCCCGTGGGGAGCGACATGGGGCAAGGGCAATGTTGAAAGTGTATGAGGGTATTTCAATCCACGCTCCCCCGTGGGGAGCGACCAATGATTGTAACTTACTTCTTCACGAAAAAAGAATTTCAATCCACGCTCCCCCGTGGGGAGCGACCTGCCTTATGAAAGGGTATTGTCTACATATGATAATTTCAATCCACGCTCCCCCGTGGGGAGCGACAACAATATTATCTGATATATGTAGAGGCAAAGAAATTTCAATCCACGCTCCCCCGTGGGGAGCGACTGTATTCGGGCTTTTCTACTGATATTTTGGGATTATTTCAATCCACGCTCCCCCGTGGGGAGCGACAGCAAAAATGAACAAAAATATATCATTTTTATTAGTTTTTTACTCATTTCTTAAATTTTTTATTATAAAAACAATTACTCCCATCAAAGAGTTTACAAATTATAAACATTTTTATCTGTATTTATGGTGCGAAACCTTCGGGCATTTATGTATGCTATATATTCGCACTAAATTATAAGAGTATCCTCTACATTGAAGGATGCCTTTGCACCTACATGCTCAACCTTGCCTTTATAATTATTTCCAAGGTAGTAAAACCTCAAACTGTCTTTATCCTTATCAATAATCTGTTCAAGCTTATGTTTTACCTCACGGCATTTAGCCGCATCCATTATACATTCAAAAACTGAATTTTGAACACGTTGTCCATAGTTCTTGCATTGCTTCGCAACCTGATGCAAACGTTTTCTTCCCTGTGGCGTTTCTGTATTCACATCATAAGTTATAAGCACCAGCATTTCATCACCTACTTCCACATGAACGGCGGATATCCATCTAAATCGCCTCGGATAAATCTGGCTAACAGCATTGCCTGAGCATAAGGAACAAGTCCCCATTCTATTTTTTCCTGCAAAAATGGATGTGTAATTCTCTCTTGCTTTCTTATTTGCCATGCCCTCAAGATTGTTTTCCTTGTATCATCCTCCATTATAACAGCGCCATTTTCTTTTTTAGTAAAGCCCGTCGCATTTACTTCCCTTTTGTTGATCAATGATATAACAAACCTGTCTGCATAAACTGGCCGCAGTTCTTCCATCATATCAAGGGCAAGGGATACCCGTCCTGGTCTATCCCGGTGTAAAAAACCTACATAAGGATCCAGCCCTACTGTTTCCAGTGCTGCTGCAACATCATGGGCCAATAGAGTATACACAAATGACAACATAGCATTAACATTGTCAAGAGGAGGGCGCTTATTGCGATTGTGAAAATAGAAGGATTCCTTTTGCTGAAGGATTAAATCGTCAAATACACGAAAATACTGTGATGCCGCTTCCCCCTCAACTCCTCGAAGCTGTTCCAGATTCTCACTTTGTGCAGCTAATTTCAGAGAATTCGCAAGTATCTTAGAGACTCCTTTTAGCTTATCTACATCAAGCCTTACTGCATAATCACGGGTTGCACGCTCAACAACCCAACGAGTGTTAAAAATCTTTCCAATAATGTAATTCCTGGCAATTTTTGTACTTTCTTCCTGACAGTCCGAAAGTCTGTATTGGGATTTTCTCAAAGTAACATTCCCTCTGACCTCACCGACAACTCTTGCAAGAAATTTCCCGCTCGATTTCATAAAGCTCAATGCTATACTATGCTTTGCACAAGCACCCATCAATGCTGGACTTGCTCCAGTATAGCCGAAAGCAACAATCCCCTCAAGGTTATGCAACGGAATTCTTGATACTTCCGCTTCATCTTTCAGAATCACAATGTTTTCTCCGTCAAGTGATAAATAAGTATCCGGAGATGTGACATAGAGTGTATTCAACAACTTCCTCATTCCTCCACCTCCGATAAGTTCTTATTAATATAATAAGCAGTGGATGGGTTTTTGCATAGCTTCGGTATGCAAATTTCAGTAAGTGAACACGCTTTGCAGCTTTTAGACGGTTTAACTTTAGGTGTGTACCTCCTATCATATAATTCATGCATTTCTCTGGCAATTGCTCTAACTTGATTACGCAGCGTTTCATCGAGTACAATTTTTAACCTGCGTCTGGTTTCTCCATAGAATAAAAAGGCTTCCGGGATTTCACATAAAAGCATTTCTTCGAGACATATAGCCTGAGCACATAGCTGCAGTACATCGGACTCGTTTTCTTTTGGTTTTCCCCTTTTATACTCTACTGGAATCGGTTTATATGTTCCATCCCTGCCAAATATGCTTATCCCTTCCGATGACCTATGGAATTCAATAACATCACAAGCTCCGGTCAAACCTAAAGAAGTTGAGAAAATTCCCATGCCTCGAGATATAATCAAATCACCGCGGGATTCTTTTATAGTATTGTCATGTGTTTTCTCATGCATAATTTCTCCCTCAATAGTACGGAGATTATCCTGCCACTGCTGTTCAATATGTATCAAAGCCCACTGGCGTTTGCAGAATACAAAGTGCTGTATCCCGGACAGAAGCAGAAACTCTTCCTCTTTATATTCCGTCATATATCTCAGGAGTGAGGCCTTCCAATGCATCTATTGTAATATCATAGTCATCGACGCTCTTAGGAATCTCAGTTTTGGGTACGATCCGCAGACTTCTATGAACCTTTGCAGAAGAATATTGTCCAGTCTGAGAATTATGCTTCCACCAAAAGACCTTATTTACTTCCATGCTCCCATCAGGGCGGGCAGAAGAACAATCATTCTCAAACAGTGTTATCAGAGCCTGTTTAATGAGCTCGCTGTCTTCCTGAGTAAAACCAGTCTTTGAAGCCAACTGTGTATTAATGCTCCCATAGATCACATAAATACCAAACTCAACCCTGTGCTTCATGCCCATTGTATCGGAGCCCTTCTTATCAGGATCTTTCTGAGTTTCACTATTAACACTTTTTGTTATCTGCATACTCGAAATTTCTATTGGTGAAATACTTACCGCTGAATGAACTGAAACAGGCCCTCTTATCCCTATTGAAACAGAATTATCCTCATCTCCCTTTTTAAATGCAAAAACTTGACCGAAACTTCTAACATCAATCCATTTTTCACACGCAATTAGAGCATATTTTTCCTTATCCTTTCCCGCTTCCTTTAGCTCCTTACACCCATCCGCCCTGTCCTTGAGGCTTCTATATCCGTCTGTTCTTCTTTCATCAGATTGTACAAATATTTCTTGTCCCATATCCTGTAAACGATTCCGTATTTTCCTTTTGATACAGACATCGGATATTTCACCAAATCCATCATAATTTTCCCTAGGCCTGTTCCCATTTAACGGATCTCCATTGGGATTTGCATTCTTTACGGATATGATTACTGCAAAATCGACCTTGTTTTCAAATCTACTCATTTATGTTCTCCTCCCCTTTTATCATTTCTAATTTCTTTTTTTGTTTTTCATCAATTCTCTTGTTCTTTTCATCTATAAAAACCTGTCGTTGACAATAATATCCTAATATATAGCTGTCTTCTAATTGCCTGAGACTTGTAAAATTCTCATATGTCAGCATTGAGTTAATCCTCGTCATAAGCTCTGTCAGACTTGCCCCTTTTGGACCTAATCTTGCAATATAAGGCCTAAGCTTATCGGTAATTATTCCCCAGGTTTTATACGGATGAAGCTTGAATTGATGCATCAATCTTTCAGCATTTGTTTCTCTTTTCTCTCCCGTCATGGATAACGCATACTCTTCTATCTGCTGTGCGGTGGCTAAAAGCCTACCGAAAAGATAGCTCCTATCTCTCAAGTTCTCATCGAGCGACATCGACCATTCCTCCTTAAATTTATCGTGTCTATATTTTTTTACCAAGGCACAAGCTATTGATAATGTTTTCTCCCATTCCCACTTTTCCATGGAAACCGGATTTGAAGCTCTGTTAATTGCCGAATTAACAATGTCATAGGGTATCTTTGCGCTATCAACAATACATGTCAACAGTCTTTCTACTGTTGCCTTCTTTAATTTATCACTTACTTTATCACTATAAGCAGCAAAAGCTATATCCTTAGGTGAGGGGGCTCCGTAAAACATAATATATTTATACTTTTCTTTTCCCTTTTCATCTGCCCCATCTGATACTTTTTTATATGTGTGCTTCCAGCTGCAGGTACTATGCCAATGCTCCAGTCTTTTAAGAAAATCCCAAGCCCCAATCTCCCTGTAATAAGTGATTGATAACCGACCTGTTGTCGCAGCGTCCAGTGCCATAATCACAACTTCTGCCTTTGTATCAAGATCACACCCATATCCTGCAATTGCATGATTTAGTCTAGTCGCAAAATCTTTTTCCGTTGAAATTGCAGGGATTTCTTCTTCGCCAAAAATACTATCCTGTGTGTCTTCAAGAAGTCCCGGTAAGTCTTGATTCTTTGTACCCCAAGCTACTATAACCTGATCCCCATTTTTGTACCCCTGCTTATCAATCAACCAGCGTAAAGCATTATGCGCCTTTTGTGATATTTCATATCCAATACTTACAACCTGTTTCTTATCTGAAAGCCGCCCGCGATATGTGAATCCTGATTCATCATTAGCCGAAATAAGTTTTGCCTTATCTCCTGTATTTCTTACTTTAGACGGATGCTTTTCCGAGCAGGGTACTGTTTTTCCTTTTACATAGCAAAGATCGACATCCTTTTGGAGACTCAGATAGTAATCTGTATAGTCTCTATATACTTCGGGATCAAGCCATACAGCTGATTGGACCTCTCCCGGTATTTCAACCCTGAATCGTACAAAAGCATCCTCTTGCGCAATCGTCCCAAGCTTCACTCCTTTAGCAAGCCTACCGTTATCGTCGCAAATCAACAGCTTCTGATTTATCAGATCAGATATAAGTACCTTCATTCTTAAATATCTGTATATAGCATTGACCTTTTTATTGCAATACTGCGATTTGCACCAATCTTCAAGCTGCTTTATATATTTCTCGTAGAATTCCTCGCTTTTTTTCTTATCCACATAATCGGCATAATCTCCCGCAATATACTGCAACTTATCACAAAGGGGGTGTGGTAATATACCATTTCCCCTTGCTGCCGAATCTTCATTTACAGGAATGACAGTAGTTCCTTCATTCTTATTAAGTAATCTTGCTCTTAAGAAATCTCCGGCTCCATTAAGAACAACCTCTATCTGTGCATTCTGAGTAGAATGAGCCACTGGAAGGAGCGGCGTTTTTTCATCCTTTATAACTCCTACCTCACTCTTGCAATTCTCATAGGTGTCATAAAGCTTATGTATCCAGCTCATAAGCCTCTTCCTCCTTTACGAATTCCTCAAGACCGCTGAAATTATTTTTATCAAACAGTTTTGGCTTCATCGCTGTAAGATCTCTCTTAATAAGACATTCATCAGGCCTCGGAAATTTTATATATCCGTTACGCATTACCGGAGTCCATAATCTGGCTACCAGTCTGTCTTTTCCTGTTTCATCAGGGTAATCAAAACCATGGAACATCAAACCGAAGGAAATTTCTCCGTAATTATCATATGCCCCTGTCCCTTCTCCGAATTTGCAGGGTTCAACATAACCCTGACACTCTCTTGTTCCAAGAAATATATCCCGTCTGCCGCCATGTTTAATCATTCTTTTAGCTATTTGATAATGCTTATCCTCATTTCTATCTTTCTCTAAATTTGGACGATTGTAATTCCATTCAAAATGTGCCCTCACCTGGTATTCAACATCAGTCAGATATGTGTATATGGATAGAGTATTTCCACCACTGTAATTAATAGGTCGTATCCCCTGGGATTGAGTTTTGATTGGATTCATTACTCTAACCTCATCTATAATCCATATAATAGTCGGTTTCCAATATACACTTTCAAGTATTCCTTTAAGTGCTTGATATGTAGGTACTTGGTATGAGAATTTCTCTCCGCCGATCCTATTTACCGGATCACTAAAAAGTGCATATCGTCCGGTAACCTTAAAATCAACTATGTTTTCCTTTTCCAAATTGCCTCACCTCCTTAAACATTACAGAATTCCATTGGAGTCGCTTCGAAGCTAACCCCTACATCATCCCAGTAGTATCCCTCTCTTAGCGTAAATACCGTACCATCCTTTAAACCAACAATCCCCCCCATTCTTTCCAGCTTTATTCTGTCGCTTTCAAATAGATTTACTGAATAATGCTGCGCTTCATTCAGGTATAGCTTTAGTTCATTGCTGTTACATTCACCATTAATAAGGGATATAAGCTCTTTCCCCCTTTCATATGGGACAATCACCCCAGTAGTAGCTTGGTCGATCACACAAAAATTATCTCCGGCAGTATTAAAAGCCTGTTTCAGCATCAAGTCAGCTTTACTCCCATTTCTCCCTTCAAATGCATTAACCGCTTCAATATTATGTGATAATAAATCATACATAGTCACAGTCTTATCTCCTATAGATAGTGTGTAGTTCATCACAGCTTTTCTTTCATGGAAATAATACTGGTAATATCTCTCCATCACTTTGGGAGAAAGCAGATCATTATCAAATACATCAGGAAACTCTCTGAATTCATCAAGAATTCGCTCTGTACACTTTTGCCCTTCTTTGATGTCTTCAAGTCTGCTTAAACTCTCGCCCTCAATGTTGACTATATAAACATTGCTGCATTCTTTCTCCCCATGCCTGTTACATCTTCCTGCTGCCTGTGCAATGCTGTCAAATCCAGCTAGCGACCGTACAACACACTCGAAGGAAATGTTGACTCCGGCTTCAATAAGCTGAGTGCTAATACAAATTACCCTCTCATGCTTCAATTTTTCTTTGATAGATTTCAATGTATCCAGTCTATGAGCAGGACACATATCTGTACTTAAATGAAAAATACTGTATCGTTTTTCTTCTGGTAAAGTTTCATTAGCATTCTGAAGTTCATAATAAATTTCTTTTGCCGAGCTTCTTGTGTTCATGACCGCTAATAAGCTTTCGACCTGATTCATAATTTCTAAAATAAAAACTCTAAGCGAATCAGTACTATAGCCTCCCATAATCCTTTTGTCAACTACGTTTACACGTTTAAATTGGGCAAACTTTTCATGAATATTTGTTATGATATCAGGATTTTCACTTAACTTGAGAGGTATTTCTGTAGTTGATAGAAGTGGTTGCGTTGCCGTACAAAGTACAATCGTCGCATTACATATATGTGCTAAAAAATTAATTGCGCTGTTGAATATGTTAATACACTTAATGGGAATGGCTTGAATCTCATCGAATATAATAATTGAATTTGCTAGGTTATGCATCCGTCTGACACATTGAGTTCCCCCACTAAATAAGGTGTCAAGAAATTGCACCATAGTAGTAAGGATAATAGGGTTGTCCCATCGTTCAGTCAGCAGTTTATGATTCTCATCTTTATTATCAATAACAAGGTTAGAATGATGTTCCAGTATTATATCATCCCTACATAGAATTTCTCTTATATCTTTAGCGTTCTGATCTATAATAGTAGTATATGGGATAATATAGAATATCCTATCCTTATTAAACTTCTTTGCATGCTCTAAGGCATATCTCAAGCTGGAAAGTGTTTTGCCTCCTCCCGTGGGGACCGAAAGCTGGTATATCCCCGGATTGTTTTTCCCAAATTCCTTGCAGGTATCCGATATTTCCTTTCTCAATCTATCTATCCAGTTTTGATCCGGGTATTCTTGTAGCCCTGTTTCTAATTTTTCTATAAGCTCTTCCCAAAGAGCTTGCTTATCAATATACTGATTCTGCTTGATATCCTCGGTGAATAAATAAGTATCATATCTATCTGCATCAATAACACAGCTAAAAAGGTATTTCTCAATCATACCGGAAGCAAATTGTCCGAACCGCCTGGAACTGTCAATTTTATTAGTTCTACGAAAGATATCCTTAATTTCTTCCTTTGCATCATTAAATAGCTCATCAATATTTGCAATTTCCGGACAATCCTTCATGAGGTTTAACAAAGCCTCATCATAGCATATTTCCTTTTCCGTTTCCATTCGACTGGTAAATACATCCCTCCCACTTATATCTAAGCAGTCTATCAAACCGCCATGGTGTGAACATATTGCCAGTGAAATAAGCTGCGCCGTAAGCTTTTGATATGGGTCTGAGGTATTATAAAATCTATCATATATAAACTTGGCACCGGCAGTTGAATGGTCAACCGACCCCTTGAGAGATTTATCTTTTGGATTTGCAATGCAATAACGTATATAAGAGTCAAATTTCTTTATATCCTTTCCCATATCATGCAAGATGCCAATAAGCTTTGCCGTTGCTCCAAGGGAAACTTTGGCACCATACTTCATAGATAAAGCAGATACATTGACCAAATGTTCTCTTATACTTTGTTCTTTAAAAGTTATCGGATCAATATGTGCGCAATACATATACTCACTCCTTGTGTTACATATTTATACGCAGCAAAGAATGATAATGTCTAAATAACTCACATTAAAGGTATGATTTATCTTATGCAAACAGCAAATTACATAACTTTTTATAATTATCTAATCGTTTCCATTATATCCATTATAACCCATAAATTAAATAAAGTCTAAAAATATCATGATGAAGAATAAAAAGTCTAAGAATGACACTTTGCTGTATCATTCTTAGACCTATATGATTAGCACAGTATAAAAGAAGGCGATTTCTCGCCTTCTTCCTATTCCTCTGCGTTTACTATTACTTTTACGATTGCATTGCTGCTGATTGCATGCTTTATCAGCTCAGCATCGATTATTGTTCCTTTCTTGTATAAGGTATCATCAATTTCTATGCCCTCAAGAAGCTGCTTGCCGCACAGGTATGCATATTTAGCTTCTACATAGGGAATCTCTATCTTGTCCTCTTCATGGTGTACGGGCTTAACCAGGCTTAGTTCCGAGCTTTCGGCACTCTTCTCCTCCGGCTTGTAATCCTCAGCCTCCCATTCGATTTCCGGTCCTATCTCCATCGATACTACTGCTTCTGTACCTTCTGCCGGGTTTTCACCTGAAGCATCTGCAGCCTCAGCTTCTTCATTTTCAGTATCCGCCAGAATGTCTTGTTTTTCTTCAATTGCCTCAAGGTCTGCTTCTTCTGCGTCTACGATCAAGACGCTGTCATAGCTCACTGCCTTTGATATTTCAATCTTGTATTCCTCTGTGTATATGTAGCGGGCCACAAATTGTTCGTCTACCCCAATTCCCTGAAGATATCCCAGACGCTTTCCCTTGAGATTGTATACATTTATCATCGACCTGAGAGGCCTTACATTCTTTGAAGCCATTGCCATGACTCCTACATCCGGAATCATGACTGCATCATTACCGATAATTGTTCTTTCAATTGGAATGATAAAATGATCCTCCATATTGCCATGATATATGAAGTTAACCTTGCTGCCTTTGATTATCACTCCATCAACCGTACCTGTGATTTCCGCCTCATGAATTGCAACAATTGGCTGTTCCAACAGTTTAATAATCAAAAAGCCGGCACCTACCCTTCAATATTTGACCTTACATCCCTGTACATCCTGTAATACATGCTTCCTACCACGTTGTCATACTCTCCGATGTTACTCTTTACACAAATATAATCATTGTTAAGATACTTGCTGAGATATTCGAAAAGTATCTTGCTTCCGCCGCCGGCAAATATTATGCTGTCACAGGCACCCATAAACTTTATTTTTGAAAACTCTCTTATATCCTTACTGAGATCATATGCAAAAACATCAAATACGTTTTTAACTATGTTGCTGAAGTCAATATCTTCTCCTTTTTTACCCTTAAGCACCGAGTTGTTGAATCTTATCATGTTGTCTACTTCGTAACTGTATGGCTTTCTGTCCAGCTTGTCCCTGAAGTTATTGTACAGAATGAGGGAGATTTTTTCGTAGCAGTCAAACATACCTTTTTCAAAGGTGTTGACCCCTGCTACCTTGAAGCCGTCAAATGCAGCTACATTTATCTGACCGGAACCAATGTCCCAGACTATTGTCT
>Ga0208695_1003276_pt1 | contig 11088 bp, 4 predicted proteins | sample AD_UKC111_MetaG_FD_184449 | JGI IMG/M metagenome (GOLD analysis project Ga0208695, IMG submission 184449) | Active sludge microbial communities of municipal wastewater-treating anaerobic digesters from Hong Kong - AD_UKC111_MetaG (SPAdes)... | ecosystem: Engineered > Bioreactor > Anaerobic >... | reverse complement strand
GCCATAAGTTATAGCAGAGGTTACCATTAAAGTAATTATAGTCTTCACTTTAAATAATTCAGCTATATTTTTGACAAACTTAACTTTTGCTTCTTCCATTTCTATTCTCCCTTCTTTTTTTTTTTTAGCGTTAGGAGGTAGGGAGGAGAGCTACCTCTAACGCCTGCATAGATTATCTACTCAATAATCTGGAAAGTTTTCTATATCTCCCCTCTTTTCTAGCTTCACTTGATGTTGGAATATTATAACCTTCGTCTTGTAATAACTGAATTAAATCAATTAGTCTTTGACGTTCTTGCCAATCAGCAGAATTCTCCACAGATGCTGCATCGAAGAATGCAGGTCCACCCATTGTTGTTGAAACTCTAGATAAGTTTCTCACATCGTTAGTCTCTTTTCCACTCACTGCATCTAATAAATTACCAGCCCTAGTAAGGATTGGTATATTGTTTAATACATTTCCACCGTACCTAGCTCCTATCTGTGGTCCTTGTTCTTGGCCTAACATCTCTAATAGGGTTGTTAATACAGGAATATCTGTCTTCTCCCCGGGGTATTTTTCAAGTTCTTGACCTGTCCACCATTTCTGATTAGTTATAGACTCAATAGGAACTCTAATAATTGGGTTTATGCTTGATAGTAAATCAGCAAGAGTATTAGAGTTTATAGGGAGTCTAGTTAAGTCTTGATATGGTAAGTCCATATCTACATACATATCACTACCTTTAGGCTGTATAGCAACCATATCTTGGATATACTCAGGTTTTTCTTTCCAATCAATATTCTCACCAGCTATAGCATTTTGGACATCATTAATTCTTGCAAATACTCTTGGGTTTTTAACTAATACTTCTAACTGTAGTGGAATATTTTTCCTTGTCCATGTGTAGAATGGAATTATACGTTTCATGACTTTCCTCTCGAAAGGAGTCAAGTCGAAGTAATCAAACAAGAATTTTTTAGTTGTAGCTGCCGCTTGCTCGAATGACTGTCCTTGCTTTAAGTTGTGAATAAAGCCTGTCATTCTGGTCCAGCCATCTGTTGCATAGGTAGCTTTTCTCATAGCTCTTGAGTAACCACTTTCAGTTTTACCTGTTAAGGTAGGTAGCTCATGCTCCATTATTGAGTCTACGATACCCATTTGTTGAGCTTTTTCATATATATCTTTATAAGGTATTTGACCGTTAGGAGTATCAAGGAAACCTTCAGCTCCCCTTAGTACTCTCAGTCCTTCAGCATACTCCATAGGGTCAGTAACACCCATTAAGTAGTTATTAAATACGTTACCTTGAAAATCTCTGAATATATGACCTGGGTTCCACAGGTATGCAGCTTTCTTATATAGCCTAGACATACTGTCATAAATTTGAACCAAGCCATTCTTCTTTTGTTTATTAAACATAAGACCAAGGTACTCATTATATAAGTTAACCATTTCTTCAGGTAAGAAGATTATCTCAGTATCGTCCATAGTAGCTCCAACTACATCACGAGCTTGCTGGAATATCTTATTACCTTCTTGGTCTAAACCTACTTTATATGCTACATATCCTTCAGGGACAGAGCCACCAGTCATTTTAGTTATATCAGTAGCATGAAGACCATACTCTGCTATAAACTCATCACCAAATTTTCTAAATTCTTGAGCTTTTATAGCTCTTGTACCACGAAGACTCATTGCTACAGCAGCATCTTCAGTTAACCAATCTGATTTAAGTAATTTATTGACCTCAGATGGTCTAGTAGCTTTTGTAGTCCTTTGCTTTAAGTTCGGGTCCATTTTGGACAATTCAGCCAGAAGAGTATCAAAATTATCTCCTGTGGCCTGTTCAACACCTGTACCGAAGATAGTTTTAACTACATCAGCCTCTTCCCCCCTAAGTACTCTCTTTGGTATAAAAGGCACATATTTCTCAAGCTCATTGATTGGAATACCAAGTTGTCTGTATTGCTTAACAACTGAGTTTCTCCATTTCAAGAAGTTGTCTAAAGCTGTTATTTGTCTATCAGACCAACCAGCTGTTAAATTATCCACAGGTCCTTGAGCATCTTGTTTGGCATATAATGGGAATGATTGTTGTCTTATAGCTTGCCTTGACTTGGGGTCTAGCCACATACCTTGTTGTTTGGACATAGGCCTAGCCTCAAATTCCTGCCTATAGTTCCATTGTTCTAAGTCAAATTCTCCTGTAATCTCATCTTGCCATGTTATCTCTCTTTGAGGCATTTCAACCTGGTTGTATAATCTTTCTCTAATTTGTTCAAGGTTATCTATTGACTCACCATGTTCGTCGGCGAAGTTTACTGAGAACTCTATGAGTTTATCGACATCTTCGGTGGAGGAGAATCTTAATCCCGGATCTATTCCATCCAGAAACTCTTGGACACTATTATATTCCTCTTCAAGGTTAAACCTAACGAAGGTCTCTGCCCGGGTTAGGTATCCATCCATACCATCCTCAATATCCTCCGGAAAGTAATATCTAATGGTATCATCAAATTCTTCGGTTGGATAGAATTTATTTACATTACCCGAAAAGTCAAGTTCGATTTCCTCTATATTCAAACCAAATTTCTTACCAATTTTCTTGAAGTTCGACGGTATCTGCTGGTCATAGAACTTTCTCATACCTTCGCCACCGATAGTAATGTTAGTACCGGAAACAGTCTTAACTGTTTCTCCCATCCTTTGTAAGTCATCAATAGCCTTCTGGGCGGCCTCTTCACTATGGTATATATAACCCCAAGCGTTACCGTTTTGGTCAACTACTTGCCAGCCAGAGGGCATACCTTGGGACCCGTCAACAGGGCGGAGAGCCATCATCTCAGGTTGCTCATCCACCCACCTAAGCATTTCTACAGGGTCCATATCAGGAGGCATTCTATCGATTAGACCCTCAGTAGATGGGTTTTTACTTATAGGTTGAATTGTAAAAGTATCTGGTGTGGTATCAAGTAACTTACGAGCTATATCAGTACCCACAATTTCAGGGAGTTGCTCTCTGGTTATTGGCCTAGACAGAACTTCCTCATTATTTTTATAAGCCCTTAGCCATTGACTATTTTGATTATATTGAATAGTATCAATATTATCTGTTATGGCTTGGCGCCATCTATCAGCCTGTTGTTTACCTGTGGACCAAGCTATACCATCATACCCGTTATCGGCAGCATACCTTAAAAGACGTTTCTGCACATACTCATCCCAGGTATTTCTAAACGGTGCGTCTGGTACACCCTCCCACTGAACCCTGTTTTTCTCTAGAAGTCCTTGATATTTCTCCAAAACTTTCATGTCTTCAGGAGATATCTTAATAGCCTTATCGTCCAAGTATTTTATAAAATTTTTTAGTCCCTCATTTTCTAATGACTTTATTGCCGCTTCTGAGTGAGGGAAGCCAAAAGATTTATTATTAATTATAACTTCTCTGACTTCTTCTTTGGTGAAGGCCATTTCTTCCGCTGTAGGGGCCTTATACCCAAGTTCTCTGTATCCCTTATCACGTCCGGTTTGGTGCCAATCAGATTGTATCTCATCAATAAATAATATCTTTCTACCATCTTCTGTATAACGAGTATCAAATCTTGTGTGGGCAACTACGTTTGGCTCTTTCCAGTGGCTAGAACGATATTGAAGGGAATCAACTGGAGTAGTAGCTATTCCTTGGGCCTCGAGTTCTTGAAGCCTACGGTTCATAGTAATAAACTCTTGGCTCTCACTACCTAGCTCTTCACGAATATCATCTATACGAGAGGCTAGTTCTTCATATTCCATTTTAAGGGAATCAATGTCTCCAGTTACTCCTCTCTTAGGCCGAGCATAATCTTCAGGTAGAATAAACACTAATTCAGTATATTCTTCCCCGCCAGGCTGGGTGTGATTAGAGTATCTAGTAGCATCGACTACACTTTGTTCTAAATTTATTACCTCAGGACGTAATTCTAGCGCATCATTGAAACCTTCTATATCTTTAAAAGCAGAATGTACTAGGTAAGCTTGTTCATCACTTATATGATAATGTGAAGCTATTTTTCTGTCAATCCTTCTCCAATAGTCCATAGGAGGATTATTGCCCATCTCAGCATATAAGCTTTCAATATAATCCTCTGCCTCTCCTTTGTTTATACCCAGTTTTTTAAATACTTTCTCTACTGGGTCATCTGTTTTCCACACTTCTTGAACCTCAAGTTTATTTCCAGCTACCCATTGTTGAACTTCAGCTTTAGTCACATGAGTTTTACCCTCAAGCAAATCGTCTATAAATGTCCATTTAATCTCTTCTTTTTTAACATCCTTGTTCTTGAGGTAGTTCTTGAACTGGTCTACAGACATACGATTTGGCATTTTATCGACAACTTCTTCTAATCTGGATACAAATATCGGGAACTCTTGTTCTGCAAATAATGGCTTTTCCTCTTTAACATTGAATAACTGTTTTCTAACTTCATCAACGCCATAAGCCCTGGTATCAGTAGGGTCATTAATAAATCTTGGGTTTGTTGTTGAGTCTATTGGACCATTAGGGTCATAGTTCGGGTTAGCTACCATAGGGGGACCTGAGAAAAGTTCATCAATATCAGACCCCTTTACTGCCTTAAGGTTAGTTACCTTAGATGGGTCAAACATGGCTAATTCTTTTTCATCAGACCAGCCATATAATATATCACCTAACAGTTCTGACTCCCTTCCTTGAAATCCCACAGAGTGGGACCAATCAGTTAAGGCTGTGGCAAATGAGGAGTACGCCTCATCGTCACTCCAATCCCTAAATGCCTCAGGTGATTTAAGGGGTGCTAACTGGTCCTCGGTAAGGCCGAGTGATTTACCCCTTTTGTATATCTGCTTCAGGTCATTATCAATATCGTATCCTGTGAGTGAAAGCCCCTCAGGTATCTCTCCCCTAATCATTACATAGTTATCATCTATACCAATCTGCTCCGTCCATCTATAAGCAGAGTATGGGTCGGGAGCGAAGAAAGTGGAGTGATTACTTATAGAGTTTCTTTCTGTAGCTATATCAGATGGTATAAAATAACCCCTGTTCATAATCTCTTCAGCTATCTCGGGAGTGGTTACATGATAAACAGGTGTAGTTCCTTTAGTCCTTTTAGGGAATAAACTATCTATTTTCTTATTAACTTCAGCATATAGTATATTATCAGAATTCTTACTAAAAGTACCTATATTACCTGTGGCTGACTTAATTTGATTTGGTTCAAATGCAACCCAAGATAGATTATCACCAAATACATCACCTTCAAATATGTTATCATATACTAAGCCATCAAAGCCGTTCTTTTTAGCAATTTCCACAGCATACTTGTCTAATTCTCTATTACTAGCTACAAACTCATCCCAAGTCATACCCATATATTCTGTTTCCATACCAGGCCAATTATCCAATATTTCAGTTTGTTTTTTAAGTCTCTCCGTTAAGTCATACAGGTTAGCACCTCTAGCCTGTAGAGCATCGTGTATCTCAAGAGCTGTTCCCGCTACATCCCCACCGAAGGCATCTTGAACCTCAAGGGGATTTTTAATACTTAGGTAGACAGGATATATATTAGCTGACATATTATCTGTGTTTTTGATAGCCTCATAATTACCAGCCAATATACTATTAGCAGCCTCCTTAGTACCAAAATGGGCTCCAACATCCTTAGGGGGATTGGTATTGAATACAGTAAATGGTGACTTCTCAGTGGTGCCATGATATACTACAAGTGGGGAGCCATCTTTATCAACAACCTTACTACCCTTAAACCATTCTTTAAATTCAGGAGTATCTATATCTTGTAATTCAAACTGAAAATCACCTGTTTCAGGGTCCACTTTAAATCTGTATTCACCTGGATTGGTGGCATACTCAGCAGTTTTCTTTACACCGGGTATCTCAGTACCCGTTATTTGTGCAGCAGCGTCCATTATTTGTTTTCTAGCCTCTTCATCAAGGCCTTTAAATATTGTAGCTACTTGCTCTTGCCATTGTTTAGTCTTCCAATTAGTTTGTTCAAATAAAGCATTTAACTTACCACGGAATGACTGATAGGTCTTTTCACCTGGTTGCCAAGTCATCTTAAATGCGAACTTATCAATATCCTCAACCATTTTGGCTATCTGAGTTTCAGTTCTTGGTATCTGAGCCACCGACTCTGATAGTTTTCTTTGTTTTGTAACTAGTTGGGCAAGTTCTTCTCGGGATATGGAAGCATTACCAATCATTTTTTCTATTTCAGCAGCTCTGTTTGGATATAGTTCCCTAAAAGTTTTTGGGTCAGCAATATAATCAGATACGCTGTCTGCAAGGTCTTCTTTAATACCAATAGCATTATCGGTGTCATATAATGACCTTGAATAATCACTATACAAATCATCCGGCGTTAATGTATCATCAATTTTTTGAGCATCCGATAAAATTGCTTTGATATATGAGTCTTGGTCACCTGCAACGCTGTCCCATATATGACCATATTCATGTGCCTCAGTTGGTTTATCAATACGACCTAAGACGATAGTATCTCCTATAGTCATTGAAGTGTCAGGGTTCTTAATAGGTATCGGGGATATGTCTATTTGACCTTGTAAGGCCTGTATAGCAGTCTCAGGAAGTTCATCAAGTGCTTCAAATGTAGCAGATACTCTAGCCCAGGCATTTAAGTTAAAATCTTCACCTGAATTTACTACCACAGATATTGGAACTCCTTTATAATTAAACTCATAAGCCATAAGAGGAGAACTTACGATATTCTTACCAAGTCTATAGGTAGCCAAATCTGTGGGATATAAGTTTGTCATTTGAGCTTTTAATACACCTGAGAAGTATGGTTTAAGTCCTTCAGGTATTTGCTCATACATTAAGTCCATGACTTTTCTAAGTTTAGCTGCTTCAGTGAAAAGCTTTTTAGCGTCATCAGTGGGCTTCAATACCCTTAATTGGTCATATATTTCAGTAATAGTTTTATTGAACGGGGTATCAGAGAGTATGTCAGTTATCTCAGAGGCATTAAAGCCTTTTAAGCCAACTTTTTTAGCTAAATTTTCAATACTCAAATAATTACCCTTATTTATCTGTTTAAGGTCAGTAGCACTCATATTGTCTGCAAAGTCAAATACATTGTCTAATTTTACCTCAGCTAAATCATCATTAAGTTTCATTAATTCTTCTACTGATAATGGTACATTTTCCGGAGTAGTTCTTGATATTGTTATTAAGTCACCCATATTCTTAGCAGTAAGATTTTTCTTAATAACTGCATTGGGGACTGTATTTGGTACGAAAACTGTACTAAACATTTTGCCAAGAGACTCACCTAATGTAGCTCCTGTTCCTACCCTAACTGAACCCACCTTTTGAGCTATCTTACTTATAATGTCAGTTACATACTCAGAGCCGGGAATACTCCTCATTGTTATATCAATATCTTTACCAGGATATAGTATTGGAAGTTTCATTTTACCACCAGATGCTTTGTAACCTGGTAACTTAATAGCCATACCTGAGTTTCCTATACTTAATGGGTTTTGTAAACCTACTTGTAGTGGTTTCATAGCTTTATAGTCAAGTTTAGATGTAGCATTACGTCCTGTCTCTTCAATACCCTCTCGTATCATTTGAACCACAGATTTGAGGTCATCTGGGTCGTCTATCATATTAATTACTTGTTTAGCTAATTTACCAACAGACTCGGCACCTAAATCATCAATAGATTTAGACCCTTTTTTAAGTATATCGGCTATTTGAGTGGCCTTAGTAGCTCCAAAAGCATCTGTTAAAGCATTCATTCCTTTAGCACTACCTTTTATAATATCATCACCAATACCAAAAGCCAACCAGTTAACAGGGTCTAATGGGTTAAAGATATCGAGAGCTAAACCTGCTATACCAGCTACAGATGGGTTATACCATTTAGCTTCACCACCAAATATACCTTTCTCACCTTCCCAACCCAAGTCAGTAAATATATCTTTTCCTTGTGCTTTATCTTGACCTGTGAGTCCCCTCCAGAATGCAGCTAACGGGTCAAATTCCTGTGGAGTACTACCTGCGTGAGGATTGGTAAATTCTCTGATAACATTAGTTGCACCATAACCAGGCCTAGATAATATATCTAAGACTCGTAGTAAGAAATTTTGACTAGAACCATCATTGGAATAGTCTACACCTGCAGATTGAAGTCTATTTTGTGCATTTCTAATTTGAGTTTGTACGGAACTTTTCTCCTGCCTTTTTAAAAAGGAGGAGTTATCCCCTAGCTTCATTCTTCCTAAATATGATAAAGGCATAACTCATCCTCCTTTCTATTGACCCATTATACGCCTATTATGTGGTCCCCTATACCCAGAATTTACATTGATATTTCTTTCTTCTGGTGTAAACACCTTCTCATATACATTATAATATCTTCTGAGTATATCATTTATGGTTGCAAAGTTAACATTTTCTTGCTGCAATATTGACTTATTAGCATTAGCTATTTGATAGGCTGAATTATAATCAGCAGCTTGGTCTATAATAATTATTGCAGCTTCAGCAACATTTCTTGGAACACCATAAGTATTCATAAAGTCTGTAGCTCTATTTTGGAATAATAACTCTTCTTCTGCGTATATTAATTCAAGCTCAGCTTGTGCGTCCGCTAATCTATCTACAGCTGATTGAGACTCACTCCATGGTGTACCAGGAGTAATACCGTAGTATCTCATGGCCTCAGTATCAGGTGATAAACCAGTTACCTGCCATATAGTCATATCTTTGTTAAAATTATCCAACATATCTTGGGCACTCTTAGCTGCATTTTGGATACTAAGTGAACTGTATCTATATGACATTTCTCTCTCAAACATTTGCATTTCTTGTTGTCTTTCAGCAGCTGCATTTTGAGCTTGCCATGATGGTGTTCCCACAGGTACTCCCAGCAAATCAGCTTGCTCCTGAGTAGTAACTTTACCAAAGGCACTAACTTGATTAAGGGCATTTGTAATTTGAGAGATCCTAGTCTGAATGTCAAGTGCTTTAGAAGCCATGGTAGGTTGACCCCGATAATATCCTGTTAACTCAGCTTCACCGAATTCTTTTTCAGTTTGGAATTTTTGATTAGCTAAAGTAGGTTGACCCCCATAATAACCAGTAAAATCAGCTATATTAGCTTCTCTACCAATTAACGAAGATAACAGTGAGTTTAAAGTATTAGAACGAAGTTGTTTTTCTTGTAAACTCATCTCCTGGTCATTCTTTATTAATTGATTGGCTCTTTGAGCTATGGCAGCAATTTGGTCATTTGATAACTGACCTTGTTTTTCAGTCATAATTCCAGCTGCTAAAGGTGAATTAAATAAACCTCTTCGTTCCATGTCAGCATCTAAGCCATATGCTAAAGCACGAGCGGCATCAGCATACATTGGGTCTAATTCTTCCCGAGCCCTTCTTTGTGCTTCTTCGAAACTCATACGCCGTGTAGGTTCATTAGCTAATTCAGTTAGAAGATCTATTATCGAGTCTACTGAGTTAGTTTGTTGTTGATTTAGTAGCTCCTGCATCTGTTGGTTCTGTAAATATAATTGTTCATTCTGTTGGGCAATCGGTAAATATCTATTTAATAATGATTGAGTGCTTTCGAATTGACCATATAAATCGGGGTTAGCTGCCATTTTAGCATCTCTCTCAGCTACTAAATTATTTAACCTGCTATAGTCTATTGCACCACCTGAAGTCAATAATGATATTATCTCGGCGGCTATATCTCTACTACCTCCCACAGGTTGAGTTTGTGTTATTGTCTGTGACTGTGGTTGTGGTTTACTTTGTTGAGTCTGTTGTTGATATGTGTCTAGACTGGGTGGTTTTACTGTTTGTGTGGGTGTGGATGTAGTTGAACTTGTCTTTTTCTTCGTGTTAGAGACACTTTGGGCAGCTTTAGCTATTGTTGGAACTGCAGCCGCCAAGCCCTTTAGAAAGTTTACTATCATACCTTTCCCTCCTTTATATTAATTTATCAAACATGGAGTATATAACAGCAGTAATAATAACAGTTATTACTGTCTTGATGATATTGTCTAACGTCATTGCCGGTTTTTTTTCCATGATTTCCAATCTTTCTGTTAATTTTTCTTGTGCTTTTTTCATTCCTTTCATTTCTACTACCATTTCGCGTGTGTTGATAGCCAGCTCTTGTATTGTCTTATAATTTCCCTCAAGTTTACAAATTCTATCTTCGTGATTATCTATATCCTTGAGTATTCCTGCACACACGACTTCCGGGTTAAATTCGGCCATAAAGTATACCTCCTTGTAAGTATTATGGCTGGCTAGGCCATGGTAGATAAGGGATCACCTCCTTTAGAAATCAAACCCATATTGTTCCCTAAGTTCTGCAGCTTTGTTCTCCATATCAGAAATATCTTTGTCTAATTCTACTAAGTCAAGTTGTTTTGCTTCAGGAAAGTTATAAATAAAGTTTTTCTCAGCCTCAATTCTTTGCTTTGCGTGAGCTATTAACATAGCGGATGCAACGCCTAGATCCACATTCTGTGCTTGTGCCATTTGCCTGATTTCTTTTTCATATTTCACTTTAAATTCTTTTTGGTCCATTTTTTCACCTCCTCTACTATCTAATAATAAATCCCCCACATGTCTTTCTAGCCTAATGTATGTTTGCTGAAGTTGCTATCTTACCACTATTTCCAACAGCTACAAACGTTCCTTGGCCATAGCATACACCATTTATCGAAGAGGTACCGAAGCTACTTGTCCTTTGGGTCCATGTAATGCCATCAGTGGAAGTTGTTAACTTACCACTATCTCCAACAGCTACAAACATTCCTTGACCATAGCATACACCATATATAGTAGAGGTATTGAAGCCGCTCGTTCTTTGGGTCCATGTAGTGCCATCAGTGGAAGTTGCTAACTTACCATTATTTCCAACAGCCACAAACATTCCTTGACCATAGCATACACCCCTTATAGTAGTAGTGGTATCGAAGCTACTTGTCCTTTGGGTCCATGTAGTGCCATCAGTGGAAGTTGCTAACTTACCATTATTTCCAACAGCCACAAACATTCCTTGACCATAGCATACACCCCTTAT
>Ga0208695_1003268_pt1 | contig 11096 bp, 8 predicted proteins | sample AD_UKC111_MetaG_FD_184449 | JGI IMG/M metagenome (GOLD analysis project Ga0208695, IMG submission 184449) | Active sludge microbial communities of municipal wastewater-treating anaerobic digesters from Hong Kong - AD_UKC111_MetaG (SPAdes)... | ecosystem: Engineered > Bioreactor > Anaerobic >... | reverse complement strand
AACTCCCAATTATTTCTAATTTTGTTAAACCACATATACCAGAAGAGAATATTACTGCATTAAAAAAGTTGACGGACAAATTAGAAGGCTCTGTTGCTATATCTACAAACAGAAGTCCTAATGATAAAATTATATTTCATACTCAGGCAGTTTTAGAGGAGTTATACAGGTCTCTAAAGTCTGGAAATATAATTGTGCCTGTATTTCTTAATCTATTTAAGCAGGCACCTGCTATGAACAGGGAAGATGTGTCAAGGCAGTATCTATCAGATAGTGCAAAAGAGATGTTTGATAGTGAGAATAATAATAGACAACAGGGTTTAAAACAGCCTTTAGCAGAACAAGTAGTCCACTGTATCGGCAAGAGATTTAGTGAAGGTAATAGTGCTAGATATATACTTTACTCTATTGAAGACTTAAGTATTGCATCTCCCAATAGAAGGACATATCTTGAATATTTAGCAAAAAGACTTAAAGAAGAATATGATATTGATGTAGATATTATTAATTATGTAATAAAGAGATAATTAATTACTCTTTTACAACATACTGTCCATCTTCTTTATCTATCACCCTGTATCCTATTTTAGCTAACTGATCTCTTAGGGCATCTGATTTACTCCAATCTTTTTCTTTTCTTGCTATTTCTCTTTGTCTTAGTATTTCTTTTATTCTTTTATCCTTTATATTCTCATATGGTATTTCTTTTACTGCTGCTTCTTGTGTAATAGATTGCTCTAAGTCTAATCCCAGTACTTTATCAAATTCAAGTGCTGTTGCTATTTTTACTTCAGGAGATATGTTTGATTTAATTAAATCATTTAATAGTGCAAGTATTACAGGGGTATTAAAGTTATCACTTAGTGCATCTTTAAACTTTTGAATATACTCTTCTGATGGTTTTCCTATCTTCCCTTTATACTCTTTTGCTAATCTGTTTACACTATTTTCATATACACTTTGTGATGATTTTAAAGAATCAATACTAAACTTCATTGGTGTTCTGTAGTTAGATGTAAGGTAGTACCAGCGAAGAGCCATGTATGGTATTCCTAACTGTTCTATTTCTTGTAATGTAAATGCATTATTCTTACTTTTAGACAGTTTATCTCCTTTTGATGTATATACAAATTCATTATGTATCCAGTATTTAATAACATAATGACCATATGCTCCCCAGTTTTGAGCTACTTCATTGGGGTGGTGTACTGATATGAGGTCTGATCCTCCAGTGTGTATGTCTATATACTCTCCTAAGAGCCCACAGCTCATTGTAGAGCACTCTATATGCCATCCTGGGAATCCATCTCCCCATGGAGAGTTCCAGTGCATCATATGGTTTTTGTACTTTCCATACCTTTTCATCCATAGTACAAAGTCAGCAGGATTTCTTTTATCAGGATCTTCTTTTACTTCTTCTCTTACTGCAATCTGTTTTTCTTCAAGGCTTTGTCCAAAGAATTCATAATACGCAGGAAATGTTGATACATCAAAATATACTGCCTGATCTGTTTCATATGTATGACCATTTGCTTCTATTCGTTTAATAAAGTCAATCATTTCAGGAATATAGTCTGTTGCTCTTGCCCACCCAAGCACTGCCCATGACTCTTTTGTCATATTTTGGACATTAATATCTTTTTCAATTGGAGTTCCGTTTGGATTTAGTACATTTAATTTTCTAAAACTCTCTGTTACATGTGATATATATTTATCTGCTATTGCAAATGGGTCTGTTTCTTCTTTTATTGCTTGTCTTTCTACTTTGTCTTCTCCAAAGTCTGAGTCGCTGGACATATGTCCTACATCTGTAAAGTTTACTACTCTTTTAAGATCATACCCTAAGTATCTTAGTGCTCTTGATACTACATCAAAGTTAACAAGAGATCTTAAATTTCCAATATGTACGGTATTGTATACTGTAGGTCCGCAGCTGTACATTTTAATGTGTCCCTGCTCATATGGAGTAAGTATTACTTTCTTTCTTTGTGGGGTATTGTATATTGTTACCTGTTTTGGTTTACTCATTCTATTCCAATTATATTGGAATTATTTACTGTTAACAAGAATGGCTAAACTCTTTTAAGAAGGTTTTTCATAATTAACTGAGCCTGTGGTGTATTAGGGACTCTTTCCTGTATATCTGTTTTCATAATTAGGTTCTTTATATTCCTTTCCGCTTCTCTTCCCCACTTTTTATCAATGTATCCTTCTTCATATCCTTTGTTGAAGTATTTGTTTCTTACTGAATTGAGAGTGGTTAGGCATATTAAATATCTTTCATTTATACTTCCGTCTTCATTTAATATGTTTCCGTATAATGGGTCCAGATCTACTAGGTATATTTGTTTATCATCAAATGCATATACAAATTGAACAGGTCTTGTAGCATCTGTTAGGAATTTTGGACTGTCTTCTTTTATTAGATATTTATATGTCATATATTGAGTTATACTGTTAAGCCATTTATTCATGTTTGAATAAAAGAGAGATTTATTTGTATCCCAGAGACCATTTGTGTTTTCCATAGGAAGGCATTTTCCATGTATATATTCTGATGCTATGCATAGTCCGTGTCCTTTTTGTCCTTCTGCTGTATGTATTTCTGATACAAACATATAAAATTTGGGTACCTTTATATCAAACTCGCTAAGTTCTCCAAGGAGGTGTCTGAAGTTTTTTTCTATTTCAGTATATGATTCATTTGGGAAGTCTAATCTTCTCTGTGGCTCAAGAGAAGGCGGTCTTATCACTTTGTATTCTCCTTCTCCCATATATACTTTGATAAGTCTGGGGTCTGTTATTCCGTATTCTGTGAGATATTCAGACGGGGGTTCTGTTGTAAGGGCATCTATAATGTAGTGTGGTTCATCTTCCATATGTATATTTTATCATATTGCCCTATAGTAATCCATTGTGGAGATATTTATTAGAAGTCCTGTAAAGTAAAAATGAAAGGTAAAAAACCTATTCCGCTTTGCAGGACTTCTTTGTAGCTTTGTTTTGTTAACGTTTTTTTCTAAATGCATTTGAAAGAAAGATACCAGCAAATATGAGCATCCCCGGAATTATTGTAATATCAAACCAAAAGCTGAAAGTTGGATGTGATTTTACAATCATAGGTAATGATGATTTTATTGTTAGCCAACAACTGCCATCACTGATAATCCAAGTTGAATTATCGTTTAAGGTTGTTGAACCAATATATCTTCCATTAATCAAGCTTTCGTTAAACATATTCCCTGTATTTGTTTCTTGCATTATACAAGGTAAGATGTCATTTGTTGATATCTCATATGGTGCATTCGCAAGTATTTCTACCTGCCATCCTTCTATGACATTGATACTTACATCATATCCTGATCTTTCTTGTGGTAATGTTGTAAATACTATTATGCCTAAAAAGCATAGTACTAGAATCACAAAAAAGACATTCTTGGGATTTCTTGGTTTCTTTTCCATCTTATCTCCTTTTTGTTTTTTTGAATTTTTAAATGTGCAAAGCTACATATATATTATATCAAACATTATATATAGATACTATGGGGTATAAAGGGTATATAAACAAAAAGGGAGAGCTTAACTCTCCCTTCTTCTACTTCCCCTATTCTTTAGTTATACTTCTTCTTTCTTTTTGTTTTTAATAGATGTTACTGCTATAAGTATAACTGCAATACCTCCTACAATGAGATACCAGTATTTCTGCCAGAAGTTTCTTGTATCTAGTGCTTGTATATTAAATACAATTTCTTTCTCATTATCTGATACTGTTAATGATAATGTTTCAGGTATTTCTATATTCTTTGGTAGTGTATTTTGATCTATTACTACACTATACTTCCCACTGCACAGCTGTACTTCCCAGTATCCTTTTTCATCTGTACTAACTTCTTCTTCTGTTTTTGTATTTCCTTGATCATCTGTATATTTTATTGTTAGTGTTATATCTTTAATACCTTTTTCATTATTATTCATTTCTTTATCTTTATTTTTATCTATATATACATATCCTGATACTTTCTTTTTATTTTCACAGGTTGCTCCTAATACAGATTTTTCTTCTATACTGGTATCTACTATTTCTTCTGGAGTTGTTTCTGTATCTTGTGTAGTAGTCAATGCAGTAGTAGTTGTTTTCTTAGTAGTAGTCTTAGTTGTAGTAGCTCCTAATACTTGTCCTTCTGGTGTAGTTGTAGCTGGTGTAGGTTGTGGTATTGTATATGTTGTAGAACTTTCTGTTGCATTTCCTGCTTTATCTGTTACTCTTGCATATATTGTATATGTACCTGGTGTGTTATTTAGTAATGTGTTTAAGTCCATATTTGTTGTATATGTTATCCATTCACCATCATTTATCTTTACTTCTATTTTATCTGTACCTGACAGTAAATCACTTGCAGATATATTTAATATATTTGAGACTATATTAAATACTGTAATGGTTGGTGGTGTACTGTCATATGTAAGAGCATATATGTATGCACTTTCTTCTATATTTCCTACAATATCTGTAGCAGAAACTTTAATATCATATGTACCATCACTTTCAGGTGCCCATTTATATTCCCAATTGTATGGATAGTCATTAGAAGTGCTATTTAAGGTTGTAATATGCGTCCAGTTTGTTGTTCCTGTTACTCTGTAGAATATATTTACAGAATCTACTCCATTTGCATCAGTTGATTGACCACTGATTAATACAGGCTGGTTTACAAATGTATTACTTGGGTCCGATGATAGGGTTGTAGTTGGTGCTGTACTGTCTAATGTTACTTTTCTTGCTGCACTCCATTCTCCAATGTTTCCAGCTTTATCTATTGCTCTTACCTGCCACCAGAATATCTTATCATCTTGTTTTTCAACTGTTCTTGAATTAGAGGTTAAGGTTTTATCCTCGAATAGTACATTACATGTACCATCTGTTGTAGGATTATTTTGGCAGCTTCTGTATTCGTAATGATCAATATGATTTGCATGGAATGTATCTACATTCCAATTTTGTGTAAATGATTGATTTGTAATGAAGTTATCATATGGTGATATTAATGATACTACTGGTTTACTACTAATGTAATAATAGTGTCTCCATTCACTCCATTCTCCTTCATTACCCGCATTATCAATTGCTCGTACTCTAAATTTAACACCACCTTCTTCCCATATTCCTGGTACATGATTTCTTTCGCTTATTGTAGTTGTTCTATATGGCCCTCCTGAGAAGGTATGTCCATCATCATATTGATATTCTATTCTATAATATGCTATTCCTGATAAATCAGTAACATCACTCCAATCATTTAGTATAGGAGTTGATTTAAAGTATGAACCCTCTAAAGGATAAATAATTGTAGGGGCTGAAGGTGCTATATTATCTATTGTTATTTTTCTTGGAGTACTCCATTCTCCAATATTTCCAGCTTTATCTACTGCTCTTACCTGCCACCAGAAAGATATATTATTGTTATGAACAGTTCTTGAAGTTGTTGTAATACCTGATTGGAAATAAATTGGAGTTGTACATTCAACAGAAGTTGGATCATTAGGACAACTTCTATACTCATAATAACTTATATCTGTTGCATCTGATTTCCATGTTTGTATGACTGCTGTTTCTTTTGTATAGTAGTTATCACTGGGAGAAAGAAGTTCTACAACTGGTGCTATATTATCTACTGTAACTTTCCATAACTCGCTCCAGTCACTTTCATTTCCTGCTGCATCAACAGATTTAACTCTCCACCAGAAAGTTGTATCCTGTACATTGTATGCAGTTTTTGATGTTGTAGTATATGTATCTCTAAATCTAAGGCTTGTAGCACCTTCATCATTATAGCTTTCATAAATATATTTGACAGCATCTGATACTGGTTCCCACTCATTTGTTAATACACTGCCATTTACAACAGAGTTATTTACTGGTGATTTTAAATTTGGAGCAGATGGTGCTGTTTTATCATATGTTATTTTACAGCTAGTATTGAAATCAGTTGATGACCAATCTGATTTATTTCCTGCTTTATCTACTGCTCTTACTCTGAATCCGTATGTTCCTTGTCCTACAGTAAATGCTCCTTTTCTATATGTTGTTGAAACATTCTCCCCATAATTGTTATTTGGCCATATCCATCCATTAGGTGGATTAAATGATTGGTATTCATAATGATCTATTTCGCTTAAGTTATCACTAGAAGCTGACCAATTGGCTCTGACATTATAGATATTTGTATAACTCCCGCAGGATAATGATTGTCCATTAACAGTGTATGATAAATTAGAAGGTTTAGAAGGTGCTGTCTTATCATATGTTATTGTACATTCATCACTCCAATCTGAAGTTATTTCTCCATTATCATACACACCATTTCCATTTTCATCATAGAATGCTCTTACTCTACTATTCCATTCACCCTCCCAGCCATTACCTTGACCACTTTGTCCAAAATATGTAAATGGTGTATATGTATTTGTATAGACATTAGGATCTGTCCACCATCCTCCACTAGGGGCTTTAGCCTGTCTTTGATATTTAATATTGTTTCCTAGAACAGATGTCCAAACATGACTTGGAGTATTATCATTTGTAAATGATCCACAAGATAATTTTACAGGAGTTTCTCCTGGATTATTAGCTAAACTTGATACATTCCATCCTAAATTTTGAGGAGCATTAAGTTTACATACTCCATTTTGACTTATCCAAGTAGTTTGATATGGCTGACACAGCCAATATGTATATTGTTTATTGCCAATGATCCTTCCACTTGGATCATTAAATGTACCATTCTCCATACTAGAAGTAATATCCCATCCATAATTATCTTTAGTATTAAGTAATTTTTTCTGTTCCTGTGTTAATTCAACTCTTTTAATAATTAAATTACCCTCTTGTTTTACTTCTGTAAATTTAACTCTTACATTATCATTCTCTGGATATATATACTCTTCTTCTGGTATTACATTATTTACAGTATATATACCATTTTCAAATGTAAATGGGGGGATTTGTATCTCTGATATACTCTCTGGTTCATATATACTTGTAGATATACCTTCTTCTAATATATCTTCTGATGTATCTATAGGTACAGTTTCCTCCTGTGTAACAGTATTAACTTCATTAATATTTTCTACTTCCTGTGCAATAACAGATGCAGGGAATAATACATTAGAAGTTAAGAGAGATATAAGTAAAAGGGTCTGAGGCAGATAATGGGCAATGGAACGAAAGAATTTCTTTTTCATATTAGAATATTCTAATATTAAATATTACCTTATAGGGTATTATAATTTTATTTAATGAACAAGTCAATTAATTAAAATCTTTACTAAATAGATATTGAATATCTAAATTAGGATAAGTATTTTTAAGTTTATTTAATCTATTTAAATTAAGATTATCATCTTTAATATATAGCTGATAGACATTAAACTCTTTGTTATACATTCTCTTTTGTATATTAAATTCTATAGAAGATATTTTATCTATATCTGATTTATTAGGAGATTGTATAACGAGAGAAGGTTTATATCCCATTTTAATATGAAAAGGTACTCCTTCTAAACTTGAAGATGCAAAAACATATTTTTTAATATATGGATACTGCTTAACTCTTTTTTCAAACTCAGTAACAAGCATAGTACCTACTCCCATTCTTCTATACTCTTTATTTACTGCTATACCTCTTCCTATGCAAATATCTTTATCTATATATCCTAATTTAATTCCTACTATTTTGTTATTATCTTTAGCAGTTAAAAAGATACCTGTATTTGTATCTATTCTTTTTTGTATTTCTTTTTGTGTAATAAAGGGTCTGCTTCCTAGATATTTATTATGGAATTCAATAACTTCTTTTATTTCTTCTTTTTTTATGGGTAATATCTTTATCATTATTATTAATAATGTTTATATATGATTCTTTTATTTAAATCTACTCTCTTCAGGTTTGTGAAGCATTCTATTATTTTTCTTTCAAGGGATTAACATAATTTTAATGTTTAAATATAGGTAAAAGGTGTTTAATATTATTGTTTTATTAATAGAAATGTGATAGACTGGCTAGTTTTTCTGTTGTCAGAAAACAAGAGCTTTTGCTCTTTAACAATTTATATAAAGTTCAAATCCAATGGAGGATAAAAGTGAACAGGAAAAATTTGTTTCTGCTAGTAGAAGTAATAATAATTTTTGTATTCTTTTCTGGCTGTAGTTCTGTTGTTTCAACACAGCAATCTGTTACAAGTGAAGTTCATATTGAAAGAGAGAGTAACAGCGAAGGAGTTCTTTTGACTCCGAGTTTACATGAAGAAGAATTAAAGACTCCAGTACAAACGGAATACTCTCCTGTATATGTGTATGGTGAAATTAGTCCGAAAGATTTTGAAGATGAGGTAATATTAAAAATACCTTCATTATCAATTGATACAAAGCTACAAATTGCTTGTCATAATGAGGAGAATGTTTATGATTTCTCTGCATTAGAAGAGACTCCTGTTTTAGTCTGTACCGATGCAAGTGAGAGTCTGTCAAATATTGGTGTACCAGGTGTTTCAATAATTCTAGGTCATAGACAATGGGGAATTGTTCCTAAAATTTTTGCTCATCTGGATAAGTTAAAAGAAGGAGAAATCGCTTCAGTTTTAACGAATGAAAAGTCTATTGATTTTAAAGTAGTTGAAACGATTATTATTTCTCCAGAGGAGCTTTGGGATACTGTTGGTTTATATCATACCGAAGGGGTAAATAATGAGAAAGCATTTTTGATTCTCATTACTTGTACTCCATATGGTACAGATGACAAAAGACTACTAGTTGTTTTAGAAAGGAGTTTTTGAAATGGAATCTCCACATATTCTTGCTGTTATTCCTGCTCATAATGAGGAAAAAATTATTGGGCAAACAATAGAGGATCTTCTTAATCAATCCGTATACATTGGGATACTAGTAGTTGCTGATCGATGTACGGATAACACAGTTTCTATTGTAAAAGAGTTTGAGAAGAAGACTATTTTTGTCAAGGTTATTGAAACTGTTGATAATAAAGATTTAAGAGCGGGAACGATAAATCAAGGCATAAAAGCGATTGAAAGAAGAATAAAAAGTATAGGTATTAGTCCACCTGATGCAATACTGATTATGGATGCAGATACTCGAATAGACAAATATGCCGTTGAGAATGGATGGAAAACATTAAACTCCAACCCAAAACTTGCAGCTGTTTGCTCTAAAGCGGGAGTTCTACCATACAATGGAAAGAACATTTTAGAATGGTTGTTGTATAGATTACAGCGGATTGAATACTCAATGTTTGATGAAAACAGGATAGAAACAATTGATAATATTATGATAGCACATGGGATGTGTACATTACATAGATGGAATGCACTTATACAAATTGGTGGAATAGCAGTTTCAATTTTAGAAGATATGGCTACTACACTGAAGTATAAGTCGTTAGGATATAAAGTTACCGTTGATTTAACGATGAAGGCATGGACAGAAGTGCCTTTGAGGTTTAATGAATGGTGGAAGCAGCGTCTTCGCTGGAATAGAGGGTCAATAGATATACTGCGTCAATCTGGTCTTAACAAAGTAACATGGCCATATTGGGAACAGCATATTTTTGCTTGTATCTCATTGATTCTTTACCATCTTCTGCCTCTTGCTTTTATCATACTGATGATATCAAGGGGATATCTTCTATTGCATGGATATGCTCTGCTTATTCTAGGGATTTCTTTGTTGTTTAGCTTGTATAAGCTAAAGTACTTAGAAAATAGAAACTTACTGGATTATATTATCCGCATTTCTATTCTTCCAGAGATAATTTATGGCTATTTACAAACCATAAATTTGTATCAGGGATATTTTTATTCGTTCACCAATAAAAAACAATCGTGGTAAAACCACAGAAAGGATAATATCATGTATGGCGAGCCTTCTCTTCCACCTACTGGTGGAGGTTTTGTCTTCCCGATTATCGGAGCTGCTGCAGGTGGTTTCGGTGTTGTTTGGGGTGTTAGAGGTTCAGGGCTTTTATTAGTCCTCTGTACTCTCGCGTTGGTTTTTATGTTTTATTCTCTTTTTCGTCTTCGCAGAGGAGAGAAATTAGCTAAACGTAAAAAATGAACTTTATACAAATTGAATAACTCATTTCTCTTTATGAGAAGTGAAAAGCTAGGATAAGATATGTTTGTGTTTTTACACAACGAAATTAATTCTTATCCTAGCTTGTAAGTCATCTGCACAGCAGATCTGATGAGTCTTCCTTATTGGTAAGACGAAACTTGCAAAACAAATAAGTTTATAATTCTGTTGGAAATTTTTAGTATCTGAGTATCGTAGATTATATTCCATATATAAGCTGTACAGCCTTCTGAGAGTATCTGTACATAGAATCAAGAGTTATTCCTAACTGTTTTTGTGTTTGAGAAGCAATATTATCTACATATGATCCATTTAATAAATGAATATTCTTAATATTCTTACCCTCATTATTAATTACTCTATTAAAAGTCGCTCTCATTTTAAAACCAGTAAGTTCAAGAGTATTACTATTTTCTGAAAGAATTTTATCCTTAAGATGTGAAAATATATATGTATTAAACTCTTGTAAATATGCAGTCCTTATTCTATTAACAGGGTATATTCTTTCATTTCCATTTATATCTTTTTGTATAGTTGAATCAAGTATTACAACTGGTCTTATATATCTATTAAAATGACCAGAAGCTTTAACACTTTGTAATTGTTCTTCAGGGATATTTATTTCTTTAAAATAATTTAAACATTCATCTATTTTACTTTCAAATGAATAAAGCATATTAAGACTATCTCTTTTAATAGGTTTTTTAGATGAAAATATGGTACTTATTCTATCCATATATCTTTGAGAATATAATCCATTGTCTTTTATAATGTCTTTTACTTTTTCTTTAGGTAAAACTTCATCAACATCAGCGGTATCATATTTTCTTTGAGTATCATGGTCGGCATTGTAATTATATTTAAGTAGATATTTAATTTCATTGTAAAGCATAATAGAAAGTATTGGGTCATCTTTTGCAAAACCTCTTATTACTGCTCTTATATTCTCTCC
>Ga0208695_1003258_pt1 | contig 11122 bp, 13 predicted proteins | sample AD_UKC111_MetaG_FD_184449 | JGI IMG/M metagenome (GOLD analysis project Ga0208695, IMG submission 184449) | Active sludge microbial communities of municipal wastewater-treating anaerobic digesters from Hong Kong - AD_UKC111_MetaG (SPAdes)... | ecosystem: Engineered > Bioreactor > Anaerobic >... | reverse complement strand
GCCGAAGCAGTTCAAGGACGAACACAAGCAACGAGATCAAGCATCAACCCACCGAGCCAGCCTCAACTAATCAGTGGCCCGAAAAAACCCGGCAGGTCAGTGCTTCTTGGTGCGACGTGGGCGCTGCTGCGCGCGCCCAACGCCTTGCATATCGTGCGTAAACCTGAGACCTGGGAGGGCGCTTGATCACGGCATGCGTCAGGGATGGAGCAGAAACTGCCAGTGTGACGTTCATCGCTGCAGGCATCGAGATTCTCCACGGAGACGTGGAGATCGCGGTGCTAGGAGTGCAGTTTGATGGCGACTCGTACAGCAATGAGCCGGAGTCTGTCTCGGCCCTCGCCGCGTCCCTGCGAAGTATCGGCGTCGGCGTTGTTACGGCGGAAGTTGCGAGCAGCAACGAGGCCGAAGTCGCGTGCATCTTGCAAGCGGCCGGCCTTGCTGTGGCGATCGTAACTCCGCGCACCATGCGCGAGTTCGCTCGACAACTGCATACCGTCGGAAAGCACGACAGGAAGAAAAAGGAGCTTCTGGCCGAGTTCTCTGCATGGATTCTTCATCGGCAGGATTTTGTGCATCTGCTGGGTCCATTAGCGGAAGAACATCAGCGCTGGCTTGCGGCTATCGTGTCGCGCCGCCGACATTTGCACGCAATGCTCAACCGTGAGCGTGAGCAGTTGCTGATCCTGCCCCGGCGGCTCCATGCGAGTGTCCAGGCAATCGCTGCTGCCATCCAGGCGCAGCTGGAGGAGATTGATGGTCAGATTTTCTCTTGCGCGCGCGGGCATGCCGCAGAAATCGAACGGCAACTGGAGTTTTCATCTGGCAGTCGCAGTGCAGACCCGCGCTACTACCCCTGATCCGGGGCAAACATCCGGGGCCAATGGAAAGCGTTTCGCCACGTTCTAGGTGCAAAGCGCGCTCTAAAGTGGAAAGTCCCAGTCATTGGGTCGCCCAGTGAGTGACACGGCGTGTCCAACAAGCAGGCCATTAGAGCGGTTTGCGTAACCCCACGGATGTCGTAGGTTAGCGCATCACCCGCGGGTTCTACCCCGCTAACACGGACACTTCAGATAAGCCTCATCATGAGGCAGGAGGAGTGTCATGGCGAAGCGAAAGAAGTACAGCGAAGAGTTCAAGCGAGAGGCGGTGGCGCTGACCCGGCAACCCGGTGCCAGCGTAGCGCAGATCGCACAGGATATTGGGGTGAATGCCAACCAGCTCCATCGCTGGCGGCGTGAGTTGGAGACGCACGGAAAGAAGCCGTTCCCGGGCGCTGGCGTGGCCCGCGACCAGGAAGTCCTTGCGCTCAAGCGTGAGCTGGCGAAAGTGAAGAAGGAGCGGGATTTTTTGCGCGATGCGGCGGCGTTCTTTGCCAAGGAATCGTCTTGAGGTACGAGGCGATCCGGCGTCACCGCGACCAGTACCCGCTGCGGCTGATGTGCCGCTGCCTGAAGGTCTCCCCCAGCGGTTTCCACGACTGGGCGCGGCGCGTGCCGAGCGCGCGTGCGCAGGACAATGCGCGTCTGTTGGACAAGATTCGCCAGCGGCATGCGGAGAGCGATGGCGTGATGGGTGCGCCGCGCATGCACGAGGAACTGGGCTACGAAGGCGAGACGGCCAGCCTCAATCGCATCGCGCGGCTAATGACGGGCGCCGGCCTGTTCGGCGTGCCGCAGAAGCGGCGCTGGCGCCACAAGCGATCAGGGGCGCGTCCGGACCAGGTACGCAACCACCTGGAACGCGACTTTGTCGCGCTGGAGCCGAACACCAAGTGGGTGGTGGACATCACTTTCATCCTGACGGGTGAAGGCTGGTTGTACCTGTGCGCGGTGCTGGATCTGTTCTCGGACCTGATCATAGGCTGGTCGATGTCGCCGGTGCAGGACCGCCACCTGGTGCTCAAGGCCGTGATGATGGCGTGCTGGCAGCGTCCGGACCGAACCCCGGTGATCCTGCACTCGGACCGCGGCACGCAATTCACCAGCGCCGACTACCAGCGCTTCCTGAAAGACCACCACATCGTCAGCAGCATGAGCGCGGTCGGCCACTGCGGTGACAACGCCGCCATGGAGGGGTTCTTTGGTCTCCTCAAACGCGAACGAGTCAATCGGCGTCGCTACCTGACGCAAGCCGAGGCCCGTGCCGACGTGTTCGACTACATCGAGCGCTTCCACAACCCGCGCATGCAGCGTCGACTGGACGCCAGGGATCAGGCGTTTACTCTCTTAACCCAACCGTCCGTGAAAACGGGGTAGAACCCGGGATGCCATTCGTCAACGAAACACGAGCACGCTCCACTTGCCTCGGGGAGACTGCCGGGTGACACAGCTCTCGCCTTGGCTCTGTAACCCATGGTCGACAGGCGACCAGACCGGGGTTAGCAACGATTTCATTGGTCGACGCGGCGGCCACAGCGCGATCGTGATCCGACCGCCGCTGCCCTTCGAGCCCTGATGTTGCGATGAGCGATGAGCTTCGGCAGCGCTGGAGGCGCAGAAGCTTCAAAAGCCAGGATCGACACCTGTCCGATTGCTCGACGAGAGCCCGTATGTGTCTGACAGTGACCACCGTTCAAGGAGCTTCTCATGCCGCACGGCAGAACCGCCTGCGAATCCGCGCTTCAACCCGGTCGTTCACGCGCAGTGGCGAGGAGACGGACGAGACTTCGCTCAATGCTTATCGGTAGCGCCATGACCCTTTTCGGCGCCATGGTCACCCACGCTTCTGCGGAGCCCATATGGGGTCGACAGTACGCCTACGCCGTGAGGCAAGACCTGGAGCAAGGCACCGACTTCATAGTGCGCGTCAACGTCACCAGCGGCGTCATAGAGCAAAAGATCGGCGGGATCGCCAGCACCATGCAATACGTGGCCGCGAGCACCGCCGCGCAGAAGGTGTTTTTCACCGAGCAGTCGACAGGAAACCTAGTCTGCTTGGACATTCATACTCAAACTCTCATCCGTGTGTATGTAGGTACCAATCCGCATGGGGTGGCGGTGAGCCCTGATGGTGCGCGCGTCTACGTTGCACTGCGAGGGGAGGACGCGATCGCCGTCCTTGAAACAGCAAATCTCACCGCCGGTCCGCTGAGGAAGGTTCTGGTCGGCAGCAACCCCTTTGGAGTTGCAGTCAATCCGCAGGGTACGTTGGTGTACGTAGCAAACGTTCTCGGGAACAGTGTCAGTGCGGTAGACGTTCGCGTGGATCCTCCGGACGTGTACACCACATCCCTGGTCAGTCCAATCCACCCTGATCCACACCCTATCGGCGTCGCCATCGCAAGCGATGGCCACACTGCGTACGTCAGCCTGCGTAACGCGAACTTCGTATCGGTCCTTAGTCTGTCTGCTGCCCAGCCCGTGCTGGTGAACGACCTCGCGACCTGGCCTGGTCCCTTCGGAATCTCTGTCAACCCACAGGCCCCGTACGCCTACGCGGTAAGCCCGGCGGGAGCAAGGCTGATGTACCTGAAGCTTGACTCCAGCCCGATATCAATTCCTACCGCTCCGGAGACGGGCATCAACTCGAACCCGTATGGCGTCGCGGTAGACGACACAGGAAACCGAGTGCTCGTGTCGACGGAGGGTTTGCCGGCCGATGGGGGAGCAGGTCGATTGATCGCATACGAAGCGATCACAGGGCAGCCACAGTGGAGCCTGCGGCTCGGCTACGGTCGTGCGTTGGTAGGCAACTTCGTGTTGGAAGACCGCGACAGCATATTCGGAAACAACTTTGAATGAGTTAGAAGGCTGCCTGCATGCTCCTGGGCTCTGTTCAATATTCGGCAAGACTGCACCGGTGAGAGACGCGTTGGCCATGCCCAGAGTACGCATGGCATTCGCCGGTGGACAGGGGCCGGGGAGGGGTCAATGTGAGGTCAGGATGACTTGCTTTCCATCAAGCACGCCGTCCTCGAAGAATGTGCGCCAGATACCATCGCGGTGATCATCATCAATGGCGTTGACAACGTCGTCAAAGATGACCACCGGGCACCCTTGTGCAATGTTCTTGGCCAACAGAATCGCTAGGCCCAAGCATCTGATGTGCCCTTCGCTGAAGACGATCAGTGCGTCATACCGCACGCCCGGCTCTCCAGCAAATTCAACCTCGATCTTGCCGTTCTCTGCGACGGGCAACCACAGTGCACTCAGCAGGTCGCCGGGCGGATCTCCACGATTGAATGAGTTATACAGATCGCGGGCCTGTTCCCCCAAACCCTGGAGTAGCACACCCGGAAGCGCGGCAAGATAGGCCTGGATCTCGGGCAGAAAGCCGTCGTAGGCCGCTTTGATCCGCTGATGGTGTGCGACAAGCGACACCTCCGCCGCTGCGGCGTGGATCAGTTCGCGATTGGCCTCGTCGAACTGTGCCTGCGTCAGGCGGGCTGCTGCCAGTTCCTGGTCCGCCGTTGCGCGCATCGTCCGCAACCGTTCGACTTCCAGCCGATACTGGTCCAACTTGTCCCGCTCCTGCGCGAGCGCGCCCCGCTGGGCATGCACCTCTCTGGCCTGCGCGTCAAAGTGTTCGATCATCTCGGCGATCCGCATCAGAGCGTTCCAGGCGCGTTGCTCTCCATCGACCCACACGCCGAGCCAGTTGCCCGCAAAGGTGGCAGGTAGCAAAGGCAGGTTCGCTGCCTGTAGTTCCGCGGAACATGCATGGGTTGCAGATGCAATCACGCGACGCATCTCGTCCCAGAGCGCGCGCACCGCCTCGCTCACCTGCGCCCGAAGGGTGACTTCGCGCTGCTGGATGGTGGCCAATTGTGCAAGCTGTTCTAGACCCGCGCGCGCTTTAACAAAGGGATCTTGCGTCACATCAGACAGCCCTGTCCCGCATGCGGGACAACTGGTTGCCCCGTCTGCCAATGCCAGCACCGCTTCGTAGAGCTTCGCGTAAGACATCTCGCCGGCGCGAGCCGCAAGCTGTCCGGACGACTCTTGCCACAGGCCCTGGACGCGGTAGGCCTCTGCAAGCAGAGCCTGCAGGCGTGCCCGAGTCACGTCGTAAACGGTCGGTGGGACGGCGTTTAATTGGGCCTGGACATACGATAGCCGCCCTTGTTGCTGCGGCGTGTCGAGCAACCAGTCTACGCAGGCCTGATACGTCGCGCCCGGTGACATTCGCTGTGCCAATGAGTGTTCTAAGGCGTCAATCACAGTTACCTTTTGCGGGTAGGCAGCGATCGTGTGCTCGGAGTTCGCGAGCTGCTGGCGACGCTGTGCCAGCTGAGACGCCTGGATCCCAGTGAGCATCAGGTCCTGATCGAGCGACGGGTTAAAGCCGCGCACGAATTCGCTGAATTGATCGACACCGAACAAGGTCGCGATGAGCTGCCGCTGATCGCCCGGGGTTCTTGCCGCGATACGAGCGAAGTCGTCAAGGCGGTTCTTTTCGATGAAGCAGAAACGGTACTCGGCCTCGTCGGGCTGCACAGTCTGGACTTCGTCTAACCTCCTCGCCGCTAGAATCGGAGCAACATGGCGACGCAGGCGAGCGTTGTTGCAGTAAGCGCGCTGGTCCACACGCTTCACTTGCGCCTCGCTGATCGAACCAAGCATCGCCACTTCTAGCGCCTCGCAGAAGCTGCTCTTGCCGGTACCGTTCGCGCCGTAGACAAGAGTGATGTCCTGGCTGAGGTCAAACGTCTCCTGCCGCATGAAACCGCGAAACGGCCCAACATCGAGCTGGTGCAGTCGCCCGAACTTCGGCCCGTCTTCTGCCCCACGAGCCTCCCCGTCGTGCGCGAGAGGCATCTGCGCCAGCTGTTCGACGGCCAGCGGTGCCAGGCGCGTGGACCGCGCCCGGCGCGTGGCGCCGGCCTCAGCAAGTGGCTGCAGGTGGTTAAGCACCAAGTGTGCGAGGCGGCGCACGTCGTCGTGCACTTCTCGTCGCGCCAAGTGCGCAAGGAATCTGTCGTACTCCGAATGAATGCTCGCCATGCAGTTCCCTCAGCAATGACAATGGAAGCCATGTTATCTCTTGACATCACACTATTACAGATAGTGTAATAGGCTCATTCAAGCACTAAGTTTCCGCCCCAACGCATGGAAGTGGAGTTCGCAGACCCTGATCTGGCCCGCCTGGAAAGCGACCCGGCCTTCTCGGGTGGCTTCGAGGCAGCGATCGTCAAAGCGTTCCGCAAGCGGATGCAACTCATCCGGGCCGCCATTGACGAACGCGCATTCCGGGCCATGCGATCCCTCCACTTTGAAAAGCTACAAGGAGACCGGCAAGGCCAGTACTCGATGCGCCTGAACGATCAGTGGCGACTGATCCTGAACTTCAAGACCACGCCTTCCGGCAAGACCGTGATTGTCATTGAAATCGCCGACTACCACTAAAACGATGCCGAGCCCCTATGAACGCAATTGCCGAAATCTTCCCGCCTGGTGAGTTCCTCAACGAGGAACTGGAAGCCCGAGGTTGGACGCAGACCACCCTGGCCGAGATCATGGGCAGGCCGACTCGCCTGATCAACGAGATCGTCGCCGGCAAGAAGAGCATCACGCCGGAGACGGCGGTGCAGCTCGGCGATGCGCTGGGTACCGGGCCCGAACTGTGGATGAACCTCGAAAGTCAGTACCAGCTCTCGAAGGTGGTCAGGGCGGACGGCTTGATCGTGCGTCGCGCGAAGCTCTACGAGCGCTTCCCCGTGCGCGAGATGATCAAGCAAGGCTGGATCGAAGCGTCCAAGGTGGTTGAGGTCCTCGAGCAGCAGCTTCGCGACTTCTTCAGTTTGAAGAGTCTCGACGATCCAATCGAATTTAGCCATGCGGCGCGCAAGACGCAGGCCGAGGCGCCGGCGAACCCGCTGCAGTTCGCTTGGCTGTTTCGGGCCCGGCGTCTGGCTGCGGAGTTGAAGCCGACGGTGGCGTATTCGCGCCAGGCCCTGGAGGCAGCGCTGCCCCGCCTCGCAGCATTACGCAGTGCGCCCGAGGAAGCGCGGCACGTGGCGCGGCTTCTGGCGGAGAGTGGCGTGCGCTTCGTCGTCGTCGAACCCATCCCGGGCTCGAAGATCGACGGCGCCTGTTTCTGGCTGGGTGCCGAGCCCGTCGTCGCGCTCTCGCTGCGTCTGGACCGCATCGACAATTTCTGGTTCGTGCTGCGGCACGAAATCGAGCACGTTATTCGCGAGCACGGACGTGAAGGTTTTGTCCTCGACCAGGACCTCGAAGGCACGGACGCCACTTCCGAAGAAGAACGCGTCGCCAACCAAGCCGGCCAGAGCTTCTGCGTTGCAGAAGCCGACATGGTCGACTTCATGAATCGCGTAGGGCCGTTCTACTCCGAGCAACGCGTCGTGGGTTTCGCGAGTCGCTTGGGGATCCATCCCGGATTGGTGGTCGGGCAATTACAGCGTCGACTCGACAACTACGCATTTCTGCGGCGCTACCAAGCCAAGATTCGTTCCATCGTCACCGCCACCGCTCGCACGGATGGCTGGGGCGTCATCCATTCTCTGTGAGGAGGAGCGACACGATGTCCGCGTATGCCAATGCTGTGAAGGATTACATCGAGCGCTATCGGCAAGAAAGAGGCGCCGACGCACTGATCGACCCGCATGCCGTCGCCGAATGGGCGTATCAGCGTGGGCTGCACAAGCCTAACGTGCGGACCATCATCGATGCCATCGCTGCCGATATCGCGCAAGTCTTCCGCGAGGAATACCGCACGGACCGCCTTGGACGCCGCTATCGCGCCAAGCACGCGACCACGGTGAAGCGCGGCGGGTACACCCTGTCGCTCTGGGGCGACATCGACGACCCCAATGCGCCGCATGCGCACTTTGTGAAGTCGTTCGCGCAGCGCCGACAGCAGATCGTCGGCGACTGTGTGCAGCTTAAGACCGACGTAGACGTCTACAACGATAAGCGCAAGCCTACGCAGCCGATCCAGATCCCGTTGGATTTCACGCTCGACGTCGAGGAATTGCAGCAAACTCCTCGCGCGGCGTAATCCATCATTGTGGGTACCTACACGCAACGCGTCCGCGAAAACATTCTGCCACTGTCGGTAGCAGGAAAGTTGCCCGAAGCGTTTGAGGAATGGTCGTTCGCGGATGAAGTCGTTGACCACGAAGAGCCGACCGAGTCGTGCGAGCTATGCGAACAGCAGGAACTGCGCTATCACTTCAAGATTCAGAACGCGATCACCCACCACACATTGTGGGTCGGCTCGCACTGCATCTTGAAATTTGGATTGTCGGTGTTCGAGTCAGGTAATCGGCTCTCACCGTCGGCCGCCAAGAAAAAGCTCGAACGACTCACACAGAAGATGCGCCTGGACTCATGTTTGCGGGCGCTCAGGAAGCTCGTCCAGGCGGAGCCGACCGATATCCTGGCGCATGCGCTCGAGTACTACGAGAAGAACAAGGTGCTCACGCCGAAGTTCGCGTTCGTCGTGTTCTGGCGACTGCAGCGACATCGGATCGACTACAGCCCAACGTTCTTCAAGATCGAGTTGCGACGCGCAAGGCATCGCGAAGATCTTCGCCAGATGCCAACTGACCGGGTTCATCTCATTTGGCCAGCACTCAGCTCAAGCCAGAAAAAGAACGCCGTCACATTGGGGCACTTCCCTCCAAGGACGACTTAATGTGCGGCTATCGCTCGCACTCGCCTTGGGTGGGCGGCAAGCCCTGTCCGAATTGGGTTCTTCCATCGAACAACGAGCTTGCAATGTGTCGCTTTGCACCTTGCGGAAAGCGTTGACGGATTTGGCTGAAATGCGCCGCGGTTAATTGGCCTTCGTCGGCTTCATAGTGTGTAAAAGCATGGTTCTGGGTGTCTCGCGGTGCCATGGTTCTCCTTACTTCGCCTTGGCCTGTATGACAGCCAGTCGGTAGGCCATCACCCCCATCCCGGCACGACGGTGTGATCACTACGCTGCTTCAGCGTCCGAAGCGCAGGGCAAATCGCCTCATGCTGGCGCGCTAGACGCTCTGACAGACTGACTAGTTTCTCGGCTTCTGATCTAGGCATGCGCCCAGTCGCTGATTCATCGCAATTCGTGCAAGCAAATTCAACTAGGCCCTCTACGACAGCTATCTCGTGGATCGCCCAATACTTGCAAGCCTTGCAGTAGGACCGGAACAACACGACGTCAGTCATAGCTTATTCCTGTCGCCATCAGCAACGTCATGTAGAGAGGATACGCGCAAATTTGGCGTTCCGAGTCACGCCATCCATTTTGCGCTCGCCGCCGGCGGCGAGCGTTGCCATCAACAGAGAGATTTGGGCGTCGTTGGCGCACTTAGTGCTGACGCCATGCGTCGATCGAAGAAGCGTTGCGCCGGTAGGAACGTCGATGTGGGGTTCCCCTCATCGTCGACCCATACTTCCACGATATCGATGCTGTACGCGTCTCGGTACGTGTCATGAATCACTGCCGAAGTGTCATTAACGATCGGCTCTGGATCGCCGTCCACTTCGAGACCGAGCAACAACGAGTCCTGTCCCGAGTCATAGAGACCATTGACGAGGGCAAGATAAGCCGCCTTCACGTTCGGCGCTTGGCTGTAGAGGACCGTCAAGGCCTCGATCATCGCCGCTGGCGGTTCGGATAAATCGCGCGTCGTGAGTTGCCGCTCAGTGGTATGCTTGATTCGCTCTGACGAGCCAAGGGTGCCGCTGGCCAGTAGCAACTCCACATCTTCCGGCATCAGCACGACATTGTGTTCGCTGAAGGGATTCAGGTGCAGCATCGCGCCGCGTGTCAGCAACAGCAGCTGCAAACCGTCGACAACGAGACACTGTGCGCCTTGTGGGATCGCTTCAAAGAACGTGCGAGCCGAAGAAAAGAATGGAATGGCCGTCAGGCGGTCGATCCGGTTCCATTGCACGAAGCGCATTACGGCATCGCCTTGGGCGTTCGGGACTACCACCTCGTCCGGCACCATCACCAATACGTCGCTCTCCAAGAGTTTGCGATAGAACGCCGGGCGGCGACCGGGCTCCGTGGTGGCCAACGCCAGAAGCGTTTCGAGTTCAGTGCCGTCGGGGGTGGTATTCGTCGTGGAAATCTTCATGCTCATGCTCAGTCTGTAGCGCTAGGCCGCGCTTGATCCAGCGCCGACTCGGAAATGGGCGATGTCCAGTAGGTCTCTCCAAGGCGGCTGGTCCAGATGAAGATGCCGGCCAGCACGCTGAGCGGTACTGCAGCGTGACGCTGGAAAGCGATGATCGGCCGGTCTTGGAACAAGGCGCGGTCGAAATTTAGCTGGATGGATTTCGTGAACTCGAGCTCGGCCATGCCCGACGCGCCGCCGCCGTGCCGCAGAAACCACGCAGCCAGGTGCTTTGCCGCGAACCACATCAAGGCGCAGCCCTGCGCGATCGACTGCTGGGCCAGGATCGGTGGTAGCGTTGCGGCAGCGGCCCGGGCCAGCCCGGGATTGAGGTTGTGCGAGGACAACGCATATTCGCCGAAGGCCAGGCACTCCCCGATGCCCAAGGCCTGCCAAGTTTCCAGCAGCACCTCACGGGTGCGCGGCGTTGACACAAAGCCGTCGAGGTAGGTGCGCAGCCGCGTCGGAAGGCTCCCGCGCGTGAGGTCGTCCCACACGATGAGCCAGTCGGCGTCCTCGAGACTGGCGTCCTCCCATCCCGGATCGGCGACTGCGTCATCAATGCGGCGACAGGACCCCACCGGCGCCAAGACACCCGCGTTCAACAACGTCAGCAGAAGGCGATGACGCAATGCCCGGTGGGGTGCCAGGCGTGGGCCCAATCCAGTCCGTGCTGTCAGGCGACGGAAGCCGGCATCGGAGCCGGCTTGGATTGCCGACATCAACGCCATGGCGCCGAACACGCCAAGATCCTCAACGCCAATCGTATCCGCGCTGTCGACAGCAGGCGGCTTCAGCTTCGCAGCCGGTGCCGTCCGGTCTATCGCTGGCACTGGGATCTCGCCTCTTCATCATTCAGAACCACACAATCCGGACGCCCTTAGCTCCCGCGCCCACATCTGCAGCTCGCCAAAATGACCACTGAGCAGTTTGAAAAAACCTCTCCGTGCTCCGCACGCGCTGCCGTCGCCGCGCGGCTGGACAAATCAGGCGCGACGAACGCAGCGGTTGCCCGTCCTGGAGGGCGCGAACGCGCGCCGCGCGGCCCCG
>Ga0208695_1003254_pt1 | contig 11135 bp, 7 predicted proteins | sample AD_UKC111_MetaG_FD_184449 | JGI IMG/M metagenome (GOLD analysis project Ga0208695, IMG submission 184449) | Active sludge microbial communities of municipal wastewater-treating anaerobic digesters from Hong Kong - AD_UKC111_MetaG (SPAdes)... | ecosystem: Engineered > Bioreactor > Anaerobic >... | reverse complement strand
AGCAATACTTCAACCTCTACACACCCGAGCTGCAGGAACGCCGGATAAAGTATAAACCGGGTTTGGTTCCACCGTTCTACATGGACAATCCCAAAACGCTGGAGGAGATAATGGCCTCGGAGGTAAAATACCTTGATGCCTACGATAAACATCCTTTGTTTACCGACATACGCTACCTATTCGGGGCTGCCTACAACATAATTTTCAAAAAGTACCGCAGCAGCTAGGTGCTTAAAACCCAAAGCAAACTTCCGCTGCCGCACGACTCCTGTCGTGTGGCAATCACCTCTCCATCTCTAAACAATACTTACTACTCCAATCCTTAAGTTTACAGCACATAATCCCGCCGGATCATCTTTTTTTTACTAATTTCTAACCACTTACTGTCCCTTTCATTCCTTCACTACCACACGAGAGGACTCGTGCGGTAGCGAGGGGAACGGTTGGTGATGTAGCGGGGATACCTTTGAAGCGTAAGTTTCCGTTCAAAAACCGCAATTAAATATTTGATGTCCATTTTTTCAGAATTAATAACGGCTAAATTAATAAAACATTCGTAAATGCAAATATTTATACAAAAAAATAACAGTTTATCATGCTGATACAATGTAATTTATCATTCGATATCAAGCATAAACTCGAAAGTGGTTTACGTAAGTTTTAAATTTTATATTTACGAATGTTGTATATTTGTTGCGTAAATAAGACGTTATAGGCCATAAAAAAAATCAACATGAGTAGAATTATCAATTTTATTATTGTTTTAGTAGAAATTGGACTATATTTAATATTTCGTTCTGAGATACTATATCTTTTTGAAAAATTATTCCCCAATAATAATGATTTAGAGGTGAATATATATAGTTCATTAATAATTATCTTTCTTGGATTTTTAAATATATGGATTGTAAATACGATTTTAAAAATTGTAAGATTGAATAAACCGAAAAATAATTATGTAAAAGATAAAATAGAATTAATGCGTAATTGGATATTTTCTACTAAGGCTTATTGGGCACCAAAAAGAAATGATGAGGATAAAAAAGTAGCAAATACAGTTGAGGGTTTATTTATGTTTATTTATAAAGATGAAAGATTAAATTCTCGTGAAAGAATAATTCTTAATCAAGCATATAACTTTATTATTGATAATATATCTGAAAAAGGGCTTCCTAGCCTATCTATTAAATTGAACACTGTTCATTGTACTGCATTTGGCTTATATATAATTCAAAAGTTAAAAAGTAGAAACTTAATAACTTGCACAGAAGAACAAGAAAAGAAAACTTATCTATTAATTAATTCATTAATAAATTCGTCTAATAAATTTGGATGGGGTTTTATTACTGAAAGAAATGTGACTGATGATGAAATAAGAATCCCTTTTACTTTTTGGGTATTAAGAGCATTAAATCTTACAGAATATTACAATCATGAAATTATTTCAAATACTTTAAATTCATTAATTTCATTGCGCCCAAATTGTATGTTTGGATATAATATTAATGGAAATCCGAAAGTTTGTTCAATTTCATTGTTTTTGATATTAACACATGAATTAAGAAATAGTGAACTGAAAAAAGAAGTACTAAATGAAATTAAATTAAAACCGCTACTTGAATTCATAATTGAAGAATTATTAGAAAATAACTTCATTGAATTTGAAGAATATGATATAAAGCGATATAATCTATCGGGTGTTGAAGAGTTGTCATGGAATCATATATCAGTTGGGTATGCATTAGAAGCTCTTTCAATATATTATAATAGTTTAAGTAATATAAATAAAATCAGATTAAACTCTATTGTAAAAAAAATAATGAAAAAGAATATACATGAAACTGGTTTTTTCTTCAATTCTCAGATTAACATTGACTTTAATAACCCTCATATATACCCGACTGCTTATGTCGTAGGGGGAATTTACTCATATTACAACTTTTGTTTAAAAAAATCAGAAAATGAAAACAATTAAAAAAATTGGTTTAGCTTTAATAAAACACAAGGCAATACTCCTTGTTAGAAATGAGGGTACTGTAAAGTATCTCATGCCAGGGGGTAGGGTCGAAAAAGGTGAAAATGACTTGGAAACTCTACAACGAGAAATAGAAGAAGAATTATCCTGTAAAATTGATACAAAAAACATTTCATATGTTGGAGAATATCAAGATATTGCAGCAAATGATTTTGGTTATATAGTTGATATTAAGTTATATCATGGGGAAATAATTGGTGATATAGTACCATCAAATGAAATTGCAGAATATTTATGGTTTAATCCTTTGAATGATGATTGGAGTATTTTATCAGATATTGTTAAAAATAAAATTATTCCTGATTTGATTAATAGGAAGTTAATATAATTACGGCCTATAACAAGGGGTTAATAAAACGCTGGCTGATAGCGAATTAGGAAACTTTCTCGCTTTTTCGTAGCTTCGTAACGTGGGACAATGAACCGTTTCAATCTCCTGCACTTTACCAACCCCCAGCCGTTATAAGCCATAATGTGAATCTCTCGTCCTGAAATAGGTTGACCTAAAATTAGCGTTAAAAAGTTGCCCAATTTAAATCAAGACAAGACAAAATGACAATACAATGAAAAAAGTAACCATCTTATCAATAACTATTTTGACTCTTTTGGGGAGTTGCAATTCTCATTTTACAGCTTTGAAGTTTGATTCTATTTCAAAAAACAATGAATTGCAATTTTGGTATGAACAAAACAATAATAATGAATACCTGAATTTACTTCGTTCAAAATATCCCATAGACAGTCTAATAAAAGACTCAAAAACAGATACGGAAAGAGTTAAAAGCATATTGTATTGGGTGAATAAACAGTGGAGACATAACGGACGCAATGAACCTAGAAAGAAGGATGCAATTTCCATTCTTGAGGAAGTTAAAGAAGGGAAAAATTTTCGCTGTGTTGAATATGCCATTGTTTGTTCAGCTTGTCTAAATGCCATTGGACTTAAAGCAAGAACTTTGGGGTTAATGACTAAAAATGTTGAAACAAAAAAATCCGGAGCGGGCCATGTTGTAACTGAAGTGTTTTTGAATGATTTAAATAAATGGGTGTTCATTGACCCACAAAGGGATGCTATGCCTGTACTAAATGGAATACCACTTAACGCAGTGGAATTTCAGCAGGCTATAGCCAATAATTTTGAGGAACTTGAAATTCAATCATCTAAGATTTCAAAAAAACGATACATTGATTGGATCTTTCCATATTTATACTACTTCAATATTAAATTCGACAATCGATTAAGCGTTGAAAGAAATACGCTAGACGGAAAACCTATTTTAATGTTAGTTCCTGTTGGAGCTAGCAATCCGACCGTTTTTCAAAATAAAGACAAAATTAATTACGCTGTATATACCAATTCTTTAAACGACTTTTATGAGCCACCTAACGACATTGACAAATAGAATTACGGCTTATAACAGCGCTTCACATTTTAAGCGGGGTGAAGGAATACTCAAACATTCTTACTACTTTTAACTTTATTAACGGCGGACTGGAAACTGGGGCGAAAACCCGCTCAAAACGTAAGCGCAACCGTTATCTGCAACCCCAAGAGACACAAAACTACTGACAAACTTACTACTCCCATCCTTAGGTTATAAAACATAATCCCGCCGGATTATCTTTTTACTTATTTCTAACCACTCACTGCCCCTTTCATTCCTTCACTACCACACGAGAGGACTAGCTACGTTTAACTCTCCGCCGGCTGGCGGAACGGTTGGTGCGGTAGCGGGGGATTTATAAAAAACATGGCGGAGTGAGAAAAGAGCTGGGCGTAAAAACCCCTTTTCAGGCCGTCGAAAAACCTATGGTGAGCAAAGCCGAACCATGGTTTACGTTAAAATATGAAATTTTTATCCAAAATGCTTGCATTTTTAAAAATAAAATTGTTATTTCTACAACCGAATAAAAGTCCAAATTCTTATCAACAACCTTGTGAAACTTGACATTTTATTTACGAATGTTGTATATTTGTTGCGTAAATAAGACGTTGTATGCAAGTGTTAAACCCCAAAATGATACGTTAAAAAGCAATAAATTATTAACAAAAATATGAACTGAAAAATTAGGTTAACCTGAAGAAAGAAAATGCTGACAGATACGAAGAAATTTTGTTTTTCTCCCCCCGCACAAAGAGAAGAAATCAGGGAACCCCACCGCACAAACAGCACATCCCGCAAAAACGCACAGGCAAACGCACCAATCCAATTTTGCGGGAAGAGCTGTTTTTTGCCCACGCACCGCAGAAAATTTGATACATTTGTACTCCTTTGAAACGTTTTTGAAAAATGACAATTGAACAATACCTCGACATTATCGACAAACGCTACAAGCTGGGCAATGCCACCGAGCACACATTCCGTGGCGATTTGCAGCAGCTCATCGAATCCATCGTGCCAACCATTCAGGCAACCAACGAGCCCAAGAGGCAAAGCTGTGGTGCGCCCGACTACATCCTAACCAAAAGGGATGCATCGTCCCGCTCGGGAGGAATCCCCGTGGGCTTCATCGAGGCCAAGGATATCGGCGACAAAGACCTTGACGGCGAAAAAAAGACAGGGCACAAGGAGCAGTTCGACAGGTACAAAGCATCCCTGAACAACCTTATCTTTACCGATTACATCCGATTTCACCTTTACCACGATGGCGTGCTGATTACCAAAATTGAAATAGGTGAGATAACTGATAAGGGTATAAAGCCCCGCCCCGAGAACTTTGCCCGCTTCGAGAACCTCATTAAAAACTTCTGCATCCACATCGGCCAGAACATCAAAAGCCCTAAGAAATTGGCCGAGATGATGGCCGGCAAAGCCCGCCTGCTCTCCGAGATCATTGAGCGAGCGCTCATCAGCGACGAGGATAACGCCGAGAACAGCTCCCTCAAGGATCAGATGAACGCCTTCAAGGAGATCCTAATCCACGATATCACCCCCAAGGGTTTTGCCGATGTGTACGCCCAAACCATTGCCTACGGGATGTTCGCCGCCCGTTTGCACGACACCACTTTAAACAACTTCAGCCGTCAGGAGGCTGCCGAGCTCATACCCAAGTCCAACCCATTCCTGCGCAAGCTCTTCGGCTACATATCGGGCCCCGATATCGACGACCGCATCCGCTGGATTGTCGATAGCCTAGCCGATATCTTCCTTGCAACCAACGTGGAGCAGATACTCCAAAACTACGGCAAGGCTACCAAGATGGAAGACCCCATCATCCATTTCTACGAAACCTTCCTGAGCGAGTACGACCCCAAGCTCCGCAAAGCCCGTGGCGTATGGTACACCCCCCAGCCCGTGGTCAGCTTCATCGTTCGGGCAGTCGACGACATCCTCAAAACCGAGTTCGATTTACCCCAAGGTCTTGCCGACACCTCCAAAACAACCATTAAGGTCGATATGCAGGGCAAAAAGGCCGACCAAGAGGTGCATCGGGTGCAAATCCTCGACCCCGCCACAGGCACGGGCACTTTCCTTGCCGAGGTGGTTAAGCACATCCACCAACGGTTTGCGGGGCAACAGGGCATCTGGAGCAATTATGTCGAAACGCACCTACTGCCCCGCCTCAATGGGTTTGAGCTACTCATGGCCAGCTACGCCATGGCCCATTTAAAACTCGACTTGCTGCTCAAGGAAACAGGCTACCGCCCCACCCGCGACCAGCGATTCAGGGTTTTCCTCACCAACAGCCTCGAGGAGTTTCACCCCGACACGGGTACCCTGTGGGCAAACTGGCTCAGCACCGAGGCCAGCGAGGCCAACCGCATTAAAAAGGATACCCCCGTGATGTGCATAATCGGCAATCCCCCCTACAGCGGCGAGAGCGCCAACAAGGGGCAGTGGATAATGAACCTCATGGAGGATTACAAAAAAGAGCCAGGCGGAAAGGAAAAGCTGAAAGAACGAAACCCAAAATGGATAAATGATGATTACGTAAAATTTTTACGGTACGGTCAGCACTTTATCGAAAAAAACGGAAGCGGTGTTTTAGCATTTATCAATCCCCACGGATTTTTAGATAACCCAACTTTCAGGGGAATGCGCTGGAACCTGCTCAAAACCTACGATAAGATTTACACCATCGATTTACACGGAAATAGCAAAAAAAAGGAAACGGCACCAGACGGAAGTGCAGACATTAATGTTTTCGACATTCAACAAGGGGTTTCCATCAATCTGCTTATTAAAACTGGCAAGAAAAAGGCTGGCGAGCTTGGACAAGTTTTCCATTTCGATTTATATGGCAAAAGAGACTTCAAGTATGATTTTCTCACCGTGAACTCTTTTTCAGCCATCAATTATAAGGAGCTGCCCAACGTAGCGCCTAACTACTTTTTTGTTAGCAAAGATTTTGAGGCACAGAAAGGATATAACAATGGATTCTATATTCCTGAGCTATTCCTACTAAATAATGTAGGTATTGTAACCGCTAGAGATAATTTTACAATCCACACAACAAAAGCCGAAGTTAAGTCAACCATTGATACTTTTCTCAGCTTAGATGATGAGTCTGCTAGAGCTAGATTCAATCTGGGTAAAGATGTAAGGGATTGGCAGGTAAATTTTGCAAGAAAAGATTTAGAAAATCATTACCCACAAAAAGGGGTCTTTTCAAAAATCTCTTACCGCCCATTTGATGATAGGTGGACATTCTTTACTGGCAAATCCAAAGGGTTTCATTGTTACCCAAGAACTGAAGTAATGCAGCATTTCAAAAAAAATAATGTTGGACTTATAATTGGTCGACAGGGACAAGTTGTTGGTTCAATGCAATGGAATTTAGCATTTATTACTAAAAGCATTACTGACTTTAATCTATACTATCGTGGTGGAGGTACAGTGTTCCCCCTTTATATCTACCCCGAAACCAACGCCCAGCAAACCATTGAACAAGAAACAGCAAGAAAACCAAACCTAAACCCAGAAATTGTAAATCAAATAGCGAACCAGCTTGGCTTACCCTTCTCTCCCGAGAAGAACCCCACGGCTAGTGAGCCTGTCGAGCTGGCCCCCATCGACATTTTAGATTACATCTACGCCGTTTTACATTCTCCAACCTACCGCGAGAAGTACAAAGAGTTTCTAAAAATCGATTTTCCCAGAGTACCCTACCCCAAAAACAAAGCTACCTTTTGGCAGCTGGTAAAGCTGGGGGGCGAGCTACGCCAAATTCACTTGCTCGAAAGCCCATTAGTTGAAAAGTGTATAACTCAATATCCTAATAATGGGGATAACATTGTAAAAATGGTTGCTTTCCGAACATATGATTATGATAATACTATTCCAGATGAAAACGGCAACTATAATTATCCAGATTATCTAGGGGCAGTTTACATTAACGAAAATCAATTCTTTGCTGATGTCCCCACTTCCGTTTGGGAATTATATATTGGCGGCTATAAACCCGCCCAAAAATGGCTCAAAGACCGCAAGGGTCGCCAGCTCACCTTCGAGGATATTCTGCACTATCAGAAAATAATTGTAGCCCTTTCGGAAACCCACAGATTGATGAAGGACATTGATTTGGTTAATTTTATGTAAAAACAAATTTACTTGCGTTATATACTAGAATTTTCGCTGTTTTTAAAACTCAACAGCAACCTCTTTAGATTAATATACATCTCATTCGCTTAAGTTATTATCCATTGAATAAAACAATAAGTATGCAGCCTGAAACTAAAAACAACCCAAACATTTTATTTCATTATACTTCTATTGGTACATTATTAGATATCCTTAGCAAGCAAAATGAAGACAATAAAATTTGTTTTAGAGCAACTCATGCGAAATTTCTCAATGACCCATCCGAATACCAATTAGCAGTTTCACTTCTAAAACAATCAATGATAAATTACGAAAATGAAAACAGTATAAAAAACGGCAATAGCACCTATTTTAATGATGAACTAATCAAGAAACTGACCCTTGTTTCTGGCAATCCATTTATACTCTCGTTTTCAGCAAATGCTGATGACCTTTCCATGTGGAGGTCATATGGTGCTGACGGCAAAGGTGTGGCAATAGGTCTTGATAGGAAGATGCTTGAAGCCTATGCTAATAACGACAATACTATAAACACAAGATTATTACAATGTATATACAATAAGCAGAAAATTATAAATAAGCTTACAACGGAGTGGGGCAATTTATATAATGAAATCACTTTTATGGATGAAGGGAAAAAAATTGGTTTATCTTCTTTCGACTTCTTTTTCGATATTATTAAGCAATCCTTTAGTTTTAAGGAAGAAGATTATTGTGTTGAAAACGAATGGCGTTTATGTACTAATGTCACAGACAATATAACTTTAAGATATCGTAATAATGGTGATTTGATTGTTCCATATATTGAGCATTACTTTAATAAAGAAATAATAAAAAAAATAACAGTTGGACCTTGTGTAAATAAAGAACTTTCTAAGGAATCCATTGAAATGTTTGTAAAATCAAAAGAGTATCAATTATCAAGCGACTCAATAATAGCATCAAAAATATCTTACCGCCAGATTTGAAAACAGTGAATATAACCTTTATGTTTTCACGCTCTTAGTTTGCGATGCATACACCCTAGTACTGAACGCTTATTGCAATCTAATAATAGTATAATTATGCTAAATTTCATTACAAAGCGAATTGGAGTTTTCCTAATAATTGGTATAGTTTTCACCGTTTATAGTCCTTGGCTATTTACAAGAAATCTGGGTTTAATAGACTTTCATAGTACGGGTGATATTGGTTCTACAATTGGTGGAATTACTGCTCCTATCACTAGTCTAATCGGTGCATTATTAATTTATTGTGCGCTAGATGCACAGAAAAAAGCGAATAATATTCAAAGTGAAAACAATGCAACACAGACACTCCTATCGTTAATTCTTGACTTAGAAAAAAAATGTTATGATTTAGTCTTTATAGCCGAGAGTAATCATCACAGAACAGGTATTGCAGCATTCAACTCAATTAGCAGCATATTTTTTTATAGGGGAATTAGTCCTCCGCTGCCGCACGATTGGCTTCGCCGAGCTCGCAAAAAACGACTCGGCTGCCTACGCCGGGCTATCCGCCGGCTGGCGGAACGGTTGGTGAGGTACCCGGGCTGCCCACAACATAACGGCCGGGGGTGGGGTAGTTCGGGGCCAGCGTCCTTATCCCTCGATAAGGACGCTCAATGCGGGCGAAACAGTTGGATTGTCTAGAAATCCCCCACATTGGGTACACCCCTTGTTACCGCCTGTGCTTTAATCATCTTTTAGTTAAAAGTTCAAACAATGGTTGATTGATGTAATAATTTCCTGTACCTAACTTTTCTTTTCTTAATAAACCATCTTCTGAAAGTTTATTCAAGTAATTAGCTGCAGTAATTCTTGAAACGTTTAAATCCCTTACAATGAATTCAATCTTTGTGTAAGGATGTTTAAATAAATTGTTTAATAGGTCTTGACTGTAAAACTTATAATTATTTCTTAAGGTATGCTTGAATTGCATCATTAAATCGCGAATTTGGATAGTTAACGAAATAGTTTCTTTTGAAGTAATTTCAACCCCATTAATCATAAATAACAACCATTCTTCCCAGCTGTTCTTTTCTCTAACTTCTTGTAAAAGTCTATAGTAATCCGATTTGTTCTTAATTATGTAGCTACTTAGATATAGAATTGGAAGATTTTGTAGTCCTTGAATAATGAGATACAAGATGTTTATTATTCTTCCTGTTCTTCCATTGCCATCATAAAATGGATGGATGCTTTCAAATTGATAGTGAATTATAGCCATTTTTACCAAAGGGTCATAATCACAAATCTCATTCTCGTTGATAAACCTTTCAAGGTTTGTCATCAGTCTTTTTATCTCTTCAAAGTCTTGAGGGGGAGTATAAATTGTTTCGCCTGTTAAGGAATTTTTCAGTGCAGTTCCTGGCAGTTTTCGGAACCCTGCTTTATTCTTCTCAAGTTCTTCTTGAATTTCAAGGATTACTCTTGTGGTCAGAATTCCATTTTTCTTAATTAACTCAAACCCTTTTTTCAGAGCAGAGATATAATTCTGAACTTCTTTAGCATTTAACGAATTAAAATTCTCAAGATTTAATTCGGATTTATATAAGTCGTCGTGAGTAGTTATAATGTTTTCGATTGCAGAACTATCTTTGGCTTCTTGCAATCCAAGGGTGTTTAATAGAATTGTTTGATTAGGGATTGTTGAAGCAATGCCTTTTAATTCTGCCAAAGAGGCGTGTGCTGATGGTAATGATTTTAAAACTCGTTTACTCTCAACATCACTATTTAATGGCAATTCAGCCAATTTCCAATTTCCGTTTTTCATTATGTAAAGATTTTGTACTTTCTTTACAAATATAGGTTTTTTTGTAAAGGAAATGAAATATTCTTAACATATCATTCCTTCTTTGTATGTTTTTTCTGATTTTATTATCAGATTCTCCTTTTTCTCAAAGCATTGGCGGTACATTCAAATAGTACCGCAGCAGCCAGGTGCTTAAAACCCAAAGCAAACACCTGCCCTAAGCTGTGCCTGCTTGCCCACCATGAAATTGGGGGTGTAGGTTCCAACCCTATCGGTAATATCCGAAACACCGCCTGAAAGGTAGATATAGCCGTCATTAATCACCTCATACTTTGCCCCTGCTTCCCACTCCCGCAGCTCCCATTCTACGCTTTCCATGAATGGCAGCCCAAGCCTGGTGGTTGTTATTGTGCTGTAGTCGGGTCCCTTACGGCTGACGGTGTAGCTCATGGAAACTTGAAGGCCCCTGATAGGCCTAAATACCAGCGATACGTAAATTTCATCGGCATTGTCCTGCAGGTAGTGCCCCAGGTTAAAGTTGTTGCTCTCGTAGGTTGTTGTATTTATTATATGCCTGTACGTCAACGGGTTTGTGCGTGTATATTCCCCTGTTACGATGAGATTGCTAAATGGAAAATCCGAAATTCTGGCACCAACTTTCAAGCTGTAAAAGTTGCTGTGCCTATCGGGGTTGAACATGTTCTTCATCGAAATTTCATCGAGGAAAAGGGTGGCGTACAGGTGCAGGTGTCTTATGTTTCGCGACGAAATGTCAAAGAACATCTGGGAATTTTGTCCCACCG
>Ga0208695_1003246_pt1 | contig 11149 bp, 5 predicted proteins | sample AD_UKC111_MetaG_FD_184449 | JGI IMG/M metagenome (GOLD analysis project Ga0208695, IMG submission 184449) | Active sludge microbial communities of municipal wastewater-treating anaerobic digesters from Hong Kong - AD_UKC111_MetaG (SPAdes)... | ecosystem: Engineered > Bioreactor > Anaerobic >... | reverse complement strand
GAGCGAGGCTGCGGAGATAGAGGAGCCGCTCGCCCATCACGTTGCCCAGATCGGACGCCGCCTCCTCAAAGCGCTCGTGCAGCTGCGGGAAGAGGCGGAAGAGGTCGCGGCCCAGGTTCGGGTAAGCGTTGAAGGCGCCCGGATAGACGAAGGCCACGGCGCCTTCCCCGGCCAACGGACGCGGCGTGAAGTAGCTGCCGCCCGGCGTCTGCCAGGGCTGTTGCGTCTCGAAGGCCCGCGCTACGCCCTCGAAGGCGAAGGCGATATCGCGAAGCAGCGCGTCCCGGTCTTCGCCGACCAGGCAGAGCGTGTAGCGGGCGGCCCGCGTCTCGCGGTAGGTCTCGTAACAGCGGCGCGCTACCGCGTGCAGTTCGGCTTCCGTCCGCACGTCGGTGAGCGCCTCCCGCACCTCGGCTAAGCGGGCCAGCAGCGCAGCCTGGCTTTCAGCGGCCAGGGGCAGCAGGCAGGCAGCGTGCCGCAAATCGCGGCTGTCGCGGCGCGGCGAGGGCGTGTCGGTGAGGATGACAACGCCGCCCGATCCCTGCGGGCTCGCGGGGACATGAAACGCCGCGACGCGCCGTTCGCCCCTCGGCACAAACCACGGACGCGAGGCGACGTCCACGTAGAAGGGCGTCCCTTCCCAGCGTTCCGGCGCCTCGGGTCCCTGCCACTCGGGCTGGGCGGGGATAAAACGCTGGTGCAGGCAGAGGACGGTCTTGATGAAGCCCGCCAGCTGCGCCATGGGAGTTGCGGTCCCGCCGGGGGCGAGCGCGCCCAATCCACAGGTCAACGCCCCGCCCGCCGTGCGGTAAGCGCGACGCACGCCCTCCAGGGGGGCGCTCTCGCAGCGAGGGTCCGCATCCCCGGCGAGTTCCAGGTAGCCCAGGGAGGCCGGGGGCAGGTCTGTCTGTAGCCACGCCCGGCGGTGAAGCGCAGCGACGGCCTCGGGGGTGGAGCGAGCTTCGGCTGTGACCTCTAGCGCTTCGAGCACGGCATAGCGGCGGGGCGCGGCGGCGGCCTGCGCCGGGGTTTGCAGCGCCACGGCGCCGGCGCTCCCGGCCCCTCCGGCGGCGACAACCACGGCGTCCGCGTCGCCGCCGGCGAGCCATTGGCGGGCGGAGGCCAGCGCCTCGAGGAGAGACGCCGGCGCCCCCTCGCCGGCCTCGACGGTTAGCACAGCGACTTCCGCCTCCAGCGGGATGCCGGCGTCGTCCAGCGCCCCTTCGATGACGGACGCCAGGGCAGCGTCATCTCCGCTGTCGCCGGCGTCGAAGGAGACATTTCCGGCATAAAGGCCGCGCGCGAAGGCGTCCAGGTCGCCCGCCCCTGCCAGCCGCACGTCCATTCCCACCACGACGATCTTCAGGCTACTCATGGTCGTTCTCCAGGTGATTCTGTGCAAAGAGTTGCTTCAGGCGCGGGCTCAACGTGATCTCCGCACCCCAGACGCGGCTTTGGACCCTTCCCCCGGCGTCGCAGACGACGACGTCGGCGACCAGGCGGTGTTGAGAATGGGCCTGCACGTTCAGTGAGGCATAGAGCCGCTCCCCTTCTGTCACAGGGCGGTACTGCTCGCCGCCCTGGATGCTGAGGGGCAGCCCGCCGTAGCCGTAAGTGTGGTAGGCCCAGATCAAAAGGCTCTGCAACGTGGCGTCGGTGAAATAGGGGTTGAAGGCCTGCACGGGGAACTGACCCTGGCTCTCAGGGCTTAGCGGCGGCGGGACGCACTCCAGGGTCAGCGAGGCCGGGCCGATGGTGAGCAGCCGCTCGATGCCCCGGAAGGCGGGGCCGTGGAAGAGCACCGCGCCGTCGTAGAGCGCCGCGCCGGGGATAGGCTGTGTGACGTCGAGGTCCAAGTCGGGATGCTGTGGAGCGACCGGCAGCGTGCGGCGCAACGTCAGGTCCATGCTGTAATGGAAGCGGGGCTTGCCGTCGGCGGTCTGACTGCGGATCAGGGCCGCGAAGGCGATTTCGTCCGGCCCTTTGGCCTTCTCTTCGAGCTCCAAGACATACTCCTCGGCCAGGGTCGCGTCGAAGATGATGCCCTTGAGCGTCTTGTAGCGCTCGACGCGGAAGAAGTGGTAACCGGGGTAGCGCTGTTCGGCGGCATTGACGGCCCAGGCGATGGCGCAGACTACCGGCAGGACGGCGGATCCGCCGATGACGTGATCCCGCAGGAAGGGGTTGGCCTCCAGGGTGAGGCGGCGGTGGATGCGGTGTGTGTGCAGTTCTCCGGCAGGGGGAGACGCCGGACGCGCCAGCGTGTTGCCCACGACCAGCTGCGCCGTCCCGTCGTCGGAGGCCAGGGCATCGGCGAAGAGGGCCCGGCCCATTTCCGCCGGAATCACCTCGACGCCGCGCCGGGCCATAAGGCGCTGCAGCGCGGGGGTCACCATGCCGCCATCCCAGGGACCCCAATCAATGGCGAGCACGCGGCAGTGGGGATAGACGCGGCGGAGCCGGCAGGCAATCTTGTTGAGGATCTCGTTGGCCAAGGCGTAATCGGCCTGTCCCACGTTGCCGTAGAAGGCCACGATGGAGGAGAAGAAGAGCAGGTGCTCCAGCTGTTCGGGGGGGACGCACGCCAGCAGGTTCTGCAGCCCCTCCACTTTGACCGAGAGGACGCGCTCGAAATCAGCCTCGGTTTTCTGCTCGATGGGCTTGTCGGCGATGACGCCGGCCCCGTGAATGATCCCCGTGATCCGCGAGGGGGCGCCTTCCGCCGCCAGTTCCTGGCGGGCCACCTCGACGGCTGCTTGTAGCGCCGCCGCGTCGGTCACGTCGGCGCTGGCGTAGACGGCGCGTCCGCCGACCTCCGCGACGGCCCGCAGCGTCCCGGCGATCTCGCGTTGGGAGAGGACGTCCTGCACCATGCGCTGGACGCGCTGGGGCGTGGGATGCTCGCCGGCGGCAAGGAGGTGCTCCATGGCCTGCTGCTTGAGCGCTTTCTCATCGGCGGCGCCGGCGCTCCAGACCGGCTCTGGCCCGTCGGGAGTGGGGGAACGTCCCACAAGGATGAAGGCGCTGCGATAGCGCCGGGCAACCTCTATCACGCACTCCGCCGTGACGCCTCTGGCGCCCCCACTCACCAGAAAGAGCGACGTGCTGGATACGGGATGCCGGATGTCGGCTGCCGGGCGCGGCTCCTGGCGTTTCAGGGTCACCCGTCCGGCGGGGCCGCGCCCTACCTCGACGAGCAGACGGTCGGGATCGTCCAGCTCGGCGATGACGGCCTGCGCGGCGTCCTCAGCCGCGAGGGTCGGGGCCACATCCACGGCGCGGCAGAAGACGTCCTCCCACTCCAGGCTCAGGGATTTGACCAACCCCGGCAGACCGGCGCCGACGACGCCGAAGTCGTTCGACCCGCTGAGGCCCAGGACACCGTCAAGGCGGGTCACGGTCATGAAGGCCGCGCGGCCCCGCGCGGCTGCGCCGGTGAGCGCGGGCTGCAGGTGTTTCGCCAGCAGGAACACCTGCTTAACCACGGCCCGCTCGCGTTCGTCAAAGAGGCCCTCAGCGGTCTCGAAGGCCGGGTGCAGGTGGATGAAGGCGCCAACCGGGCCACAGGTTTCCGTGATCAGAGCGAGTTGCTCCTGCAGCGCGCTCTCGGTCATGGCCTCCAGCTGCACTTGCGTGATGTCGGAGGGCAGCGTGCGCGGCTGCGGCGCGACGACAGCTTCGGGGAAGCGCCACAACACCACGGGCCAGCCCCGGCGGGCGAGGGCCTGCACCACGGCGGCACTCAGGGGCCCGCCGTCGTCGGTGACGAGACAGCAGTGTCCCCCAGCGAGGGCATATTCCAGGGCATCGGGCGCGGGCAGCGGGTGCAACGTCACCGCGCTGCGCCGGATGGCGGTTTTCTCTTCCCGCGCCCGCCTCACGCTTTTTTTCCCGCGTCTCCTTGCCGTTGCTCCAGGTAGGCCATGATCTGGCCCAGGGTGTGCAGTTCGACGAGGTCCTGAGCTTCGATCTGGGGCAAAGCCGGGTAGCGGTCCTGCAGGGCGCTGAGGATCTCGACGCGCTTGATGGAATCAATGCCCAGGTCGGCCTCCATGTCCATCCCCAGGTCCAGCATCTCGGCGGGATAGCCGGTCTTGTCGCTGACGATCTCCAGCAGGGAGGCGGTGAGGGTTTCGAGATCGAGGGGCGCGGTCGTTGGAGCGTCGCTTATGGCGCTCGGAGCGGCTGCTTCTGCGGCGGGCGGTTGCTCGATCGCGGCAGCGCCTGGCGGGGATGCCGGCCCGGGCGCGGGAGCCTCGCTTGCGACGCTCCGCACGGCTTCCGCCAAGGTGGCCGGTTTTTCGACTGCGTCGCGCGGAGCTAACGGCGACGTCGGGCCGGATGTTGCCGGACCGCGTAAGGCGCTCCGCACGGCCTGGCTTGAGGTGGCCGGTTTTTCAACTGCGCCGCCGCGCGAGCTCGAGGAAGATGCTGGCCCGGCTGTTGTCGCGCCGCTGACAGCGCGGCGGGCGCTCCCGTTGCCCGGCAGCAGAGCTTCGCTCTGTTTTCGAAGCAAGTCCATAAAGGCCTGGGCGTAGGCGGCCTGCTGGGAGAGGAATTCGTTGTGGACGTGCAGCGTCTGGGCCTGGTACTCATGGAATTGGTCAATGCTGCGAGACAGATGTTCCAGGGCCGTCAGCGCGGCCTCCAACCGCTCTGGAGTGCTGTCGCCGTTGGCGAAAAGCGCGTTCTGTTGCTGCATCAGCTGTGCGAAGATCTGGGCGTAGTCCCCCTGTTGCCGCAGGTACTGTTCATGCACCTGCAGCGTCTGCCGCTGGTGCTCATAAGACTGGGCCAGGCCGCGTTCAAGGCTTTCCAGGACGTGAGAGTAATCCCACGCGCCCGGTTGGACATCGGCCTCGGAAGCCATCGGCTCCTCTGGAGAGGCCGCGGCGGGCTTGTCCTCTTGATGGGGCAGGTGAACCCGCGGGCCATCTTGCAACGCCTGCTCGAAGGCGGCCCGCGTCTTCTCACTGACATAGTTGTTGCCATTGAGTTTTACGCTGAATGCCATCGTTCCCTCCATGCATAAGTTATCATGAAAATTTCATAAATCATAAAGAATGGCTGTTACCTGGGGCTCTTGGAAGCGCGCGCGTAGGGGTCAATGTCCCCCAGCGGCAGGCCGGCGACTTGCAGACGCACCACGGCGTCGCGCAGTTGTCGATCGGCGGACTTCTGACGGCTGGCGTTGAGCGAGATGGCGACGTGAGGCTGGTCCGCCAGGATCTCGTTGACCAGATTGGTGACGATGCTCCGTGGCCCGATCTCGACGAAGAGACGTCCCCCGGCGGCGTAGAGCTGTTCGATCTGGGTCTTGAAGATAACGGGGTGCAGGATGTGGTTGGAAAGGATCTCTTTGGCAGCCTCGAGGTCCTGCGGGTACGGGCCGCCGGTAGTGTTGGAATAGACGGAAAGGCGCGCTTGCTGGAAAGGGGTCCGCTGGACGGCGGCGGCGAAGGGCGCCGAGGCGTGCCCTACCAGCGGCGTGTGGAAGGCGGCAGAGACGTCTAACGGCGTCACCTTGAACCCCTTCCCGGCGAGCACCCCGGCCACGGCCTCGATGGCCGGCGTCGGACCGGCCAACACCACTTGCTCGGGGGAGTTCTGGTTGGCGATGACGACGTCCTCAAAGGCCGCCAGCTCCTGCTCGATCTGGGTCAGCGCGCCCTTGACGGCCAACATGGCGCCGGCGTCGGTGAAGTCGGGGTCGTCGGGCGGCGTCATGGCCTGTCCCCGCGCCTTGACCAGGTCCAGGAAAGCGTCGTCGTCCAACATGCCGCCGGCCCAGAGCGCGGAGAGCTCGCCGAAGCTGTGGCCCGCCGCGAAGTCGGGCGCGAAGCCGGCCGCCTGCAGGATTTTGAAGAGGCCGGCGCTGGTCACGCCGATGGCGGCCTGAGCATAGTCGGTAGCCTGAAGCGCGGCAGCCTGGCGCTCGCGCGTCGCCTCGTCGAAGGCGGGGATGGGAAAGACGACGGCGGAAAGGGGCGTCTTGCCCTCGGCGATGAAGCGCGCGTCCATCCGGGCGTAAACTTCGCGCAGCGGCGGGAAGTTGAGGGCTACGTCGCAGCACATGTTGAGGTACTGCGAACCCTGGCCGGGGAAGAGGGCCACCACAGCGCCCTGCGGATCGAGGCCGTTGCGGCGATAGGTGATGCCACGCGGGTGTTCCCAGGTCTCGGCCCCCGGATCTTTGCGGAGCACCGCCAGGGCGCTCTTCAGCAGCTGGACGGCTTCGTCGCGGTCGGCAGCGACAAAACCCAGGCGCGCCGCCGTCTGCGGGAGCTGCGGCGCGCGACTGCGGGCAGTCACGTCGGCGTAGGCCGTCGCGCCGTCGGGGCCGGTAAGTGCCGTCAGGGCAGCTTCGCACGTCTGGATCAGCGCCGTGGGGCTTTCCGCCTGCAGGATCAGCGGTTGGACCACGCGGTTCAGGCGATAGGGGCCGCTGTGCTCCGCCGTGTACTCCTCCAGCACCACGTGGAAGTTGGTGCCGCCGAAGCCAAAGGCGCTGACGGCAGCGCGACGCGGCGCGGCGCCGGTCGCACGGATCCAGGGGCGCGTTTCCGTGTTGAGGTAGAACGGCGACGACTCCAGCGCGAGCTTCGGATTGGGCCGTTCGACGTTGAGGGTAGGCGGCAGGATTTTCTGATCCAGGGCCAGCACGGCCTTCAGCAGCCCGGCAATGCCCGCGGCGGCCTTGGTGTGGCCGATTTGCGATTTGACGCTGCCGAGGGCGATGTGCTGTCCGCCCCCGTCGCCGTTGTCGAAGGCCAGCCGCAGCCCCTCGATCTCGGCGGGATCGCCAGCAGGGGTGCCGGTACCGTGAGCCTCGACGAGGCCGATGGTCTCCGGGGCGAAGCCGGCTTCTTCATACGCGCGGCGGACGGCTTTGGCCTGTCCTTCCGGGCGCGGGGCGTAGATGCTCTTGTAGCGCCCGTCGCTGGAGGCGCCGATGCCGCGCAACACCGCGTAGATGCGGTCGCCATCGTGCTCGGCGTCCTCCAGGCGTTTGAGCACCACCATGCCGAGGCCCTCGCCGACCAACATACCGTCGGCCTCCGCGTCAAAGGGACGGCTTTCACCGCGCCGGGAGAAAGCCGGGGTCTTGCTGAAGCAGAGAAAGGTGAAGGGGGAGTTGTCGGTATCCACGCCGCCGGCGATCATCATGTCGGCGCGGTACTCCAGCAGCTGGCTGACGGCGACCTGCACGGCGGCAAGACTGCTGGCGCAAGCCGCGTCTATCGTGGCGTTGATGCCGCCGAGGTTCAGCCGGTTGGCGATGCGTCCGGCCACGACGTTGGCCAGCAGGCCGGGGAAGGCGTCCTCGCTCCACCCGACGTAGGCCAGTTTGATCTTCTCGGTAATCCGCGCGATGTCTTCTTCGGCCAGGCCGCTGCTGCGGAGCACCCTCTCCCAGATGGGATACTGCAGGCGGGCGGCGAGGGGCTTGAGCAGCTTGAGGCCGCCGGAGACGCCCAGAACCACGCCGGTGCGATCGCGGTCGAAGTCCACGTCCGCGCCGTAGCCAGCGTCTTCCATCACGTCGCGGGCCACGACCAGTCCCAGCAGCTGTGAGACGTCGGTCACCTCCAAAATGTTGGGCGGCATACCGAACTCCAGGGGATTGAAGTCAATATCGGGGATAAAGCCGCCGTGTTTGCAATAGGTTTTGTCGGGCGCGTTGGGATCGGGATCGTAGTATTCCTCGAGGCTCCAATGCGTGGGGGGCACCTCGGTGATGCCGTTGATCTTGTCCAGAATGTTCTGCCAGTACTCGCGGAGATTCGCGGCCCTGGCGAAGATCCCCGCTTGCCCGATGATGGCGACGGGCGTGTGTTGCAACGTTGCGGTGTTCATAAACCATCCTTTTCAATGACAAAGGGTGAGATTGAAGGCGATAAAGAACTTCAGCCTTCCCCAGAGCCTCGTGAGAGCACAAAAACAGACGTCTGAGTGCATCAAACGCTGATCCTCCTCTACAGTTGCGAGCCGGACGACCTCAAAGAGCTACAACACCCACGCGCGGGAAAAGTTACGTCCCTTCCTGTTCCCTGGCCGTGAGCAGAGCCAGCAGCGCGCCCTTTTCCACCTGCGCGCCAGCCTCGACTGCCACCCGCTCCACACAGCCGTCATAGGGGGCTCGCAACTCCATTTGCATCTTCATGGCCTCCTGCACAACGAGCACATCGCCTTTGCGCACCGCTTCCCCCTCCCGTACCCGCACATCCACGACCAGGCCGGGCATGAGCGCGGTGACGGCGCCTGCCGGCGCCCTTTCTGGGGTGTGGCGCGCCCGGCTAGCCCATGGAGCGACGCGGGCAATGACCCGCCGTCCGCCGATGAGCACCTCATAGGTGTGGCGCGACTGGACGCTCAAATGCACTTCCAGACTCTGGCGCTCCCGGCTGAGCTGGTGCAGGCCGTTGCGGTTGAGCGAGACGAGATCGCACTGCACCGGCTCGTCATTGAGAAACAGCCCCGCCTCCGTGATGGCCACTTTGTACTCCTGCTCTCCAACGGTGACGTAATACTTTGTCATCTCCGCCCTCTTTCTAAACTCATGACTCAGTTCTACAGCTGTTCACGCCAGGCCATCATCCGCCAACCGTTCGGCGCCCCGCCAGGGGAAAGGGCGCGAGGGGTTGCCCGGCTGCGGTGAGCCAGCAGGGCCGCCGCCAGCGCCGCGTCCCGTTCGAGCGCTTCGTCATCCTGTCGGGGAGACGGTCGAAACGTATCCAGGTATCCCGTGTCGACGGTGCCCGCCAAAAAGGAAAGGCTGTCCACGACCTGGAAGAGGAATTCGAGATCGGTGGGCACGCCGCCAATCTGGAACTCCCGCAATGCCCGCCGCAGGCGCAAAATAGCGACGGCGCGGTTCTCACCCCAGGCCATGACCTTTGCCAGCAGCGAGTCATAGTCCGCCGTGACGCTCATGCCGGTGTAAAGGGCGCTGTCCACGCGGATTCCCGGCCCGCCCGGCTCCTGCAGATAGGTGATCTCGCCCGTGGCAGGCAGGAAGCCTTGCGCGGGATCCTCGGCCAGCACCCGCGCCTCGATGGCGGCGCCGCGCCAGCTGAGATACTCCTGTGCGTGCCGCAGCGGGCGTCCGGCTGCCAGGCGCAGCTGCTCCTTGACCAGGTCAAAGCCCGTGACCAGCTCGGTGACGCCATGTTCGACCTGGATGCGGGGGTTGAGCTCGATGAAATAGAACTGCCCCGCCTCATCGAGAAGGAACTCGACGGTGCCCAGGCTGCGGTAGTCGAGAGCGCGGGTCAGCCGCAGGGCGGCGTCGCAGAGATAACGGCGCTGCGCCTCGGTCAGGCCGGGAGCAGGCGCTTCCTCGATCAGTTTCTGGCGACGGCGTTGAATCGAACATTCCCGCTCCCCCAGGCAGAGGACGTGGCCCGCCCCATCGCCCAGAATCTGCACTTCGATGTGCCGGGCGGGCTGCACCAGCGGCTCCAGATAGACGGTGTCATCGCCGAAAGCGGCCTGCGCTTCCTGGCGCGCCGCTTTGGCGGCAGCTTCGAGCTCCTCCGCCGTACGGGCCAGCCGGATGCCGCGTCCCCCGCCACCCGCCGCCGCCTTGACCAGCACCGGATAGGAAATCCGCCCGGCGACCTCCGCCATGGAGCGCTCCGTGAGCGGCTCATCGGGGCCGGGAAGGACGGGCAGGCCCGCCTGACGCGCCGTGCGCCGCGCCTGGAGCTTGTCGCCCAGCAGTGCCAGGGTCTCCGGACGCGGCCCGATGAAGGTGACCCCGGCCTCCTCAACGGCCTGGGCGAAGGCCGGATTTTCGGAAAGGAAGCCATAACCGGGGTGGATGGCGGTGGCACCCGTCTGCCGCGCCGCTGCCACCAGCGCCTCGATGTTGAGATAGCTCGCCTCCGCCGCCGCGGGGCCGATACAGACGCTCTCGTCAGCGTAACGGACGTGCAATGCCTTTCGATCGGCCTCGGAGTAGACGGCCACGGCAGGTACACCCAGGTCGCGGCAGGCCCGCAGGATGCGGACGGCAATCTCCCCGCGATTGGCAACCAGGACTTTCAAGCTCGGCCTCCTCTGCCAGGACATCTCACAACGGGATGTTGCCATGCTTGCGTTTGGACGTCGTCTCCCGCTTGTCGCGCAGCCGGGACAGCGCGGCGACCAGACGGGCGCGGCTCTCCTCCGGGGCGATGACATCATCGAGGTACCCGCGCGAGGCGGCGACGAAGGGATTGGCAAAAGTCTCTCGATAATCGTCGGTCAGTCTGGCCCGCTCGGCCTCCGGATCATCAGCCGCGGCAATCTCCCGGTGGTAGAGGATCTTGACCGCGCCCTCCGGCCCCATCACGGCAATCTCGGCGCCGGGCCAGGCGAGGTTGACGTCCCCGCCCAGGTGCCGGGAGCTCATGACGATGTAGGCGCCGCCGTAGGCTTTGCGCAGGACAAGGGCCACCTTGGGCACGGTGGCCTCGGCGTAGGCGTAGAGCAGCTTGGCACCATGCCGGATGATTCCCCCGTGCTCTTGGGCGACGCCGGGCAGAAAGCCGGGCGTATCCACCAGTGTGAGCAAGGGGATGTGAAAAGCATCGCAGAAGCGGACGAAACGAGCACCCTTCTCGGAAGCGTGGATGTCCAACACACCGGCAAGGTGGGCCGGCTGATTGGCGACGATCCCCACCGTCTCGCCGTCCAGCCGCGCGAAGCCTACCACGAGGTTCGGCGCGTAGGCCTGCTGCACCTCCAGGAACTCCTCCTCGTCCACCAGTCGCTCGATGACTCCCCGCACGTCGTAGGGTTTCTGCGGATCCTGCGGCACCAGCCCGGCGAGCTCCGGTGTGGGCCGCTGCGGATCGTCCTCCGGCGTAACTGCCGGCGGCGGCGTGAGGTTGTTCGATGGCAAATAGGAAAGCAGCCAGCGGACCTGGGCCAGCACGGCCTCCTCGTCGGGGGCAGTGAAGTGAGCCACGCCGCTGCGTTGTGCGTGGACGGCAGCCCCGCCCAGTTCTTCTACATCCACTTCCTCGTGAGTGACGGCCTGGATGACCTCCGGCCCCGTGATGAACATGTTGCCCGTCCCTTCCACCATGAAGACGAAGTCGGTGATGGCGGGGGAGTAGACGGCACCCCCGGCACAGGGGCCCATGATCACCGAGAGCTGGGG
>Ga0208695_1003238_pt1 | contig 11165 bp, 7 predicted proteins | sample AD_UKC111_MetaG_FD_184449 | JGI IMG/M metagenome (GOLD analysis project Ga0208695, IMG submission 184449) | Active sludge microbial communities of municipal wastewater-treating anaerobic digesters from Hong Kong - AD_UKC111_MetaG (SPAdes)... | ecosystem: Engineered > Bioreactor > Anaerobic >... | reverse complement strand
TTATAAATATAAGATAAACAGAAGAAACTATTATGTCAGAAGTGTGGGTTGCCACATATATGGAAGGAGAGACTTTTAGAGCTATCTTTAAGGCTGCCAGATTTGGAGTTCCACCTGTATAAACTCCTACTAAAAGTCCTCCTGTCTTATAAGAATCTTCTATTTTATCTTTGAAAATTAAATAACCTATTAAAATGGCCAGGACATCTGCTATAATGATTGCGATAAAGGAAATCAATGCACTTTTTGCACATCTTTTCCATGATGAAATATTTAATGATAATAAAATTAATGGTATTGCAAACAAAATCGAGATGGAACTTAGCATATCTTGAAGTGTGAAAAATGAATCAGGTATTAACTTAATATTCCCCATTATTATCCCTATAACATACAGGATTACAATAGGATTTATCTTTTGAATTATGGCAACTTTTTTTTCTAAAACAAGAAAAATAAATGGGACAACAAGATAGAAGATAACAAGTAAAATTTGACCTAAAATCATTTGCAACTCCTTTTTTATTTTTCTATTTCTTTTTATTTTTATATTTCTTAATCAACTTTTAAAGATTCATTTTAATTTTGAAAAACATAGAACTTAACAATATAAAACCTGTTAATTAAAATAAATCTTATATGATTTTGTTTTTGTTTTTATTTCACTTAAAACTTTTTCGCATATTTTTTTACAATTAAAAAAACTGTTTTTTATATTGGAATCAGTTATTGCCTGAAAAGTCTTTTCATACAAATCTTTGTCTTTTTCTTTCAAATCTTCAAAAAGATGTTTTTCTCCCGGCCAAAAATATGATTTTGTATCATAAAAAAGATTCAAAGCCTTGATGATAATCTGAACAATCTGAACTTTTGCAGAAATAAAATCTTCTTTTTCTATATATCCGACAATTGGATCAATATCACAAGAAAGGCTAATCAAAAGTTGCTTTTTTTCACTTTCAGAAATCTTTATGGGACCTTGTTCTTTGAGCTTCTTTGAAATAGAAAGATAATAGCTAACTTCTTCAAAGTTTTCATTCTTTATATAAAGAATTTTGGCATATGAACCTAAAGGCTCACTTCTTGTTTGTTTTTTTATCTTCTTTTTAAAAGACTGCAAATTTCTAAATTGAATCTGGATAGGATAATTTTTGTAATAAAAAAACTCAACATTATCTTTTATCTTTTTTTGAATTATATAAAAATCTATATCACTTTTTGAATTTTGTAATCCTTTTGCATAAGAGCCAATTATAAAAATAGCAACTGTTTTTGGATTTTTCGAATACTTAAATGATATTTCTTTTATTATATTTTCGCCTTTTTCTTTCAAATAAAGCTCCAAATGATAAAAAATAATATAAAATTTAAAATCTTTTATAAAAAAAAAGTGCTAATTTTTTTTGAACAAATATTTTATCCGCCTTATTTTTGTCTTTGCTAAATTTTTTCAAAACTGACGAACTATAAAAATATTGGACTATTCTTTTAAAAACAATTTATAACCTTCAAAATCTTTAGGTTTATTATACTTAAATCTCTCAAAAATGTGTATAAGCACGCGTTCTTGTAAATGTTCTCGTTGTTTTTGTTCGTCGCCAATCTTCTTTAACCATTCTGGCGGTTTTTTTATAAATTGTTCCATTAAATCATTATTTTCAGAGAATGCTTGAATATTCATATAAAAAATTTCTTTTACCAAACTTTCGTCTTCCCCTTCATTCAATGGCAAAAGTTGAACAAACTTCCCAATTTTATTCTTATTTAAAATCAAAACTTGCTTTTCTATCTTGCGATGATAGGTTTCAAAAATAGGGATTAATTGACCACTAAAATCATACCATCCGCTAAAACCTTTTACTTCAAGATGTTCAACATCTTTATACCATTTAGGCCTAAATTTTTTAGAATTTTGAAAAAACTGCCAAAGTGTAATATTTGATGCAAATATTGCAATATCCTTTGGGTTCTTAAATTTTGAAAGCGTAGCCTCAAAATCTTCTTTTGAGATTTCTTGACAATCTTTAGCTATTTCATCAAAAAGATGTGAGTTTTCACCATAAGCAAGATAGTATCCATAATTTTTTCCCCAACCAACATTAAACTCATGACATTCATCAAAGAAAGATGCTTTATCGCCAACAGTGTTAATTCCAAATCGTTCTTTTGTGTCTATTATTTTATCTTTTGTTTTATCCTCGTATGCCTTGAAATATTTTATGAAGATGTCACTTAAATTTGCACCATCATAAAAACTTTTTAATACTTCTTTTTTAAATTCTTCAACTCTCTTTTGGCTAATATTCCCTGATTTATGCTTTGCAGAAATTTGTTTAAGGGCTTCTTCCTCTATTTTTTTCAAGAATGGAACAAGTTTAGCATTAAAAATTTCATCTAACTTTGTCGTATCAAACCCAATCTCTGCAAGCATATTTGTATTTTGTTTAAGTTCTACTAAGACTTTGACAAAATCATCTATTGAGTGTTCAATATCACTTAACTTATAAATATGTAAATCTAGTAATTTAAAATTTTCAATCTGTGAATATCTACCTTCTGTATCTGCTGGGATACCTTGTAATATACGTGTCAAAAGCAATAAAAAATATTGTTTGTAATATTTTTCGCTTCCATGATGTCCTTCCCAGAAATCAAATTTTCTTTCATAAAGTCCTTTACGAAAATAAAATTGTATAACCTCGTCTAAAGTTTTAGGAGTTATATCATGACCAATCCAAGAAGCATCAGCGTCAGGCGCTTGTTTGTATTCCCATATATATTTGATATAACCATATCGCTTTTTAAATAAACAGTAAGCGCCTATTGCAAAGATAATTTCTAAAAGATTTTGATACTTAAATTGCGTGATGGCAAAATCCCTAATTTTTTCTTCAAGCTCCTGTGCTTCTTTGTGTTGTTCTTCATCAAGGTTTGGCTCGATAATTGCTTTAAGTTCATCAAATTTTTTTAACCATGATTCTAAGTTTTCTTTTGTATACAGGTTATTTTCTGAACTGATTAGCTCACAAATTCTTTTTTCTACGCCATATTTTGTGTCAAGCTGATTATATTTTTGCAAGTCCTTATGTAAAACAAGATGTCCATAATTCCAAACTTCTATACTATAATAATCTGGAATGGGAACAACATCAACCAAGGACGAAACCAGAGCATTAAAAAGAGATGTTTGATTGTCAGAGACTATATATTTAACCGAAGAAAAGAAGTACTTATCAAATAATTCTAAATATGATAAATCAAAAACACCATCTTTTTGTCCTAATTTATTAAAGACTATGTCAATGTACCAATGAATTGAAGCGGCATACATTGAACGGTCTTGATTCTCTATAGCAAGTCTTGCCGCTCCAGAAAGACAACTCAGTAATTGTTCTACAATTAAATCTTTCTTTGATGCCTTGGCAATTTCGGTAAGAATCCAATTGAGATTATAAATAGCAAATCTACTTATTTCATCATTTTTTATTTCTATAGCTGCTTCATGAATTCTTAAAATCTGATTTATTGCTGTTGAGAAAGAAACGAGATATTTCTCCGGATCAAACGCCAATCTAAATTTTGCCTCTTTTTCATCTTTTTTGTAGATATCAAAAAATTCTTGTGCCAAAAGTAATCGCTCAAATTTATCAGGATCATATTTTTGTATAGCTAAAAAATTCTTGATGATATTCTTAATTCCTATCAAGCTTTGCTTTACAATTTCGTTGCTCTTTCTCTGTTTGGTCTCAAAAACTAAAATATCACCAATACCTTCAATTGATTGAATAAATTTTTTTTGCTTTTTTTTTAAATATTTATTTTTTATTTTAAGTAATTCTTTTGCTTCATTGAAAAGATTCTTTAATATAAACTCTGTATCAATCATATAATGTTTTAATTTTGGCAAAAACTTAAATAAAAAAATCCCCGCAATAAATAAAAAGACAGCAAAAGTTGTCCAAGCTATGATTTTCCATATAGTTCCTACAGGATCATCAGGAACAAAAAACCTTAAAGATATTGCACTGATAATACTTATTATTAAAAGGACAGGTAATAAATTGATTTCCCAGTTTTGAAGGAATTTCTTGGTTATAACTTCTGATTGATATCTTTCAGAAATTCTAGAGACAATATCAAAACTTAGAGGCATAGCAAGACCAATAACTACAGCCTCAAAAGCTGCGATATCTGACAAAAAGTTTTGGTTGGGGATAAAATGAATAATGAATTTTAATATTTCAGACATATAAATATATTTGGTTAGTTTCGTTTTTTATTTTTTCAGTCGCCTCGTCTAAAAGTTGTTTTGCCTCTTTGCATAAGTTTTTCATTTTAATGAATAATAAATTAAATCGTCTATTTCTTCTCGTAATTTTTTGATTTGTTCTTTGTATTGATTGCTTTTTTCTTCTCGTTGCTGAATTTCGGAAACAATTTTTTCTCTTAACTTTTCATTAATATCCGGAATTGGCAATTTTCTAATTGACCAATTAGTAATTTCTTTTTGACTCTTGCCGGTCGAAAATGCCCAGAAGAAATCTGAACCAAAAGAAGACTGAATATAATACTTCAAAAATAATGCTTCTTCTAAGTTATTAAATTGAATCACAGCCAAGTGATGAGAAGGAATATATGTTTTTTCATCATCTGATTGTTTTGTAAAAATTATAGATTTTCCAACGGTTCCTGAACGCGTTAAGATTAAATAATTTTCTTTTATGGCAATATTTTTATATTGTTCTCCAATAGATTTATCTAGAAAAATAGATTCTTCTAAATTTAGTTCATTTGAAGAAATATTATTGACTCTTAAATATACAAAAATTGTTTCTTCTGAAGAATAATATTTTTTTGGTATATATTCGCCGCTTCTAATTTTTTTTACGTATCTGCTAAATGGAATATATTGACCCTTTAAATTTTCTTTTATAAAGAAAGGCAGCTCTTCTTCGATAAATCTACAAAGGTATGTCCTTGTGCTTAACCAAGTAGTTTTAGATAAATTACTAAAATTGTCTTTCAAAAAATATTCTTCGTCTCTCTTTGTTTTGGGTTTAGTTGAATATCCATATTTTCCAAATACATCATCAATAATATTTTGAGGTGACTCAATTTTAGATTTTATTTGCGATATTTCATTTTCTTTTTCTTCTATTTGTTTAACAACCTCTAATTGTCTATCACAACTAACAAAAGGAATTCGCATTGCTAAAAAATCAGGAATTTGAATTCTTGGGTGCGTTTTCCCCGAAGTTAAAAATTCTAAATCTCTTCTAAAGTCTTTATGAAGAAGCAAATATAATAAAAATTTTATATTCCAGCGATGATTTTTTAATTTATATCCAAGTAATTCCGTTGTTCCAATATATTTTTTATTTTTATCGTTAATAAAAAAATGTCCTTTTTCTGGAGTTAGTTTTGAACAAACAATATCACTATCGCCAAAGAGAACTTTATCAGAACCTATTTCAGATACTAATCTTTCCTGTTTTAATGAACCGAAACCTGCTTCAATATCATCTAAATCTACTAAAATCATTTCTTCTTCCAATTCACCCTTATTCACAACAGAAGTTTTTGCTAATTCTAAAATAGAAGATAAAGAAACATCCTTTTTATATATTGAATTTAATAAAGAGGTTCTATTGTTTCGCTCATCTTTAAAATAACGATATTTAGGATCTAATCTTAATTGAGATTGTAAAGCAATATTGGATAATTTTGTTAAAAAATTTATTTGTTCCATACCACATATTTCCTTAAATAATCTAAAATAGTTTTTGGGTTCTCAGTTTCAATATAAATTATTCTATTTGAATACTCGCCTTCTGGATGAAAAAGTTGATTTGGTCTTTTCTCTTCTTTCCTCAAGCCTCGTTTATATCCTATTTCTTCTGCATGAGCCATAAATATAGGGTAATCTTGTTCTTTTGAGACATTTTTAAATACCCACCATCCAAGATCAGCTTCTTTTATATCTTCTTCATATTTTTCTTTTAGTTCTTTGAAAGATAAATTTTTATCCTCCATTTCAAAATTGTCTTCTCCTAACAACTCAATTAAAAGCGAGATAAATTTTTCTTTGCTTTCTTCCTTCTCTGATTTTAATAATTTCTTTATTTCCTCTGATAATTCTTTGAACTCTCCTTCGTATTTAGCCCAAAGTTTATTCCATTCTTCCACTTCTTTTGAGGTTTTCTTCTGAGAAAATAAAAGACTGGTTTTTGTTTGAGTATAAGGAGCAAAAGCTAAATGAGGCAAAGAAACAACCGCCTTTATCCAGAAATATTTATAAAGGAAAAGACGTATATCTCTATTATTTGTTGTGTCAAAAACACTTTCGGGCAAAACAACTCCCATTCTTCCACCTTCTCTTAATAACTGATACCACCTTTCAATAAATAAATTTTCTGTATCTACTTCTAATTCTTTGTTATTTTTTAGAGTGTTAGCGATTTTCTCGCCTCTCAAATAGAGTTTTGGAAATTGCTTTGCTGTGTCTCTATCAACGGTAACGCTGAAAGGAGGATTAGATACTACTACATCAAATTGTTCATTAACAGGAAAATGATAAGTTTTATTATTAGTTTTAATTTTTAATTTGTCATGATAATTAATAAAATCTATTAAACCATCTTGTGGTTCAATATGCGCTGAACCATCACCATGGCCGACCATATTCACTTTTGATGCCATCGCTAAATCGGAATTTATTTCAACACCATAGATATATTCATCAGCCCAGGCATTTTTCCGCAGTCTTTGAAAATTTTTATCTAAAAACTCTTGAGTCGCGTAATCTTTTTTAATTTTGCCTCCCTTTTCTGCTTCTTCTTTAACCTTATCAATTAATTTCATAGCATGAATTAAAAAAGTTCCAGAACCACAAGCAGGATCAATAATGTAAGGTAGTCTTGTTTCATTATTTATAAGGTCCAAAGTAAATTCATCAAGTTTAAGAGCATATAAAATAAAATCAACGATGTTTTGGTGAGTAAGATATTGGCCCTTGGTTTGTTTCAGTTCTTGACGAACTATTTTTTCAAAGAAATCACCAAGAACATCATATTTATTCTGTAAAAAAGATATATCTTGTAAGACTTCGACGACATATTTCACTTTTGGAGCATCAAAGATAATGTCTTTAACTTTATCTAATTCCTCGTCTTTATAATTAAGCAATCGTCTTAATGCACAATCAGAATATTTTCCTGTCTTAGGATCTTTTTCTCCTTTGTAAAGTTTATTTATTCTTTCATAAGTTTTTTGTGGTGGCTCTTGATTTAATCCTTCAAAGAAAATTTGGAATTGATAAGGTTTACCTTCTGGAGTAGTTTTTTCATCATAAATTTTTGCTAAAAACATCCCGATTAAATTAAAGAAAAGTTCATTCTGATATTTGCCACCACCCCATAGAATATTATGGAGTTCTCTTGCGATTCTATCTAATTCTTCTTTCTTAACATCGATTCGTAAATCTTTTTCTCCTCCTTTAATAAAAGTTGGTGGTTTATCTTTAATTCCGTAGTTTTTAGGAATATATCTTAAATTGGGTCTACCTGCTGCTTCCCAATCTTCAAAAGATTTATATCTTGTATAATCTATCGTTTCATATTTTTCTTGCAATTTCCCATCTTCATCATCCCAGCTAGTATAATAAATAAGAAACTTTAATGTACCTTTTCCTTTATCTTCTGTGGCGGCTGGTTCAAATAACTGAGTTTTAATGGAAGACTCAAAATATTTATCATATTCTTCTGGTGACTTTAATTCGAAAAGCATAAACGGGTTATGATTTTCATCATAAATAACAATATCCATTTTAATATCCGTTTTTTTATGGGGATGTCCAATTTTCCTATATTTTTCTAACTCAATGATATTTTTGTCTGGCTTGTATTTATATTTTTCAATTAAATCTATATAAAGTTCCGCCCTAACCTGTTCTTCTGGGTCTAAAAAGCTGTCTATATGTCCTTGAGCAAGGTAAGTAATTTTTGAACCATCGTGACTAATTGATATATAACCTTTTTCTTCACCGTATTTAATTAACGATGATTTTTCACCGGCAGTAACTTTCTCTTTTTGTGGTTTATAATTTGTGTTGCTCATAATGTTTCCTCATATGATTGTTGTATTAAACTAAATAAATAGTCTACATCGCTTACTTTGTCTATTTTAACTAATCCTTTGTAGCCCCATTCAAAAGATATAATATCTTTAACTAATTTTTTTGGATCGTTATATTTTGGTTCTCGCAAAAGAAGGTTGATGCAATTTTTTCTAAACTCAAAGCGGCAAAAACTTTTGGATGTTCGGTAGGTAATCCCACTTTTTTGTTCAGGTTTTTCTTGAACATTTGGCAATTCCAAGATTTTCTCTCTAATTTCATTAAATTTTTGCTTTAGCTCTTTTGATGTTTTATTAAGATGGTAAATTAAATCGTATTTTGCATATTCTATTTTTGTTATCCGTTTTCCTTTTTTACTACCTGCTTGCGAACTTCCTTCAATATTGACCTCAAAAATGCCATTTTCATAGAAAGAATAAGTCCAAAGTTCGATGTTTTCTGACATTCTATTGATAGCGTATTTATCATATTTATTGAAAGATTGAGCAATCAAGATTAGTCTTGGCTGACTCCAATCTATTTTTATTTTCTTTCCCAATTTCTTTTCAACAACAACTTGAAAATCACCTTTATGGTCAACCAACCAATCGAGATAAAACAATCCTTGATTTATGACATTGTTATTTTCTCCCCATTTATACTCAATAATAACTGCCGAATTATTCTCATCTAATCCCAAAGTATCAATTCTGCCGCCATGTTTTTCACCGGTGGAAAATTCAGAAGCGATAAATTTAATTCCAAAAATTTCCTCTAAATTATTTTCAAAAACAACCTGCAATTCCTTTTCGTTACTAAAACTAGAGGTTTTAAGTTGTTTTATTTTATTATTATCAATTTGAAAAATGGGCATATTTTTAAATTACTCCTTTTTCTTTAAAACTCATAAATCCTGTTTTAGCTATAATTATGTGATCAACTATTTCTATCCCTAAAATCTTGCCTGCTTCTACTAATCTTTTTGTCATTTCTAAATCGTCTTCTGAAGGCTCCGGATCACCTGAGGGATGATTGTGCGCTAAAATTATTTGAGCGGCTAAGTTTCTAACCGCTGGTTCAAAAACTTCCCTGGGGTGAACCAAGTTAGCATTGAGAGAACCAACAGAAATAATTTCTCTTTTAATTTCTTGATTTCTACTATCAAGATAAAAAATAACAAAATGTTCCTTTTTATGGTCACGTAAATCTTTTAATTCTTCCCAAACCGCTTTTGGTGTCAGATAGATTTCTGCCTTTTTATCTTTGAGTAATCTTTTACCAAGTTCAAAACAAGCAACAATTTCACAAGCTTTAGCTGGACCTAAACCTGGATAATCTTTTAAATCGTTAAAGGTTAAGCTTGGTAACTCATTTGCACTAAATCTTTTTAAAATTTTATTTGCCAATTCAACTACATTTTCTTCTTTTGTTCCTGATCTTAATATAATGGCTAAAAGTTCAGAATTAGTAAGTTTTTCTGGGCCATAATGCATTAACTTTTCTCTTGGCCTTTCAATTTTTGGGAATTCTTTAATTGTTTTTTTTATCTTGTTTTGCATAGTTATTTTTTCATTAAATCGTAAATACTAACACCTATGATGTCAGCAATTTTTTATGGTTTCAATTATAGGGTCTTCCATTACCCGAAATTTAATTTTTTTAATTATATGTATTTTAATATAATTTTACTTTAATAATTTTACCGGCACTATCACCATTTGATGTTATTATTATATGAAATTAATAATTAAATGTCAAACAAAATAGAACAGTTTTTTTGTTGCATTAGTATAAGAATGACGAGGCAAGTACAATTAAAAATAAAACTAAAAAATCGGAGCGACTGGACTTGAACCAGCGACCCCTACCACCCCAAGGTAGTGCGCTAGCCAACTGCGCTACGCTCCGACATTAATATAATAATAAAAATAAAGATTTTTACAACTAATTTTAACTAAAAATTAAAAATTATTAAAAACTTCCCTTATCTTTTCTATCTGACATCGGTTGCCTAAAAGTAATTTCAATAGTATCAGAGCTTTATGTGGTTTTAAGTCTTTTGAAAGAATTATCCCTTTGTCTTCTAAAAATTTGCCACCACCTTCATAGCCATATACCCCGAGTGTTCTTCCAAGATGACATCTTGTAGATAATACCACTGGTAATCCTTTTTTAGCAATATTTATTAAGATATCTCCTACTTTTGGTGGGACATTTCCTCTTCCAAATCCTTCGACAACGATTCCTTTAAATTTAATATTTTTAACTATTGTTTCGAGAAGATCTCCATCATCTCCTACATAGGTTTTATAGAGAATCACATCTTTTTCATATTTTTCCGATTCAATGACAACTCTTTTTTTCTTTGCCCTCGCAAAAAATTCTTTATCATCATCTACAATGCCAAGCATACCAAACCCAGGAGATTGAAATGTCGCAACATTTGAAGTATATGTTTTTGTAACTGTATAAGGATCATGTATTTCATCATTTATTACAACCATAACACCATATCCATTTGATTCAGGTGATAAAATAGTTTTGATTGCAGATAACAGATTTCTTGGTCCATCTACTCCTATATCATCATTTGCCCTCATAGATGCCGTTAAAGCAACTTTTATAGATGAAGGCAAAACCAGATCAAGAAAAAATGCTGTCTCTTCAAGGACATCGGTTCCATGGGTAATGACAAAACCATCATATTTATCTTTTTTCTCTTTAATTATCAATGACAAATTTACCATATCATCCATAGTTATATGTGGAGATGGTTTATTTGAATATTCATAAACTTCAACAGTTGCAGGTAAAAAATGCTTTGGTATCTGATTTATAAGTAAATCTCCATTTAATGCAGGGACATCTCCGCCATCAGGACCTTGAGCCATTGCTATAGTCCCCCCAGTCGTTATTATTAAAACCTTTTGCAAAACTTCCTCCAGTTATTTGCCTTTCTATAATAAATATCTTTTAAAAATGAATCCTCGCTAAATTGTGAGGGTAAATTATAAGTAAATTTGAATAAAAAATTTATCGTGTTTATCACAAA
>Ga0208695_1003236_pt1 | contig 11192 bp, 8 predicted proteins | sample AD_UKC111_MetaG_FD_184449 | JGI IMG/M metagenome (GOLD analysis project Ga0208695, IMG submission 184449) | Active sludge microbial communities of municipal wastewater-treating anaerobic digesters from Hong Kong - AD_UKC111_MetaG (SPAdes)... | ecosystem: Engineered > Bioreactor > Anaerobic >... | reverse complement strand
TGCACTCCGAACGCTGCTTGGAAGGCGGCGTTGAGAGAAGCCCTTAACCAGACTGCAGCAATGTTGGATGACCTTTATGTGCAAACCCTCTCACCTATTTTTCCCGACCCATGGGAACTGCGGCATCGTTACATCGAGATACTTTGGGGCAAGCGCACACTACAAGATTTGTGTTACCAGCTTTCAGGGAGAACGCTCACGCCTACGGAATTGAATACCATTCAAGATCTGCTCTCGGCGCAATACGAACGGCAGCGAATGTTCACCTCTTGCGGATTTTTTCATGATGAGCTTTACCGGTTGGAACCGCAAAACAATATCGCTTATACAGCCAAAGCTGTTTACTTAACCGAACGTGCAACTGGCGCTGAGCTCAGACCAGCTGTTACGGATTTGCTCAAGCAGGTGCAAAGCGAAAGGACAAGCCTGAGGGGCGATACCGTTTTCTCTCAGACGCTGATGCGCGCTCAGGCTGAAAAAGTGGCTTAATCCAGCGCTGCTTGGAGTTTATCGAGCCGGAATTCGGATTGCGCAAAAGCTTTTTGCAGCGCATCGAAAATTGGCTCTGCCCGCAGGATTGCTTCAACTTGTTCAACTGAGGAAATGCTTGGATCAGAAGCATAGCGCAAGATTGCGGCGATATGCATATACCATAGCATCGTCTCAAATTTCTCCTTGTTGAACCAGAATACCTGGTTATATTCGTTTAACTCCAAGTATTCTTTGAATTGCTCATCCTGCAGCCACTGCTCTAGAAGCTCGCTTGGGGTCAAATCTTTTTCGGTTAGCCAGTTGGTGTTAATCAACATCCATTTTATAGCTTGGCAGGCTTTATAAGCTTCGTAATCCCCAAAACCTAAACCCTTTAGAGTTTCCGTAACCAATCGCGAAGTTGGTTCTTCATCTACGAAGCGTCGCGCGGTTTGCGTGTTCTCAGGTTCATTAGCAGGACCAGCCAAATTGCTGAGGAAATTCCAGATGAGTAGTACAAACTTAGCCCGCGGGTCGATTTCTTGTAAAGCTTTGCTAAGTTTGGGCGCGATCTTCTTACCGGAAAGTCCTAATTTTTTATCTAAGTTTTCTAAGTCAAGAATTTGCCTCAGGCATTTTTCAATTTGTTTGCCTGCAGCTTCTATATCACCACCAGAAGCAAGCCCTTGGCGTTGCATAGCATAGCTAGCCTGACGCATCAGGTCTAAATTAACGCGAAGCAAGCTCTCGAGTGAGGCTGGGTTTTCACTATCTTGCGCTAACTCAATCAAGTTATTCAAGTTAGTGGGGTTAATGACTTGCCCAAGTGGCTGCAACACTGGTCCAAGCACGATTTCCCGTCTGGCGAGGTCCAAATTGGAAACACCACGACCATTGAGGTGTGCGTTAAGTTCCTCGTATTCGTGCCCACTCACAAGCCGAAAATCCATAAATACGTGATGCTTATAGGCATCGAGTGCAAAGAACAAACCATGCTCGCGAATATCCTGCACCGAGCGGATATATTCGAGTTTTTCAATGTAATCTCTAAAAATCACAAAAGTGTTGGGATCCCCGCCGAGTTGGAGCGCGTCAGCTAATTCACTTGTTTCCAGATGGGCATTCTCAGAACCTTTCACCAAATAGGGCACTGAGGTTTTAATCCAACCTGAGGTGGAACCATAGCGGTTGTGGTAAACCACTAAAGCCGCTTGACCGCCATCGATGTTGCTATAAGCAAAAACGTTCTCATCCACACTCCCTGAAGGCGTGAAGAAGTCGTACAGTCTGAAATTGTCCACGTTGGCAAAGACGCGCCGGCGATGAACAAGAGGGAAGACATCGGTCTCGTGCCGATGGATGAGATAATAATCTGGTGTTTCTTCCCAATAGGGACGGTAATATTCCATGCCATATTTCTCGGCGTAACCCTCGATTTGCCCATGCCCAAACATCGGCAGCCCTGGCATAGTGATCATCACGGTACAAATACCAAAGTATTTATCGCCCTTGCCGAATTGTTCTACCGCAGTTTTTTCATCCGGGTTATTCATGAAATTAACATAGCGCTTGAGAATTTGCGGATCGTAAACTAATGTGTTTTTAATCAGCTGGCGGTACTTATCGTTTTCTTCGTTGCGCAGCATGTTCATAAATGCACTGTTATACACGCGATGCATGCCTAAGGTGCGGACAAAATAGCCTTCCATCAGCCAGAAAGCTTCTGCTAGAAGAAGCGTATCCGGCACTTCCTTAGCCACCCGTTCGACAACTTCGCGCCAAAACTCGTTAGGCATGGCACAGTCAAATTCCTCTTTGGTCATAGCATGCTCAGCACGCGAGGGAATATCGCCTCCAGTGCCTGGCTGCGGGAACCATAGGCGCTGATAATGTTTCTTGGTTAGGGTCATGGCGGCATCGAAGCGGATGATGGGGAACTTGCGTGCGACAGAAAGAATGGTTTGGATGACAGCTTCGCGTACTTCTGGGTTGAGATAGTTCAACTGGGCAGTGTCATTCCAGGGCATACTGGTGCCGTCATTCCCATGGTATATAAAGCGCGTATCGCCATTGCGGTGGTCATAGCGCTTGAAAACCACAGCAGCATCGCTGCGGGTGTAATAGTGATCTTCAATGTTGAGGCTAATATCAGGGTTTTGGGAGAGATCCGGCCCGTTGAAAGTGTAATTTGGGAATGGACTGTAACCCTGGCCGATAAACCAGTCTGGGTGCTCATAAACCCAATCTGAGTCGATGCCCATGTGATTGGGGACCATATCACTCGCTAAGCGGATTCCGCGCTGGCCGGCACGCTGGCTGAGGTTTTGATAAGCAGCTTCACCGCCCAAGCGCTCTGCAATTTGGTAGCGCGCCAGCGAATAAGCTGAGGAGACTGCATCGGGATTACCGCATAATTGCTTTATGCGGCGGGAAGCTTCGCTGCGTTCCCATAAGCCAATCAGCCATAAGCCCGTAAATCCCCAGCGTGCTAATTGATCTAAAGTTTCATCGGGCACTTGATCGAGGCGCTCAATTGGGCGCTGAAATAGTTTTGAGAGCTGATTGAGCCACACAAAAGTGTTCTTAGCAATCATCACTACCCTTGGCATCCAATCGCTATCAGGGCTGAAACGCTCGACTTCAAGGTCTTGACCTGCATAGTCCGGCACCAGCGTTGGTCCCGGGCCGGTAAAAATAGCGCGCTCTTCCTCCTTGATTAAATCAAGGCTGCCAAGCAATCGGTAGAGAAATTTCCCTAAGTATTTCGCCCAATGTTGGCGGATGTACTCCAACTGACCACTCAAGGATTGCGGCACAACAATGGCAGGCGTGCGCAGCATTGTGACAAGGTCCTGATTCTCAGGACCAAAGACAGGTTGATGCTTGAAGAACACTTTGATGCCATCAATGATTTGATCGTAAGCAGTGGTTTTTTGGAGTTTGCTGTCGTCAAAGAGCTCAGAATACGGTTCAGCTGCTGGGTTGGCGTTGGTTAACCAGAGCATCAGCAATTCTTCGAGGGCTAATTGATAGTGCGAAACTCCCGCTGTTTCGCCAGCCAGATAATCCTTTAAGCTCACATTGCCTTGATAGACATCCACCGGCGGAAACTCGTTTAGAAAAGCTTCCAAGCTGGATTCAACCTTTTCTTTGCCTAATTTAGTAATCAGCTCAGTATAGAGTGCTTCACGAATGTCCTTCCCATATTCCTGATAATATTCAGAAACGATAAGATGAAAAATCTCATCAATCAATCCTAAGGCGTTAATTTGGCCTGGGGAAACGAAGCCTTTATCTCCTGGTTTTTTCTGAGCATTGATTTGCGCAGCAAACTGGCGCGCAGCCTGAAAATTGGCAAAAATGACATTACCGTTTTGGGAGAATAAAACCTGGTCGAACTGATACTTATCGCGGCTTGCACGGGAAACATGAAACTCCATCATGAGGGCTCTCCTTAAATTATGGTGGTTGTGGCTCTACAAGGGTGTTCAATAATACCCAAAAGGTTCTAAAACTAAAGGATACATTATCCATTGATTTTTGATTCCTTAGGGTGCTCTTGAACACCGGCACTGTGAGAATTTTATCATTCTTGTCTGAGAATGTGGGTGAGAATATTCGAGCCCGATCCGCCGATATTTTGTGCCATCCCATAGCGGTTACGCTGGACTTGGGTAGCACCTGCCTCTCCACGTAGTTGCAAGGTGACTTCGACAAGTTGATAGATACCCGTCGCACCAACAGGGTGACCTCGTGCTTTCAATCCCCCCATCGTTGCCACGGGGATTTCCCCGTCAATCTTTATTTTTTCTTCCAACGCCATGCGTGGACCTTGACCGGGCTCACAAAAACCGCATGATTCTAAGGCTAAGGCTGCCATAATCGAAAAAGCATCGTGATATTCAAACACACCGATATCCTTGGGGCTAATACCGGCTTGAGCATACGCTTTGCGGGCGGATTCCCGTGCCGCGAAAAGCTGCAGAGGGTTTGCGCGATGCTGAACTGAGATGGTATCCGTTGCTGCTGCAGATGCTGCCACGCTTACCAGGCGATGTTTCCCATTCGGGCTAGTATTGGTAATGAAAATTGCAGCGGCACCATCACAAACTGGCGAAGCATCCAACAAGTTGATCGGGTCGCAGACCATACCAGCCCGTTCAAAATCAGCTGCACTGATCTTGTTGTGGAAGCGTGCGTTAGGGTTGTGCATAGCATTTGCATGGGCGTTAATTGAAAAACCAGAGAAATCCCGCGCTTCCCAGCCATATTCATACATGTAGCGGCGCATCAATAATGCATTCAAAGCCACAAAAGAAACTCCAAAATCACCCTCGAGTTCAGCATCAGAAGCTGTCACCAAGCTGGCAGTTATTTCATTGATGGGTGAATCGGTCATTTTCTCTACGCCCACAATGAGCGCGGAGGAGAGCTCTCCTGAGGCTACAGCCATCAGACCAGCCCGAAAAGCAGCAGCTCCAGAACCGCAGGCGGATTCGACGCTCAAGCTTTCCTTGTGGTGCGCGCCAATCCAATCAGCAATGAGGGCTCCTAGCTGCAATTGCTTATTGGCCGTGCCGGACATCATGTTTCCAATAAAGATTCCCTCAGGGTAGCCCATCTCGGCATCTTCCATAGCCATGAGTGCAGCATCTCCGGCTAATTCCTTGAGAGATTTCTCCCAATTTTCTCTAACCGGGGTTTGACCAACTCCAGCAATGTATACTTTTTCCATACAAGTCCTTATTTCCTCTCAGGTTTCAATTTATTCTATTGCTAAACTCTCTAAAAAACTCTCAAACTTTGTGCGCTTGTAGGTATAATCTCAGAAAATGACCGAAAGGAGCCTCAAATGGCGATCTTTGATATCAGTATTGGCATCGATGAGAGCTTGCCGCTCTGGCCAGGGGATCCTGAGCTAAGGCTGCAATGGGCTGCGAAAATTGAACAAGGCGACTTGGTCAATCTCACCGAACTATCTATGAGCATCCATACCGGCACACATATCGATGCACCATTGCATTTTTTGCCTCAAGGAAAATCGATCGATAGTTTAAACTTAGATGTATTCGTTGGGGAAGCACAAGTTGTGGCAATTCCGCAAGAAGTGGATCTGATTACTGTCGAAATTTTACGAAAATTACCTAAAATCAACGCTTCTCGCGTCCTTTTCAAAACCAGAAATTCGCAGTTCTGGGGAACTCGTGATTTTCAACGGGATTATGTTGCCTTAGAAGCCAGTGCAGCTCAGTGGCTGGTGGATCAGGGTATACAGCTTGTCGGGATTGATTATCTTTCGATTGCACCATTCAACGACCCAGTCCCGACGCACAAGATTCTATTGAGTAACAATGTGGTCATCGTTGAGAGCTTAGATTTGCGCTCGGTTGAACCTGGGTTGTATACCTTGATTTGCCTGCCACTTAAGCTGATGGGCAGAGAAGCTGCACCCGCCCGGGCAATCCTCATTAGCCCTGAATATTAGGCAGAATTGCGTATAAATTAACCGATTAACTTTCGATAATCGGCATCGTTATGAGGTGAAAAGCTAAGGTTTCCACATCGCGTGCCTTTTTTGAATCTCCTAACTGCTCAACAATTTCTTCGATGTGCGAGCGGATAACAGGGTCGTCCTGCAAATACTGATAGGGATCTAAATCCCCGGAGAAAATCTCTCCCAAGCCCATCCGGGTATAAAGCTCACTGACCATCCCATAGCTCCATTGATCTGAAATCTTCAGTTCATCTGCCAAGTCACGTCTACCGATGGAGAAGATAATAGCCAGCCGAGCAATTTCCTCTTGACGGGTAGTTAGTCCGGAATACGTCTTGCCGCGCAAAATCATTGTGTTGGGTGGCACCGCAATATCATTTTGATAGAAAGCTTCTTCAGCGCCAGGGGTCAGCACAAAAGACCCCTCAGATGCAAAGGTTAGCGCCCATGCCAATGAAGTTGAAATCTCCTGTTTGAGGAGATAGCCCTGGAGAAGGCTTGGATCAATTTTTCTGAGCAAACGAAAATTCGAATAAGAAGCAATGAAGATTACTTTGGGATGAGTGTCTTCTTGGGCAAGTTCATTAAGCTGTTGACTAATCCTTGACCAATCCTGGTTTGTATCCAAGTCCACCAAGAGCAAATCTGGCTTTGGAAGCATAGGTGCAATGATTTTAGCAAGGTTATCATGCAGCGTGAGTTCGGAAATAACACGCGTGCGCCAATCGCGAACGAGGAGTAGACACATCCAATTCTGCGAATATACATCATCACTTACAACGGTTACTAAAATATCTTTGGACATAATTCCTTTCTAGAAAACAAACGTTTAATTTCAGGGTGCTTTCTGCAGGTATTATAATTACAAACGCTTTTATTTTTATTGAAGATAATAAGGAGGTGAAAAATGACACAAAGGGTAGCGGTTTTGACGAGTGGCGGCGATGCCCCTGGTATGAATGCAGCCATCCGTGCGGTGGTTCGTTGTGGTGTGAGCAAGGGTTGGCAGATGTATGGGGTCTTGCATGGTTATAAAGGTCTTATTTCAGGTAACATCAATCAATTAACCACTCGCGATGTAGGTGGGGTTATCCAGCGAGGCGGTACGATGCTGGGGAGTGCACGCTGCCCAGAATTTACAACCGTTGAGGGTAGAAAGCTTGCCATCCGGAACCTAAATCAAGCCGGAATCGATGCATTAGTTGTGATTGGGGGTAATGGTTCTCAGACTGGAAACTATGAATTGCATCGTTTAGGCTTCCCTGTGGTTGGAATTGCCTCGACCATCGATAACGACCTTTCAGGATCTGATATTACTATTGGCGTGGATACAGCTTTGAATATTGCTCTTGAAGCGATCGACCGTCTGAAAGTGACTGCTTCTTCCCATCAGCGGGCATTTATCGTCGAAGTGATGGGGCGTAATTGCGGTTATTTAGCCCTCATGGCTGGCATCGCCGGCGGAGCTGAAGCCATCACCTTGCCAGAGGTCCCGACCAATCCCGAAGAAATCGCCCAAACTTTACAGCTTGCTTATGAGCATGGCAAATCCCATGCTATTGTCGTTGCAGCCGAAGGCGCCGATTACAACGCTGCTGCTTTGACGGATTTTTTCGTTGCCAATAAAGAACGTTTAGGATTTAGCGTGCGTTCTACCATATTAGGACACGTTCAGCGCGGCGGCAATCCCAGTGCCTATGACCGCACACTGGCGAGCCGTTTCGGTTGTGAGGCTGTTGAAGCTATCGATCGCCAGGAATTTGGCGTATTGGTTGGCCAAAGGCACGGGAAAATTGCAACCACACCCTTAGAAGAAGTGGTTAATAACAAGAAAGAACTTGATTTGGATATGGTCAAACTGGCTAAGCTTCTGGATTAACCTATTTCATGCGCAGATAAGCTTCCATAAAATCATCCAAGTCACCATCAAGAACAGCTTGCGTGTTTGAGGTCTCGTACTCTGTACGGTGATCTTTAACCATCTGGTAAGGGTGCAATACATAAGACCGGATTTGGCTTCCCCATTCCACCTTTTTAAATTCGCCTTTGAGCTCCGATACCATCTCTTCGCGAGCTTGCATTTGCAGTTCAAAGAGGCGGGAGCGCAACACTTTGAGGGCATTCTCCCGGTTTTGCGTTTGAGAACGCTCATTTTGGCATGTGACGACTAAACCGGTGGGGAGGTGGATAATCCGCACTGCGGTCATGTTCTTTTGAACGTTTTGCCCGCCAGCTCCTGAAGATTTATAGACTTCGATGATGATATCGTCAGGATGAATGACAACCTCTTCATTATCCTCCAATTCTGGCAGAACTTCTACCAGCGCAAAGGATGTATGCCGGCGATGGGCGGCATCAAAAGGGGATAACCTCACTAGACGGTGAACACCTTTTTCGGATTTGAGGTATCCATAAGCCATCTTGCCTTGTATTGAAATGGTTACCGATTTTATACCGGCTTCTTCGCCGCTGCTCCGGTCTAAGATTTCAGTTTTATATCCATGCTGCTCTGCCCAGCGGAGGTACATCCGTTCCAACATCTCTGCCCAGTCTTGGGCTTCAGTGCCTCCAGCCCCAGCGTGGATGGCTAAAATTGCATTTCCTTTGTCGTATTTACCAGAGAATAGCAGCTCAGTTTCTTTTTGCGCCAAGATGCGTTCAAATTTTTCTACTTGACTCTCGATCTCAGCAGTCAAGGAACCGTCATCTAATTCAAGCAATGATTTGAGCCCGTTTATATCGGAGTTAAGTTTGTGCCACTCATCAATTGTGTCGTTCAGCTCTGCGATGGACTTCATGACCTTTTGGGCAGCTTCTGGAGAATCCCAAAATCCTGGGGTTTCTGCTTGTTGTTGAAGGTTTTGCAGTTCTTGCTCTTTTACGGCTAAGTCAAAGATGCTCCTGAAGCGCGCGGCTTTGAGTCTCTAAAGCTTCGATGCGGTCAGATAAATCAGACATTTTTACTCCAAAATTAGCGTTCCAGGATGCCATCCACAAAGGCATTGCGATCAAAAAGCTGCAAGTCATCCACACTTTCGCCTAATCCAGCGTAAAGAATAGGGAGATTAAGTTGGTGTTTAATCGCAAAAGCCATACCACCTTTAGCAGAGCTATCCAGTTTTGCTAAAATAGCGCCATCGAGGTCTACGGCTTGCTGGAATGCCTTGGCTTGCTGAAGGGCATTTTGCCCTGTGGTGGCATCTAAAACTATCCACGAATGGTGAGGTGCGCCCGGCAGCGCTTTGCCTGCCACACGATAGACTTTCTTGATTTCTTCCATCAAGTTATAGCGCGTGTGCAACCTGCCAGCTGTGTCGATTATTACCACGTCCATCCGCCGGGCAATCGCAGATTTGATACCATCATAAGTGACCGCGCCAGGATCACTATTGGGATTGGAGGTGATAATTGGGACGTCAATGCGTTGGCTCCAAATCTCTAACTGATCAGCAGCCGCTGCCCTAAAAGTATCCCCTGCTACCAGAAGAACTTTTTTTCCCATCTTTTTGTAACGTGCAGCTAGCTTAGCAATCGAGGTGGTTTTTCCAGAACCATTGACGCCCACAATCATGATGACAGTAGGCTCTGCAGAAAGATCCGGTTCTTCTGGTTGATCTAATTGATTAATTAATTCTTCTTTTACGAGTTGATAAAGTTGTTCTGTGCGCGTAAGCCCTTGCTTTCGCACCTTTTCCATACAGTTTTCGATGATACTGGAGGTTGTTTCCACACCTAAGTCTGCTTGGATCAGCAAAGCTTCCAGCACATCCCAGGACTCGTCATTAATCTCGGTAGTACCGAAGAAGTTCGCAATGCGCCCAAAGGTTACATCACGGGTTTTGGTTAGGCTTTCGTGCCATTTATTAAGTATATTTGCCATAGGGCTTGAATTATAACGGATGTTAACTAAGACGGCTAATCAAGCAGAATTAACCAGGGTTGCCAGATTTTATGCCGTTATTTCAGCACTAGCGAGCTGACCACAGCCAGCTTGGATCTCCACGCCGCGACGTAAACGAATTGTCACTGGAATTCCGTGCTCTTCAAGAATAGCGGAAAACGCGTGGACTTTTGCTTTCGGGGATCCTTGCAGCGGGTATTTTTTACTTGGGTTAAGCACAATCAGGTTGACATGGCAAAGCATGCCTTTCAATAAGCCGGCTAAGGCAAGTGCGGCTTCGCGTGAATCGTTCACCCCATCGATAAGCGCATATTCAAACGAAATCCTGCGGTGAGTTTGCTGTGTATATGCTTTGCAGGCGGGGATAAGCTTATTCAGTGGGAAGATGCGGTTGGCTGGCACCAGCTGACTACGTAAAGAGTTATCGGCGGAATGCAAGCTCACAGCTAAGTTGACTTGCAGGTTTTCTTTGGTAAATTGTTCAATCTTAGGAATAATCCCAACGGTGCTGATGGTAATGCGCCGAGCCCCGAAGTTCAACCCACGCGGATCCATCAACCGCCGCACAGAATCCATTGTTGCTTCATAGTTTAGAAAGGGTTCACCCATACCCATATATACAATGTTGGTTAGGTTTTGGCTTTTAGCTTGTAATTTGCGCATGAAATGAAGGACCTGAGCTAGGATTTCCCCTGAAGTTAGGCTTCTGATAAAACCCATTTGCCCCGTGGCACAGAAAACGCAGCCCATTGGGCAGCCAACTTGCGTGGAGATGCACAGCGAGTTACGCCGCTCATAGCGCATCAACACGGTTTCGATGCTAAGGTTATCCGGCAATGTAAACAGCACTTTTTCGGTCAAGCCGTCTTGAGAGAGCAAAGTTTTCTGTACATGCAGAGGGTCGATGATAAATTGTGCAGATAAACTGTCGCGTAAGTTTTTGGGAATGTTTGAGAATTGCGCAAAATCGGTATAGAAGCGGGTGTAAAGACCTTCCCAAAGCTGCTGGGTTCTAAAAGCCGGCTCGCCGAGCTCAGTGAGGGCTGCCCCCAAAGCTTCAAAATCGAGATCGTAAATAAGGCGCTTAGGCATAGACGAGCTCGGTGAGGTCTCTTGCGATTAAATCAGGTTGGGGCTGCCAGCGATGAGCTTTAGTCTCATCGGTCACACCAGAAAGGACGAGCCCAGCCAAACAGCCAGCTTTTTGCGCGCCGGCGATATCGGTCTCTAAGCGGTCTCCGATAGCCATAACCTCATGGGGAGCAAACCCTAAAGTTTGAAAGGCGAGTTCATACATTAGGGTTTGGGGCTTGCCAATCAAAAGGG
>Ga0208695_1003231_pt1 | contig 11208 bp, 6 predicted proteins | sample AD_UKC111_MetaG_FD_184449 | JGI IMG/M metagenome (GOLD analysis project Ga0208695, IMG submission 184449) | Active sludge microbial communities of municipal wastewater-treating anaerobic digesters from Hong Kong - AD_UKC111_MetaG (SPAdes)... | ecosystem: Engineered > Bioreactor > Anaerobic >... | reverse complement strand
GATGATTAACGGTGACAGACAGTACCCGATGAAATTTATCAAAGGAGATGTAATGAAAACCATTGAAATTATTTTACCGGGTACTAAGGATAATCCGGGAGATATCCCGATTATAAACATAAACCTAGCCAGAGATCTGCCAAACGGATTTGTAGGAGAATTAAATACTAATGCAAGTAATAATGTTTCATTAGGTGGAGATGCCGATTTTATAGTAAAAGCTTCAAAACTCTACTTTTCATTAAATTATGGTATTGATTATTTAAATAAACAAAAAACTGAAAATACAACTGAAAAGAATTTTCTCACTGCTGAATTGCCAATAAAAAGCCAGATTAATCAGTCTGTTTTATGGAACAATAATCTGTCTCACAATCTTTTGTCTGGAGTTACTTATGCTCCCAACAAAAAAGATATTTTTAAAATAGCTTTTTCTACAAATCTTTCAAATGGGCACAATTTCGTTAACTCTAATTCAGAATCGTATGATTTGCAGAATAATATTATTTTTTCTACCACCAGTAATTCAACAAACAGAAATTCCTCTACCCCTAAGTTAAATGGCATATTCAGTTATAACAGAAAATTGGATGATAATAACGGACAATTGACTTTTAATATGAATCTGACGAATAGCCTCTCTGTTTCAGATTATATTCTAGCTAACAATATCAACACAAACGATTACTCTGAGATCAATTCTCTTGACAGCACATCAACATTAAACTTCAATGCGACAATTAACTTAAGAAAAACCGTTAAAAAAGTGCATTCATTTATATATTTAGCAAGCTATACCGAAAGGAGGTATAATAACTATTCTTTATTGAGTAGTTATGCCGAGGATGTAAATAATGGATTAAATTATAACCAAAAGATTTTAAGCGCAAGTGTAAATTACTCATTAAAACTCAAGAAGTTTTCTTTTGCCCCTGCAATAACACTTGAAAACAATACAAATAAGGGGAATTTTATAAATAACGGAATCATCTCCAAACTTGATTATAACGAATTTGCGATTTTCCCGTCAATTAATATTGTTTACAATATTCCAAGAAAAATAAGGTTCGGAGTATCATATATGGGTAGACCTTTCAGACCTAGTGTTAATTATTTAAATCCCTTTATTGATAATAGCGATCCGAAAAATTTATTTAAAGGCAATCCTTATTTAAAGTCAAATTATGTTCATATGTTTAGCGCAAAAGCAAGCAAACGAATTGGGAACAATCTTGATATCGGCCTTGTGTATTCAAACTCTTATACAAACAATGCAATCGAATACATTTCCACAATAGATAATACCGGAATTAGTACAAGTACTTATGAAAATATTGGGGAAAAGTTCATACAAAAAATTTCAGGAAATCTTTCATTTTTTAAAAATTGGCTTTGGATTGTATGCTCTGGAGGATATAATGTTTCAAATTATATTAATAATGAATCCGGTGAAAGAAATGAGACACGGGGATTTAATTTTACTTTTAATGGTATATTTGATATAAGTAATTCGACGGTTCTGGAAATTTCTTATAATCTTATTCCTTCAAATTCTGCCCAAATGAAGAAAACTACTTATTATTCATCAACTTCTCTAAATTTATCTCAAACTATCATAAAGGATAAGTTATTTATGCATTTATTCATTAATGACCCACTGAGAAATCATAAATATAAATCCAAAATAATCGGGAACGATGAGTATACTATGACTACAAGAAATGAACAGCTTGGCAGAATTGTCGGAATATCTCTGAGGTGGAACTTTGGGCACCTTAAGGATCAAACAGGTAAAATAATACAACCAGGAACCCCTGATGATCTAAAAGTTCCTGAAATTTAATGGTAAAATCTAATCAATTTAATATTATTTTTACTGTCAGTGAAAAAGCAGAAGGCAATAATTATATTAAAGTGCTAAAACTGTTGGGATGTGGTTTGAAAAGCCCAGAAGAGTAACGATAATAAGTTGAATCTTTTTCATGGCACAACAGCATTGAATAAAACAACAATGATGCCGTAATTGTTTGTAAGTCAAACAAAAATGAACTGATGTGTCCAAAGAACTAAACTTCTATTATTTGTTACTTGATAATTTTTGCCATTTCCCATGCTTTAACATGTTTTATCCCATTATTTGATGGCAAAGATATGTCGTCAAGAGATACAACCATTTTTTCGTAATTATCATGGATGGCCTCCAATGGAGCGTATTCTCGCTGAGCGGTCTGTTCGTCCGATAAAAGATAGGCACTTTGTATATAGATAATTCGGTCGCTCTTTTTCGCTACAAAATCAATCTCTTTTTCCCTGAGGGTCCCTACAAATACATCATAACCTGCTCTGCAGAGCTCTAGATAAACAAGATTCTCGAGTTTGTATCCTAATCCGTAACCAAAACCTGGGTAAAGGTAATTTTTAAATGAAAGGTCATTGATATAGTATTTACAATTACCTGATATTATATCTTTTCCCTTTATATCAAAGCGCTCTGTTTTGTGTATCAAAAAAGTGTCCTCAATGTAACCGATATAATTTGAAATCGTGTCGTATGTGGTTTTTCGGTTATTGCTCTTGAAAAAATTAACGATATTTGGTATTGAGATGAGGTTTGAGGCATTATTTACAAGATAGACAAAAATATCTTCCAGTAACTTCGGGTCCTTGATATTGTGTCGCTGTATTATATCTCTCAAAAGTACTGTATCTTTTATGGCCGATATATAGTTACGCTTTGTTTCATCGTTAGGCAGGACAAATAACTCAGGAAGGGCACCACTCTCCAGATATTCGATAAAACTTTGTTTCGAAATATCTTTTTTCGTTATACCCGCATATTCGTTGAAACTGAAGGGGAATATTTCAAAACTTACATAACGCCCGGAGAGGAGCGTAGCCAATTCCCCCGATAACATTTTGGAGTTAGAACCGCTTAAAAAGATTTCATAGCTATTCACAAAATCCTGAGAAAGTGAATTGACAAAATGCTCCCATCCGTCTATATTTTGAACTTCATCAAAAAACAGCCAGACTTTTTTTTCAGGATTCAATTTTTCCTTATATAACTTCAGTAAAACCTCAAGATCTTTATAATCCCTTATAAAATCGAAATCGGTGAACTCTTTGTTAATATAAAATATATTTTGGGGTTTTATTCCACCCTCAATAAGTCTGTTTGCTATTTGCCTGAGTAAATAACTTTTCCCGGTTCTCCTTTGACCGACAAGGACTTTGATTAATTTATTCCCGGTATAATCAAAGATTTTATCGGTATAATCTTTTCTTATAAAACCTAATTCCGGAACATTGCCATTCCAGAAATTGTACTTCTCTAGAGCTGCGAAATATTCTTCCATACTCGAATATGTTTGTGTAAATATAAAAATATTCTTTCATACTCGAAAATATTGTTTGAGAGCTTCCATATTTTCGTGAAAAAGTAAAGTCGTACTTTAGATATTCATGAAATAATTGCTTATATAGGGTATTCAGAGTCTCAGCACTCATTGTCATATTGGCGTACAACTTCAGGATACGAAGTAGATGCAGTTATTGGGAATGCCCAGGTTCTGGAACAAATGCTTCAAAAAGAGATGGATGCTCACCTTGGATACGAAAAGAACGATGTTTCCGGGAATAACACAGATAATTCAAGGAATGGGAGTTTTCAGAAATTTTCCATTCCTCTGTACTGTATAGCTTCTGCAAGGTGGATTGTGGTTATGTATTCTGAATGGTCGAGGTCTGCGATTGTTCGAGCAACTTTTAAAATTTTATGATAGCCTCGGGCGGAGAGATTCATTTTGTCAATGGCTGTTGAAAGTAGTTTTTGTTCACTTCTGCCGAGTTTGCAGTATGCTCTTATATCAGCAGTACTCATTTGTGCGTTAGTGTTAATTCTGCCTTTAAAGCGTTTTTGCTGGAGCTCTCTTGCTGCTGTGACCCGTTTTTTGATTGAAGATGAAGATTCGGCAGGTTCATCACTCAAAAGTCTTTCGCCGGGAATAGGATTGACCTCAATTTTCATATCAATTCTGTCGAGCATTGGCCCTGATATTTTTAAAAGATAGTGATTTATTGCGTAGGGAGTACAAATGCACTTGTCTCCCGGCTGGCCATAAAAACCGCAGGGGCATGGGTTCATGGAGGCAACGAACATAAAATTACAAGGATATACATATTTGTATTTGAGTCTTGAAATTGATATAACTCTTTCTTCCATTGGCTGGCGAAGAACCTCAAGTACAGAACGTGAAAATTCCGGCAACTCGTCCAGATAAAGTACTCCATTGTGAGCAAGTGACACTTCTCCGGGTTGGGCGGAAGCCCCTCCGCCTGTCATGGCATATAATGATGTGGAATGATGCGGGGAGCGGAAGGGACGTTCTTTAATTAATCCGTTAAATGAATTTCCGCTCCCCGCCACTGAGTATATTATACTTGTTTCCAATGATTCATTTCTGTTCATTGGTGGAAGTATGCCGGCAAGTGCTTTGGCCATTAGACTTTTGCCCGAACCGGGTGCTCCACAAAGGAGTATGTTATGTCCTCCACTTGCTGCTATTTCAAGTCCTCTTTTAGCACTCTCTTGACCCTTTATATCTGAAAAATCGGGAATATTGACTTTTGTACTACATATATTTTCTTCTGATTTATCGTTATAAGTAACAGGCTCTTTAAAAGACTCTCCACAAAGAAGTGTTACAGCTTCCAGCAAATTTTTTACTCCATATATTGTAATGCCGTCTACTGCCGATGCTTCATAGGCAGACTCTTCTGGGAATATGCAATATTTAAATCCTTCGTGTTTGCAAGAAAGTGCTATAGGCAAAGCACCCGGGACAGGTCTTAGTGTTCCGTCAAGTGAAAGTTCTCCGACTATTACGCAGTCTGATAGTGATTGAAACGCATATTGACCCGAAGCAGCTAATATTCCAATGGCAATTGCCAGATCAAAACCAGTTCCTTCTTTTCTAATATTTCCAGGTGCAAGATTAATTATAACTTTTTTACCAGGAAGATGGCAACCTATGCTTCCAAGTGCGGCCTCAATTCTTTGCTGACTCTCTCTTACGGAATTGTCAGGTAGTCCCACAAGGAAAAAGCTGATGCCTTGAGTTATTTCAACTTCAACTTCTACTATAATAGCCTCTATGCCAAGGCAAAAACTACAAAAAGTACGACAAAGCATTTTTTCTTTAAAAGTAAAATGAATATTGTAAAATTGTACATATCTGAACGTTAGATTATTGGTTTCAAAATAAAAAATATCTGATGCTGTCTTTTCAATAATTTGTTAATTTTGTAATTATGGAACGGTGTGTACTTAACCTAAACTATTGTGCCGACATAGATTGTATTGATTCTTTTATCCCCCGGGATTGCCTGGTGGTTACAATCATAGACGCGAAGATCGCAGAGATCTATGGAAAATATTTTCCTACGCCTCAGATAAGAGTTGTTGCTTCAGAGAATAATAAAAGCTTGCAGAGTGTGGAGAGTATATCTCTTCAACTTCTTGAAATGGGGGTTGATAGAAGTTCTTTTTTACTCGCTGTAGGAGGTGGAATTATTTCTGATCTTGTGGGTTTCATAGGCTCAATCTATATGCGTGGTATTAAGTTTGCCTACGTTCCTACAACTTTGCTTGCACAAGTTGATGCTGCTATTGGAGGAAAAACTGCCGTAAATTTATCCGGCTTCAAGAATATTTTAGGTGTTGTCAATCAGCCCGCTTTCACGCTTATTTGTCCTGAGTTTCTTAACTCGTTGCCTGAAAATGAGATGTTAGCGGGGCTTTCTGAGATGTTGAAAACTTTTATAATTGCTGACAGGGATAATTACTTTAATTTTCTTGGAGAGGTTCGTAACCGACAGCTTGAAGCAAAAATCCTTTGGCCTTTTATTAAAAAATGCAGCTCGATCAAAGCTTCTATTGTCGAACAAGATCCGTTTGATAATGGAGTACGTAAATTACTTAATCTTGGACATACTTTTGCTCATGCACTTGAAAAGATAACACAAATACATCATGGGGAGGCTGTCTCAATCGGAATAATTCTTGCAGCCAAACTTTCTGTTAAACTTTCTTTATTGCAATCGGATGAAGAACTTACTATTGAATCGGATTTCAAAGACTTGGGTTTGCCTGTCGCTTCTCCTGTAAATGTGTCTTCTTTGACTGATGTTATGCTGAAAGATAAGAAGAAGACAGGAGATAAACTTGATTTAATTCTTATCGAAAATATTGGCAAAGCAATTATATATTCTATTAATGTTAAGGATTTGGAGGGTTTGTTAAATGATTTGTCTTAGCATAAAAGAAAAAGGTCTCAGCAGCGTGCAGGATGCGCTCTCAAAGGTGCATTTAGCAGAAATAAGGCTTGATTACACTAACCTTACGAGAGAGGAGACTGTTACTCTTTTTCGTACAAAAAAAGATCTGATTGCTACATGCCGTCTCACAGAGCTTCCTGTCGAGGAGTGCAAAAAGAGACTGACATGGGCTATTATGGCCAGCCGCACAAAAAAAACTGTTGGCAAAAGATATATAGACGTTGAATATGATTCACCTTCAGACTACAGAAATGACCTTATGACTGCTGCTCACAAGAGAGGATTCAATATTATTCTATCATATCATAATTATAAAAATACTGACAGCTTTGAGAGACTTTGTGAAATATATGAGGCATGTAAAAGTTCAGGTGCTGATATCATTAAAATTGTCACTACTGCTCAATCGATGCATGATTGTACAAGGGTTCTAAGGCTTTATAAGGAATACAAAGGGATTCCCCTTATTGCTTTTTGTATGGGTGAGACTGCCAGATTTACTAGGATTTTATCTCTTTATTTAGGTGCTCCGTTTACTTTTGTCTCGCTTTCGCATTCACAGGAGAGTGCAGAAGGTCAATTTACTATTGCTGAAGCCGAGAGCTTGTTGAACAAAAAAAGCTATCCAAATAAGGTAAACGGGAAGATTTTGAATGGGTCGTTAGTTGCTCCGGCTTCCAAGAGTCATTCTCAAAGAGCCATACTTGCATCTGCCTTGGCAAAGGGAAAGAGTGCGCTTTATGGCTATACGCCCTGTGCCGACAGTGAAGCTGCGCTGGAAGTAATCAGGAATTTAGGAGCAAAAGTTAAAGTTGAAAAATGCAAGTTTCTCAGACAAAAGGTAGAAATTGTGAGCCCTGGTATAGAGGAGCTTAAAAAACAACTGGCTAAGTCTGATATTTTTTACCGTTCTACCAAATCTCTTGAGCTTTGTGTTGGAGAATCAGGTTTGTTAGCTCGTTTGCTAATTCCGATAGCAGGCCATTTTCTCAGTTCTGACAGCAAAGGGGTACGATCCGTTAAAATTACCGGGAAGGGGACTCTAAACAATAGAATTATGTTTTATCCTGCCACTGATCCTTTTCCTGAGATTGGTCTTCAGATTGAATCTACTAATGACAGGTTACCTGTAACAATTAAAGGCCATATTAAGGAGGGTAATTTAAAATTGCTTGGAGGCGGAGGTTCTCAGCTGCTTTCAGGATTACTTATGTCGCTTCCTATGTGTGAAAAGAACAGTACAATTGAAGTTAAAGAGCCTACAAGCACTCCTTATGTCGATTTAACTATTCAAACTCTCAAAGATTTCGGAGTTACTGTTACCAATCACGACTTTCATGAATTTAAAATACCCGGTAAACAAAGATATAAGGCACGACCATTTTATCCTATTGAGGGAGATTGGAGTGGGGCATCAATGCTTTTTGTTGCAGGCGCGATTACCAATGGTGTTACTATTACTAATCTTCCCGTCAATTCCAAGCAGGCAGATGAAAAAATAATATCGATTCTTAAAGGCTGTGGTGTTGAGATTAATATTGTCGAATACCCAAAATATCTGGTAATGTGTGGGGATGTCCCATGTGCGTTTAAGGAAGACAGCACAAAAGAGGTTATTCTTGGTTCTAAGATAGATCTTCTTAAACCAAAAGGCACCCTTTTGCCGTTTGAGTTTGATGCCACTAATGCACCTGATCTTTTTCCTTCTTTGGTGGTCCTTGCATTAAACTGCGAGGGGGAGAGCAGAATAAAGGGAATTAAAAGGCTGTCAAATAAAGAGAGTAACAGGGCTGAAAGTTTATATACAGAGTTTACTAAACTGGGAGCTGATATAGATTTAGACGGAGATTGGATGATTGTAAGGGGTACTCAACTTCATGGTGGTCTTTGCTCATCTCACAATGATCACAGAATAGCCATGGCAATCATTACTGCAGGGTTGAAAATCAAAGAAAATGTTTTCCTTGATGATTTAAACTGTATTTCAAAGTCTTTTCCTGACTTCATGAGTAATTTTAAATAGACAATTTCATTTTCATTATTATATGAATAGTTTTGGCAGAAACTTCAGGATTTCCATTTTTGGAGAGTCTCATGGCGAGAAGATAGGTTTGATATTGGATGGGATTCCTGCTGGAATTTCGCTTTCTTCAGATGACTTCCTTGAGGATCTTGCGAGGCGGAGTGGGGGGAAGCCAGGTACTACTCCCAGAATAGAGAAAGATATTCCTGAAATTGTCAGTGGCGTTTATAAAGGCTTTACTACAGGTGCGCCGATTGGCATCTTATTTAGCAATGATAATACCCGCTCCTCTGATTATTTAAATTTTGCTGACATTCCCAGACCAGGGCACGCTGATTTTGTCTCAGTTATAAAAAGCGGAGGTTATGTGGATTTAAGAGGCGGAGGACATCATTCCGGGAGAATAACTCTAACTCTGGTAGCAGCTGGTGTGGTAGCAAAGAAGATACTTGGAAAGATATTGGTTAAGGCTGATCTCATCAAGGTTGGAGGCGTAGAAGATATAGAAGACCGGGAGTCACTTCTTCAAAAGACAAGAGAAGAGGGAGATTCTCTTGGAGGTATAATAGAGTGTACAGTTACTAATATGCCTGTCGGTCTTGGAGAGCCTTTTTTTGATTCGCTGGAATCACTTCTTTCACATATAATATTTGCGATTCCCGGCATCCGCGGGATAGAATTTGGTGATGGTTTTGCTGCCGCTTTCATGAGAGGGTCTGAGCATAACGATCCTATCGTAGATTCCAAGGGGAAAACATCAAAAAATGGTGCGGGAGGCATTAATGGGGGTATATCCAATGGAAATGATCTTTTGTTTAGAGTGGCAGTGAAACCAACTTCGAGTATCTCAAAGAGTCAACAGACATTAAATTTTGCCACCGGGAATATTGAAGAGCTTAAAATAGAAGGGCGGCATGACACCTGCTTTGCTCTGAGAGTTCCGGTAGTTGTCGAAGCCGCCACTGCTATTGTATTAGCTGATCTTATATTATCTTCTACTTTATAATAGCTCCTGCTACTGCATTTGCCACTAATGCTCTAAGTCTTACTACACTTCCCTTATCTTCTGGATGAACACGGTTTGTTAGGAGTATTACAGCAACCTTATCTACAGGGTCGATAACAATGGATGTGCCTGTGTAACCTGTATGGCCATAAGTTTTGCCATAAGGGAAAAGATTACCATTGTTTGAGGCATAAGAAGAGTAGAGGTCCCAGCCGAGTGCTCTTCCCAAGTGCTCAAATCCTGGAGGGATGGATATCATTGTTTCTACTGTGAGCTTTCCAAGAATTCTTTTTCCATTATATTCTCCTCCATTCATTAGTGCTGCAGCTATTACAGCCATGTCCTCTGCATTAGAGAAAAGACCTGCATTTCCTGAATTCCCGAAATTGAAAATTCTTGCAAGTGGATCGTGAACTTTTCCGAGCAGAACTGTACCATCTTTTTGTTTCTCAGTAGGAGCTATATTTTTGAAATATGCTTCATCCGGGTTGTAAAAAGTATTTTTGAGTCCCAGAACATCATATACATTTTGCTTCGCATAATCACATAGCTTCATCCCTGTAATGTTCTGAAGTATATTCTGTAGTGTAATGAAATTAAGACAACTGTATTGAAAGTTGGTAGTTGGCTTAAAATCTCTCTTGCATGTTGAGATATAATCCATTAAGGCTTCAGGGCTGGGAGCACCATATTTTGCCATAAGTTCGTCTATATTGGCATATGCTGGCAGTCCGGAGGAGTGAGTCATGAGATCTACTATTCGTATATCGATTGTTTTGCCCGTCAATGTGTCGACATATCCTTTAAAGCCCTTGATGTACATAGCAACATTGTCTGTTAAACGAACTTTTCCCTGTTCGACAAGTTGCATAAATGACAGGGTAGTTCCTAAACATTTGCTCACCGAGGCAAGGTCAAAAATTGTGGCTGTTTCCATTTTTTCAACAGTCGGATAAACTGACTTGTTGCCATACGCTTTGATATACACCATCTTGTCGTCTCTTACAACGGCAAGTACAGCGCCGGGGATATCGCCCTTACTGATAGATTCGTTGATGACGCGATCGGCATTCATCAATCTGTTTGCATCGAAACCGGCCTTTTCCGGGGAGATCCTCATAAGGGGCTGGGCAATTGCTCCTATTGAGATGATCAGAGAAAACATTAAAAAGGATAATCTTTTCATTTTTTGAAAGTTTAAGTAAATTGAAAATGTGGGCAGCTAATTAAGCTGCCCACATTTGATATTCAATATTATTGAAAATCAGCTTTCGGAAGGAGAATGTGAACGGTTTCCACCACGATCACGATTTCCCCGGCTTCTCTGATTTCCTCTCGATTCACCACGACCCCTTCTGTCATCATTACGGTTTCCTCTGCGTTCGCGACGCTCAGGACGGCCTCCTGTCTGTTGACTTCCCTGACCTGTAGATGTAGTTGATACGCCTACATTAGGAGACAAATCTCTTTTTCCATAAACCTCGCCATTGCATATCCAGACTTTGATGCCAAGAATTCCGACTTTTGTAAGAGCTTCAGCATGAGCATAATCAATATCTGCGCGGAATGTATGCAGAGGAGTTCTGCCCTCTTTGTAGAGTTCTCTTCTTGCCATTTCGGCTCCTCCAAGACGACCGCTTATCAAAACTTTTATGCCTTCTGCTCCCATTCTCATAGTTGAGGCCATTGCCATCTTGATAGCACGGCGGTAGGATACACGACCCTCAACTTGACGTGCAATATTGTTGGCAACTATATTGGCATCAATCTCAGGACGTTTAACTTCAAAGATGTTGATTTGTACCTCTTTGTTGGAGATCTTTTTCAACTCTTCTTTAAGTTT
>Ga0208695_1003229_pt1 | contig 11217 bp, 15 predicted proteins | sample AD_UKC111_MetaG_FD_184449 | JGI IMG/M metagenome (GOLD analysis project Ga0208695, IMG submission 184449) | Active sludge microbial communities of municipal wastewater-treating anaerobic digesters from Hong Kong - AD_UKC111_MetaG (SPAdes)... | ecosystem: Engineered > Bioreactor > Anaerobic >... | reverse complement strand
AAGCTTTGAGACATTTGCTATTGACTATCTTAGTGAAAGTGTTATCGAAGATATTATTGATAATTCTATTTCAAGTATAGGTGTTAATAAATCTGATCTAAAATGGCAAGATAATAGAGTTTATGTTAATGATCCTAATAGAGAAATAAATGTAAGTGGTAATTGGATAAGAAAAGGTAATAGAGTTTACTTAGTTGCACCAGATGAGTTTGGAGCAACAGAATTAAGCTTACCATCAAAGACATTAGACTTAGTAGATTTTTACAATCAGATAGAAAATAAATGTATTGTTACAGCAAGACCTGAATCAATTAGAGATGGTGTTGAAGAAGTGATGAATAAGTTAGGAATACAATATCCAAAATATGGTTTATATATGTACCCGCATATAAAACACAGAGAGGTTGGAAAATGGAAAGGTCAACAAATAATAGATATATCAAAGAAATATAATTTTGATAAGGTTATATTTTACGACGACAATATTAAGTATATAAAAGGAGCTAAAAGCATAATAAAACAAAATTATCCAGAGTTGGATTTTAATTATGTAAAAGTGTAAAAAAAGAGTTTTATAATTTAATATATAAAAATAAAAATAAAATAATATATGAAAACTAAAGTTGAAGTACTTGGATACGAAATTGAAATCGAAGAAGTTGATGGTGTTGTTACCGTTAAAGCTGAATTAGATGGTGAAGTTGTAGAGGAATTTACATTAGAATCAGAAGAAGGACAAGGTCAAGGACAAGATGAACTTGAAGGAGATGAAGATAAAGTAAAAGGATTCTCAGACTTTGAAGGACAAGATGAAGAAGATGATTTTGAAGGACAAGGTCAAGATGAAGAAGATGACGATGAAGGTCAAGACGAAGAAGATGACGATGATTTTGAAGGTCAAGGTCAATTAGAATCTTTTCAATCTTTCATCAGAAGAAAATAATAGACAATAATGATTAAAAAATTTAATAGATTTTTTGAGAATGCTGATAGTAAAGATCAGTACTTACATTACTATGCATTTGATTGGGATGATAATATCTTAAACATGCCAACTGTTATCCACATGGATAAATTAGTAGGTGATGAATGGATACCAACAGATGTATCAACTGCGGACTTCGCAGAAGTAAGAAATGATAAAGAAAATTGGAGACTTAGCAATAATGATCCAAATGAAGCATTTTCTGAATTTAGAGATTTTGGACCAAGAGGAGATGTTGCTTTTCTAGAAGATCTTAAACTTGCTATTTCTAAGAAAAGTTTTGGACCTGCTTGGAATGACTTTATCGAATGTCTTAAATATGGTGCACTTTTTGCTATTATTACAGCAAGAGGTCACGAAGCTGAATCTATGAGAAAAGGAGTTGAATGGATAATTGATAATGTTTTAACTAAGGAAGAATTATACGAGATGTATAATAATCTTAGAAAGTTTGCTTATCTATATGCAGATGAAGATACTTATGATAGAATTCTAAAAGGAAAGCCATCGGAAAATGAATTAGTAAAAAACTATTTAGATGGTTGTGAGTTTGTTGGAGTTTCAGCTCCTTCAAGAGGTGGTTCACCTGCTAACCCAGAAAAAGCTAAAGAAGACGCTTTATTAGCATTCAAAGCAAGAATAAATAATTTTGCAGCGAGAATTGGTAAAAAAGCTAAAATAGGTTTTTCTGACGATGATGTTAAAAATGTTGAACACATTGAGCAATTAGCAGATAGACTACATAGTGAGCAATTTCCTCATATTGAAGAATTTATTGTTAAAGGAACTAAAGATCCACAGAATATAACTAAGAAAATAAGAAGATTTGAGAGCTTTTCTCAAACTCCTGGATTAGAATCATCAATAATGCCATTTGCGTCATTTAATAACCTAGCAATTCAATCTGATAAGTCAGATAGATTTACACCAGGTGGTGATGAAACAAGACAAGATTCTTTTAATATTCAATTAAAAAATAAAGCTAAGCACTTACAAAAAGAAAATTATTGTGATTGTTGCGATAGCTTAGAATCAGAATGTGTTTGTGGTGATAATTGCAAATGTAGTTGTAGAAAATAAAAAAAAAATAGAAATATGAAACATATAAAAAAATTTAACGAAAACTTTTATAATGAAGCTATCAATACAAATATTGATGAGTTAAAAGATTTAGCGGATTCTTCATTAGTTTATTTATTAGATGAAGGATTTAAGTTAGAGTATTATCCAGGTGTAGGTCAAGAAATTGCAATTAAGTTTATAGCTAAAGACGGTGGAGTTAAATGGGGTGATATAAAAGATTATTTTATTCCTTTCTTAGAAAGATTGCAGAATGATTATATTCTACAAGAGAACGCATTGGTTCAATTTATTAACCCAAGTTCAAATTCTATGAGTGTAGTAATCGATACCTTGATTAGAGATTATTCTAAGGTGAATCCTGACTGGTGGGCAAGATTCTGTGATTTGGGTATCAAGAACATATTTATAAAAATTTTATCGAAAAGGTAATTAAGATAAAAATAAAATTTTCACACAAAATAATTTATATCTTCTAACCCGCAGGTAAAGGTTATGCTATCGAAAATTAAAAATTAAAGTGCTTGTAGTTGTAGAAAATAATCCTCTTATAAAAGAGGATTTTTTGTTAAATAGTCTTCTAATATTTTATTTATTTTAGACTTTTTTAGATAGCTTATTCTTAATAATTTTATATCATTATCTTTACACCACTTTGTTTTTATCTTATCATTATGAGTGATTTTATTAAATGCTTCTTCACCACCATGTAAATCAGATTTTCTATAATGTAACTCACCATCATATTCAATACATAAATTATATGCAGGTAAATAAAAATCAAAGGGTAATTCTTTTTTATTTTTACAAGTTTCAAATTTTTTCTCTTTAATATAAAGAATATTATTACTATCTAAATAATTTTTTATTAGTCTTTCTCCAATTGATTCTCTATTTGAGACACACCCTAAAAAATCAATATAACCCTTCCAGGTATTTTTATATACTACATCAGGTCTTTTAGGTAAAAAAAGTATATTATTATTGTTTATATAATTATGATACTCATATCTATCCTTTAACATAAGAGGTCGTAAGTAATCCTTTGCAGAATTATAATCAAAAAACATCTTGGATTTAGAAATAGGAGATACTGAGCCTGAATCTAAAAATGATTCCCAATTTATCCATCCTATTTCTCTGTAAATATAATCCGGTCTTTTAGGTATTTCAAGCGGTAGTTTAGATTTATCTAAATCTACCCAGCTTTTTTTGTTTTTTATTTCAGGGAAATTTTTATTTATAAATTTCTTACAATCTAAATATGATAAATACTTAATATTAGTAATATTTCTATATGAGTTTATACCTAACCATTTAGAATAAGAAGACCAACCTTTATTTTTATAAATAATATTAGGATTAGAAGGTATTCCAAGCTCTGAAAGATTAAGCTGCCTAAACTTAACAAACCAATCTTTTTGATCTTTTATATCCAATTTATGTACTATATAAATAGCATCTTTATAATTTAGGTATTTTTTTCTATCATCCGGTATAGATAGAAAATCTTTCCAAGATACCCAATGGTTTCTTTTCTTCGTTCTAAAATAATTATATGGTCTTTTATGAATCTGTTCAATAAAACTTCCTTCTTTAACCATACTATAAAATTGTGTAGAGGATTTTATATTAAAATTTTTAAGATATTGTTTAGATTCTTCGTATGAAAGGTACATATATTTTATTATTTTATAGTATATATAAAACTTTGATTGTCCTCTCTGTATAAAAAAAAATGGATAAAAACTATATAATTTCAATAATTCAAAAAATACTTAATAAAGAATTTTCTTCCTCAAGTAGAAGAAGAATAATTAATTATGTAGATAGGTTAAATATATGCTGTCCATATTGTGGGGATGGAAAATCCGAATATAAAAAAAGAGGAAATCTCTACTACAACAGACTAATTTATATTTGCTTTAACTGCGATAAAAAAACTACCTTAGATAGACTTTGTAAAGATTTTAGTGAACAAATCGATCCAGATAAAAAATTGGAGATGATTGAACACTTAAACAGCATTATTACTTATAATGACTTTCAAAGTGATTTTATTGATGCTAAGTTTGATAACTTAATTGATATAGAAGATATAGAAAAAGCAATTGAACTAAATGTAACTCCTTTAACAGATTTCAAGCCTATCCAAGTAAATAGTGGTATTTATAAATACTTACTCAAAAGAGGTATACAACCTAATATGCAACAAAATATTTATCAAGCTAAATACTGGAAAAATGAAGATGAGAGTGAATGGGTCATAGTAATGCTAAACAGAAGAGGTAGTAAGCTACTAGGAATGCAAATTAGAAATCTTAAGGAAGGAAAAAGAAGAATGTTTAAGATTTATAACTATGAAAATATGATAGAGTGGATAAGTCCAATCAGAGAGATTGAAATGGATATGAATCAAATTGTAGTTTATAATAAATTATCTTATTATTTTAATATATTAAATGTTGATTTTGATAGAACAATAACAGTATTTGAAGGTTATCTAGATTCTTTATTCTTTCCAAATTCAATAGGTCTTGTTGGTGTAAATACCGATTCAAGATTTCTAGAAGATAATGATTTTAATTTAAGATACTTTTTTGATAATGATGAAGCAGGATATAAAAAATCAGAAGAAAAGATAAAAGAAGGTTATCAAGTTTTTTTATGGAAGAAATTATTTGAAAGCATAGTTGATAAGAAAAAGGTTGATGATCCTTTTCAATTATTACATAGAATAAGTAAAGTAAAAGATATAAATAAATTAGCAGAATTAACACCAGATGCTTATAGAAAATTAGAGCTTGAGAAATTTTTCAGTGAAGATATTTTAGATATAAAATGGATTCCTAAATTTAAGAAGACAAGAGGAATAAAGGAAGAAATAGATTATAATAAAAAATTTAACGAAATTAAATATTTATAATCAAATTTTATAAAAATTCATTGGTTGGTTATTAGAATTTATAATTAAAGAAAAAGAGAGCCAAAAGCTCTCTTTTTTATTTTTAGTATTTTATATATAAAAGAAAAATACTTATTATGGCAGAAGAGGTTAAAAAGAAATTAGGTTTCTTTGGAAGTATTGGATGGTTCTTCAAAGAGTTAATGAAAATTTATTCTAATGAACCTTCTTATTTCTCTAAAAAGAGAGTTGAATCAGGAATTGGATTTGTAATTGCTGAATGGGGTATGATTTATTTCATACTGCAAAAAATTGATAATATGACTGTGACAGATTTTGCAATCTGGGCATCTATTCAATTTGTGGTTGCAGGTTATATGGTTAACCAAATACAAAAAGAAAAAGCAGCAGAAACAAATAATTCAGTTGATGCAACAATGCAAGAAAATCAAGAATAAAAAAGCACTCATTTTGAGTGCTTTAAAAAATAAAATGAACTAAATATTTTAATTTAGTTCATTTTATTTTTTTTAAGTAAATCACAATTATCTTAATCTATGTTTTCTAGAATATTTATAGCTTTTTGCTTCAAATTCTGGATCAATTCTATCATCCTCTAATTTTGGTACTTGTCTTTCAGCAGAACGACCTTGTAAATAATCAACAACTTGTTGAGCTGTATCAAATTTCTTTCTATCTACGTGATATTTCTCAGTTTCAGATGGGAAAATAATTTCTTTTCCTTCATACTCTACTTTGTTATCAACAATAGCATTTTCATCTAAACCTAAAGCTAATGCAACTTCTTTTAGTTTTGAGTAGAAATAATCTTCTTGCTCATCTTCTTGCTCTAATTCAGCTAAAGGAGCATCTTCTTCTGATGGTCTTTTATCAGGAACAACGGTAGGTCTTGTAGGTCTCGGTCTCTCAGTTGGAGTCGGAGTTGTTCTTGTAGGAGTTTCAGTTTCTCTTGCTGGCGCAGCAGGAGCTGGAGCACCCATCTCAGGAGCATCTACAAACTCTTCATTAGTCTTTGAATCTACAAATTCATTATATCTTTTAATCATCTTAAAATATTATTTTTTATTATATATTAAATTATAAATCTCTTTTTTACTCTAATTCTGAAATAACATAGTCTATAAAACTATCTAATTCATATTCTAAACCATTACAAAACTCGAAAACATCATACTCAACTTCTTTACCCTTTTCATATGATTTTTTAGTAAAATCCAAAGAATAAGTACCATTTTTATAAACTATTAACTTACCTTTAAGATCACCTTCAATTTTACGACCATTTTCAAATTCTAAATCTGGAACATATAAAGTACCGGTATATTCTACTTCGTTACCATTTTCTTTCTTATCTTCTAACTCAAACTTAAAATAGGAATCTTCTAAAACTATATCTCTATAAAGTTCTCCCATTTTATCTTTTGTAATTTTTTCATCACCTGTTGAGTAAGCATCTAAAAATTCTTTTTCATGAGAAGTTATTGATGAAATTCCATATTTAGATATTTTATCTAAGATTTCATCTATTTTACTTTGAACTGAGTATTCCTCGTATATCATTATAAACTTTCCCATACTCTATATATTTTAGTTTATTATAAAGATTTTGCCAAATCACTTGATGAGACAAACCAAGGCATATTGTGATTAACTGATTGTGAATTTAGTAATCTTTTCTTAATAGAATCAGAAACAATATCTAAATATCCGCTGGTTTGATATATTGCAATATAATCATTTTCAATGCTTTCTAAATCAACATATTCTTTATCCTCCAATAATGATTCTATTATACCTTCTCTTTTTATTCTTATTGATTCTGTTTTCCAATCATCAATAAATATAACAACTAACTCTTTTTTGTTGTAATTCTTAACAAATTCTAAATCTATACCATGATAAAACCTAACTAAACTATCATTTACCAAAAACTCATCAAATTTCGTCATCAAATAAATCATCTATTTTCTTATCTCTATTGATTACAGTAGAAAACTTTTCATCATTTTCATATTTATACTTAAAATCATCAAAAGAAGATTTACTAATTCTCAAAAGAGCAAAAGAACCTCTGGATAGTTTACCCTCCAATAGTCTATCATTAAGGTATCTTAAATATATCGGATATAATACATCATTTTTCATAAAATATATATAAATAATTAATATATACATTTATGAAATTATTAAAATTTAATGAAAGCATAACTAAAATTGGAAGAGTAAAAACTCAAAAGTATGGTCAATACAATTCAATTAATTGGTTAAATAATAAAATACTTGAATTTATCAATGATACCTATTCAAGATTTGGATTTACTTATGGACAAGAGAATCAAGATATTGATATTGAAGGTAAAATAATAAACACTGAATATATTGGCAAATTTGTAAACAACTACACTGTATTCAAAGCAATTGTAAAACTTAACAATATAATCGATGAAGATTATTTCTACCATTTTATGGTAAATAATCTATATGATATTTATCACTATAATGGAAAATACTTTAATACAGTTACTTTACCTATTGTAATTGCAACTACAAGAAGAGGAAATATAGGAGAAAGAATATCTTTAGATTTCTTTAAGACGGAAATAAAAAGACTAAGAAACTTAAATATTATAATTAAACAACCGTCATTAGACGAAGATATTAGAGGAATAGATGGGAAATTTAATGTTGGTACAAACGAGTTTACAATTCAGGTAAAACCATTTAGAACAGAGTATGATGAAGGAGCTGATCTAAAGTTTTTCTCACAAGGATCTTTATCATTAAGCACAGATTATCTTATAATATACAAAAATCAAACAATAATAATTGTTAGATCAAGAGATGTAAGAATAGTTGGTAATTATTTTATCTTTGCAAAGGATAGAATAGTATCAAGACAAAATTAAAAAGAGAGCTAATGCTCTCTTTTTTTTACCAAATAATGCTATCAATTCCTTTACTAATAAGATAATCATTTGTTTTACTGAAATGCTTGTTTCCAAACCACAATCCTTTATTGGCGCTTAATGGTGATGGATGTCCGGACTCTAAAACATAATGCTTACTTCTATCAATCTTTAATCCTTTCTTTTTAGCAGAACCACCCCATAGAATAAAGACAACATTCTCTTTATTTTCTGAGATTTTTTGTATAACAGAATCAGTAAAAGTTTCCCATCCTTTTCCTTGATGACTTCCGGCTTGACCTTGTCTAACACTTAAAGTAGCATTTAATAATAAAACTCCCTGTTTAGCCCAACGTTCTAGATTTCCAGAGCTTGTATAAGATATTGCTAAATCATTCTCTAATTCTTTGAATATGTTATTTAATGAATGAGGAATTTTAACATCATCATTTACAGAAAAACATAAACCATTTGCTTGTCCTAAGCCGTGATATGGATCTTGACCAATAATCACAACTTTAAGTAAGTCAAATTGACAAAGATTAAAAGCATTAAATATTTGATTTTTATCTGGAAAGCATTTATGTAAACTATATTCTTTATTTACAAAGTCAGTTAGCTCTATAAAATATGGTTTATCAAATTCAGAAGAAATGATTTGATTCCAAGAATAATGTAATTTTATTTCCATATTAAAATCCACCAAATATATCCATAACAACTGATAATCTTTTAGTGATCTCTGGCATACCTAGAGGTTCAATAATAGAGTTTATCGGAGATAAGATTGATCTCATGAACTGCTCATCATAATCCACCTCAGGAGCGAATTCGTGTGGAAAAGAACCACGCATATAAGCAAACATTTCATTTACATTTTTATTCTTACAAACATAATATTTAATCTTTGTACCCGACTTCAACATCTCATACTTTTGCTGTGCTAATTTATCTTGATGTAATAAATAGTTATGATAAGCAGCAGCTTTAACTGCAAAGTGAGCACCATTTACATATTTTAATGGTAAATTCTTATCATCTAAAATCTTAGTTTCATAGTTAGAACAAGATGACTGCATAGCAATATCATCAATATCAGCTAGCTCAAATTCTTTTCTAAGATTTTTAACTAATTTTAATAATTCTTTAATGTTGAAAGTATCTGGATTAGAGAATAAATATTTAACAATATCAATAATCTTATCTCTTGCAAATGCTGGTGTTGATGATCTAACAAGCTCAACACCCTTAGGGAAGATATACTTTAGTCGATCAAAAGGAATACCATCCTCATAAACAATATGCTGAATATATTTCTTTTTAGCGATATTTATAATAGACTCCGATATTTTCTCTAACTCAAAATCTTCTTTATTAGTAACACCAAAAGATTCAGCATAATCTTCTAAACATTGCTTAAAGTAGTTAGCATATCTAAATTGATCTATACCATGTATAAAATCTAATTCATTTGTCCAATTCCACTTAATATCAGCAGAAAAAACACCATCATCGATCATTTTATTTAATGTACGATCTTTTATAAAATGTCCGTCAATTATTATTAAATCGTGAGGTTCTACTAACATATTTTTTAACTTCTCAACTGAATTTACAATAGCAACACAATTAGCATTATCACAACTTTCTAAAGTGTTAGAAAGAATAATAAATTTCTTGGTTATTCTATGTAGATTATTAAAAAATATATTTTGCCATTCAGAGTGGTCAATTGCTGGCTTAAATGAAACAAATAGTGAATCAGTGTCAGCATAAATACTAACAGGTTCTTTATTATCTATTGGAGTAACATTTTTTATACAAAGTTTTTTATGTAATTCTGTGTCAATATGCCATACATTATACCAATAATCTTGATTTACACGATCCATTGTTTTTGTTAAATCACGACCTTGAGCGGTGATTGTTCCGGCAACGTGGTTATTAAATAATATAAAGTATGGTGTGGCAAATGCTCCGTAAATTTCATGCTTAACCCCCACCACAATTGTAGTGGGGGTTAAGCATAACTGCCATTTAAAATCAATTTTAGGGCCGTCTGAAGACTATTATAATACTCAACGTCAATTTTTAATTGATAGGCTTTCTGTTTTAATTCAATTATTCTTTGTTTTTTTTCTTCTCTTGTCATAGAAATCATTTTATTTTTTCTTTAAATATTATATGCAAAATATAAATAAAGTTATGTATAGCGTTATAGTAATTTAATATATAGTATATGGAAAATAATTATTATGTATATGCTTATCTAAATCCTGATAAGCCGTGTAAATTAGAATTAAATGGTATATCATTTTTATATGAACCATTTTATATAGGGAAGGGTAAAGATAATAGATGCAATATTCATCTTATTGATAGTCGATTAAAAGTAAATAATCACTTATCAAATACTATAAAAAAAATTGGGATTGAAAAAGTTAGATTATTTATAACAAAAATTTATACAAACCTTACAGAAGAAAATGCAATTAAATATGAGGTTTATCTTATAAAAGAAATTGGTAAAAGGATTGATAACTTAGGACCTCTTGTAAATATAACAAACGGCGGTGAGGGTGTGTCAGGTCTTAAACACTCTGAGGAATCAAGACTTAAAATGTCTTTAAAAGGTGAAAAACATCCAAAATGGGGAGGCACAATATCAGAAAGACATAAAGAAATACTCTCTAAAAATATGAAATTAAATAACCCTATGAAAAATAAAGAAACGGTGGAGAAATTTAGATTATCAAATATTGGAAGAACTCCTTGGAATAAAGGACTTAAAACATCATCAGAAATATGTAAAAAATTGAGTGATGCTAAAATTAAATATAAAGATATAAAAATAGTATCTAAGAAAGATAACATTTTTATTAAAAAGTTTGATAATGTGCAAGATGCTATGAAATATTTGAATAAATGCAATAAGAGTATATTAAATTATATCTATAAAAGAGAATCTATAGATTACTATTGGATACTACCAATTGATAATAACTATAATGAATATTAGATCAAACAAAAAAAAGAAGAACATTAGTTCTTCTTTTTTGGTTTTAATATCATAAGCCATTTACTACTTTCTAATTTTGGTACATTTTCTGCTGATCCAGAATCTTCAAGAATTGTAGCAAATTTCAACATTACTAGTTGTCCTCTTTCTGGGTTTCCTTTTTGACGACCTTTTAACTGGATAACACATTTTACTTTATCACCGTCAGTCAAAAACTCTTTAGCTTTTTTAGCTTTAATTTCTAAGTCATGATCTGCAATATCACAAGATAGTTTTATTTCTTTTAATTCAGATTTAACAC
>Ga0208695_1003225_pt1 | contig 11220 bp, 11 predicted proteins | sample AD_UKC111_MetaG_FD_184449 | JGI IMG/M metagenome (GOLD analysis project Ga0208695, IMG submission 184449) | Active sludge microbial communities of municipal wastewater-treating anaerobic digesters from Hong Kong - AD_UKC111_MetaG (SPAdes)... | ecosystem: Engineered > Bioreactor > Anaerobic >... | reverse complement strand
GTGCCCATCTGGGCTTTTAGCCGGCCTTGAACCCAATCCAGGATGAGTTTGGCCTTATCCGAATCCTTACCCATCGCTTCGGCCACCATGCTGCGGTAAGCGGCGAAATCCAAAAGCAGGGATTCCTCGGCCGGGGTTAATTGATCCGGAGACCAATAGAGAATCCGCGAGTCGCCTTTATCCTTCGCCAGCTTTTCCAGTTCGCTCCCCGCCGGCGTGTTACTGATGAATACTGCAAAGTCCAGGCCGGTTTCTGCGCTGTTGATGGAAGGAAGGATTGCGCCGCGTTTGGCAATATCCAACAGGTTGCGCATGTAAACTCTGCCGGTAATTTCGCGGCCATGCCATTTGATGGTGAAATCTTTCTGGCTTTCCGGAGCAACCTCACGCAAGAGCGATTGCGTACCGGAGGCCAGTTCTAGAGTCAGAAGGTTGGTGTCAATTTGCCAACCGTCCAACGCCAGCAGTTGATGCCAGGCATCGCGCTGATAAACTTCGTTCTGTTCGGCTTCAGACCGGGCTTTTTGGAAGATATCCACCGGATTGGGACCAGACCCCGTGACATTGAAGCGGTATTTACCGCTGACCTTTTCAACCTGGACGAGTTCGATATCCAGCTTATCGGCCAATATTTCATAGTGATCCCGGTTATCTTGTAGGTCTGCCGCCTGACCTTTGTCGTGATCTTTCCACTCCATAACACAGTTCATTAATTCTTCGAAAGAAAGACCATCCGGTGAAAGATTTGCCACATGATATAGAAACAGCGTCTTGACGATCTTTTCACAGCGGCTGCGGAACACTTTGATTTGCCCGCCCAGTGCACCGTCAATCTGGCGTTTGGCTTCCTCGTAAGCCTGCCATTCTTCGGGAAATTTAGTTTTGATGCTGGCGATACTGCGCGTGGTGCCGGATGGATCTTCTTCATAACTGACCACGTCTTCAAAGAGCGACCAGAGGGTGATCAATTCGTTGGATTGACGTTTCCGCTGGGTTTTCAGCGTCTGGAGCATGAAATAAAGCGCCGACCGTACCGTTGTCAGGTGGAAAGACACCGCACGTACCACATCGATAGCCGGCGGATAGAATGGGAAGAAACGGGCAAACTGATCTTTTCCGGTCGCTTGCGGCCAGGAGAAACTGCGCTTGTAATCTTCGTAGTATTGATCAATCGCGGCTTTGTCCGTAATTTCCCGCACGCGCGAAAGAGCGATATCGTAATAGTAATCTGGCCGGTTGAGCAAAGGCACGAGTTTCAAGCGTTCGTCCGCGATGATATTTTTCACCCCCACCAGCTTGGTCTCGATCGCCTGCTGGGCAGCGCATACCGTCCACACGGGCAGGTTCTCAACCTTGGCCAGACGATTCGACAGCACCACGAGGGCTTTCTCATCCTCTACCCGCTGCGAGTCGCTGCGGCCTTTCATGAAAAGGGATACTTCATCCAAAATAATCAACAAGCCCGCATACCCTTCGGAAAGTAAGCGATCAACCATGTGTTTGAGCTTTGGCTCAGTATCCACCGGGATATCGGGAGTAACTTTTAGATAGAGTCGATAAAAATCCCACAAACGCTGACCGCAGTCACGCCGAACACCCGGGTCCTGGTTGTTCTGTAAATCGCCCAGGAATTCCTCCAGGCTTTCCCGGCTTTCTTCGTCAAAGTATTTTGGATCCTGTAAGAATTTGCTCAGGTCACGACTATAACGTTCAATATCCTGCTGTAGGAAGCGTTCCGCCAGAATTTCGGTTGGGTACAAAGGCAGCGAATGACCGTTTTCAATGAAATACTGCTCGCCAACCGCTTCAAGAATGTAATCAGCCAGGTTCTTTTCAGATCCGCTTAATCCAGAGCCGCTGCCGCCACCTTGCCCCACCAACGTTTTTACAGCTACCAAAAGCCCTCTGGTTTCTTGGGTTTTCTTCTTTAGTCCATTTTCATAGAAGTAATACAGGCTGTCGCGTTTTCCTTTCCCAAGCTTGTCTTCTTTTTCTCGAACAACCTCCCATTCCTTCTCGCCGCCTAGCGCCAATGCACCGAGGAATGACAAAAGATGGCTTTTCCCTGAGCCAAATTCTGCTTGAATCCAATATCCTTGACCAATCGGGGTGTCTTTCCTTTTGGGATCATAGGGTGCAGATAGTTGACGGAAGAAATCCATCAGGAAGGGCCGGACAGGATCGATCAGGAATTCTGTCACTGTCTGCGTTTCGCCAACGCGGTTTTTCCGGGATTGGTGTCGCTCTTCCTCTGTTCCCTTATTATTCCAAATGTGCTGTTCGACAACATAGACGCTGATAATATCGTCGGGCACCTGAGTGATCTGGTCGAGTGATTTTCGTTGGTAAAGTTTAAGTTCAGGCGGCGTTGGCATTTTCTAACTCCCAAAGATGGTTGTCGGCGATCAACTGGTAAGGCAATTCTCGGTGGAAACGTGAATTCGCCTCGGTAAACAGCGCGACATGGTCACCCCGCTTTTCACCAGGAAGTAAAAGCAGGATATGGTTTTGGTTGGATGCTCGCGCGCGGATGGTCTGTAGATCTAGATCATAGGCGAACAATAACTCAATTTGTTTGAGGATGATAAAGTGATCCTTCTCTAAGAGATTGGCAAGAAGCGAGTCAAATGTCAAATTAAGCCGGCGTTGGATGGTTTGAGGACGTTTCCCTTCACTTCGAACGAGGTCACGCAGGTCCTCATCTCCAATCCGATCCATCAAAGCAAAATTTAGATTGACGACCTGGTGGCGAGCGGTGGTCGCATTGCCTGGTTCCTGAGACAAGAGGTTTATTTGAGATAGGATGTCATTCTCAAACGCAGCCAGTTGCGAGTAAGTACCCAAGACACCATATAAGTGGCGCCCGCTGTCAATTTGCAGGTTTTCTCTGAGTATCGTTGTGATTTGCGGCCCGCTCAACTTCATAATTTGCTTCCCCTTTACGACTCTGCAGATTCCTGTTGAGTGTCGGAGAAATCTTCCGGTTTTTCACGCAGGAATAACGCCTTATCTTTTGACTTCGAAAAATATTCCTGTAAAGCCGCTGTTTGATCGAGTGAGACGGTAAATTGCTTCACATTATCGATTTCGCTGATTTTGGAAATAATTCCCAAATCGCGCAGGTTGTATAACTGACGGCGAAGCCACTCTCGATCCCAAAGTAACCACCGGTGTAGTGGCCCCTGGTAAAGTTGATCAAATGTATAAATACCGGGTTCGCTAAATTCAGAAGTGAAAACATACAAAAAAGGCTCAAACTCACCGGGCCGTAATTGAAAACGTATAGTCTCACCGGCTACATTGCCGATGCCTAGAAGATTATAAGAATAGAATATTGCCCGAAGCATGTTTTTAAGGGAAGAATCGCTGGCTTCAGGTAAGTATTTTAGAACAAAATCCTTCACCTGGTCCCGGTTGGTTCGCCCGATTGGGAGCAATGGATAAACCAATTCTTCCGCCACCTTAATGGCTATCGGCTCGGATTTTAGTATATGGTAAAAAACAATCGGTTTTAGGGCATTATCTTGTGGTTCATGACTGAGGAATAGGGTCAAAGGGGATTTGAATTTTCCCGTTGAGTAAAACCGGTCAACAATGTAATTGGCTCTTCTTCGTCGCGTCTCTTCAGAGTTATAAGGAAGGTTGCTAATTAGGTAGTTCTTGTAATCCTCTAAATTTGTAAAAGAAGGGGCCTTGGGTAAAAGAAGTAGAGAATTGGCAATTTCATCATTTGCAAAAACACGCATATTGCGTGATTCTGGTTCCAATTCCTGAACACTCGCTTCATGTGAATTAAAAAGAGTGGGTTGTTGAATAAATGATTTCTTCATTTTGATAGCATCAATAATTCTGAACAAAGTGGCCGTTGATTCTCCAATGCCAGGAAAGGACGATAATTTCTCGATAGGGGCTGAAATGATAGCGTCTATACTTCCAAAATGCTGTAATAAATTTCCAGCAAGGGGAGCCACATCTCTCCGGGGTATCGAATACGTTAGGATTAATTCCAGTAATTCAATTTCACTGACCTGGTCAGCAAAAGTTAAAAAACGTTTTCGTAAACGTTCTCGATGGCCTTCATGATCTTTTGCTGAATCTGAGTTCATGAAAAATCCATTTTAGGCGGCTTTGATTTTGAGGAATCAAAGTTCAACTGACCATTCGCAATCCATTGAATCAGCGTCGGACGATGAAAACGCCAATGCCTGCCCACTTTTTGGGCGGGTATCTTACCGGCCTGAGCTAATTTATATACAGATGATACTGGTATTTTTAGCAGATCAGCCGCTTCTTCAATGGTTATGATGGGTGAACTCTCGTCATTCATCGAGTGCTCCCGTAAGACTGTTATTTGAGGTTGTTAGTAATTATTGCATCTTATTTCATGGGTGTCAATCAAAAATAGTTCTTTCGTGAACGAATTTCTTGGAGCATGGGATATAGTAGTAATGCCATAAAAAGAGAAAAGCCCTCTAGGTTTGAGTAGAGAGCTTTTCAAAAGGGCTTTTCAGGTACTACCTAAGTAGCTTGTTCAAAGTACTGAATACCTTATCAAAGTTTTCGATTGTGGTTTGTGGGAGGTGATTTTCCAAAACTCCAATACAATCAACGAAGTATCTTGCAGGACGATAATGAGAAAAAGTTATATTGCCTTTCATTGGGTTATGTTCAAAATATTCTGCTAGCCTGACAAGTAGACGTGGGTGGCCATTTTTGATGTCATCGACAGTTATTGGCTTTTGTAAACTGGCTTCATATTCCTTGTTGACTAATTGTAAATAAAACTCATCCCCAAACATATCTTCAAGATCCGCTTCGCCTCGACCTAAAAAGTCAGCATATGTAATCACATTCTGCTTTTTTAGAAGTTTCTTTTTATATAGATTCTCGATAAGCTGACGATCTTTAGCCTGAATATCAATTAGAGTGGCTGTTGTCATGCCCTTTTGAGAACGAAGAATGGCGACAAAAGTCGGGACTTTATCGGTTCCACCAACAGGAGTAATTGTCCATTTTGGAGATAGGCTCGTTTTACCGAGCCTATCCAAGAGGGCCGATATCGTCTGAAGTACCATCAAGTCAGAAACCCCTTCAACAACTAAGTTGTTAGGGCCGACGAAGAGTGTTTGATATATTTCATATCCTAAAGCGCCCTGCAAAGGAAATAAACTGTCGTCCGTTGCTTCCAAGACGTCGTTCAGGACTTTTGTTCCGCGCTCTTCCTCTGGTAAATCTTCAGTAGTGTCCATTTCTTTGTCTTGAACGATACGCACTCGCTCAAATTTTCGTGCATCGACCATGAATGGTGAGTGAGTAGTATAGATTACTTGATGCTTGTCTTTTAATTCCTCCTCGATATAAAGCAGCAAATCTTCCTGGGCTTTTCCGTGCAAAAATAAACCTGGCTCGTCCAATAAAAGGATCAAAGGTTCGTTTGCCTTTTGCTGTTTATCAAACCATGCGAGGAAGGAGAAAAACCACACAAATCCTCTTGAACGAGAGCCAAGTAGGGTTGAAACCTTGTGTTTGCTGTCATAAACCCTAGCCCAAATATTGGTGCCGTTCGTCATTCCTTCCGGGTCTTGAGGTCGTGCAGGTCGGACATCAAACCTAAGCTCAATATGTTTGTTTTGTGACCAATACTTTAAAATCTTTCTACTTAGGTGGTTGCTGGCTCCTTCAAGTTTATTCACAAGCTCCTGAGTCCGCGTAGGATTTAACACCTCGTTGAAAGTTATGCGCGCTAATTCAAGTAGCCCAAGGAGAGGATAGTCACTCTTTTGCAACTTGTTTTCATTATTGCGCTTTATCAACGCGTCGAGGTTTTCACGCCCAGTCATTTGATAGTATTCATCAAAATACATGAACCTTGGAATGTGTGCAACGATATAAGTCTCAAAAATATACTGATCTAATGATTTATTGCCGATTTTACTTAATTCACTATTGAGCCGTTTTAGGTGATCAGCATTTTCGGGAGTGCTCTTTGATTGAAGTACCTCTTTCAACTCCTCAAGTCTTGTGGCTTTTAATAGACTCGATGAAAGTCGGGTGGGTAACTCTGCTTTTTCAATAAGAGATCGAATGCCAATAATCTCGTTTACGTTTAAATTAAAAAACCGTTGATTCTCATAGCTCTTACTGTAAGTAAATTCTGGGTTGACCAATATCCCCGATCCAAATTCATTTTCGATTTCTGCGACTTCCTTTGGATCTAGACTGAACTTTGCTGTAACAACGGTCGCTGGTTTTCTTTTTCGGGTTTCAATATCTTGTTGATAATCTTCAACGTAAGCTCTAGGGTAATCATCGGTGACATCATAATTCCCTTCGGTTTCAATGATGGGATTCAGACGATACAAAGCCTGCAATATGGCAGTTTTTCCTGCTTCATTTTTACCAACGAGACAGGTAATGTCTCCAATTTCAAATTCGTTTGAATCTTGGATGGATTGAAATTCACGTACTCTGACGGATTGGAGCTTCATTTTTTCACCCCTTTTTTAACGGACCGAAGCGAAATTGACAATGGTGTAATGTCTCCATAAAGGTCGGCATTACCTGTTCAGATGTTCTAAATTATACTTCTATCTTGTGAACTATGAAATTAAAAACGGCAATATTCCGTAAGTAGAAAGAACATGTTGAATTGCCGAGAACGGAGATGTGCTTTTCAACCATTCTCCGTTTCCCTATTTTAAACCCATTTTTCATTTGTCCCGTTTAATCGGCTCAAAAGATCTCGTGCCTCTATATGGCTCTTGAACAACCGCCGGGCCGTGTCCAATCGAATTCCTCCGTTCCGAGCCTGATGCAGCAGCGGTGCCCATGGCATCTCGCTGCCAACCACCGCCGCGTAAGCTTTTGCCTGCTGGCGGGGTGTTGATTCAGAAAAGCCAGGATCATTTTGTAACTCTGCCAGGATTCGACTATTCTCGGCCTGGGCCAACGCAGCGATCATTTCGAGAATTTGCTCACTGGCGTCATCCCACCCATCGGGCAGGGTTCGTTTGGGCGAGTCCACCTGTTGAGGTGATTTCGATTTTGTAAACTTCTGACGGGTTTCGCGCCAATAATCGCGCCGGCTGGGAACCGACACAATCTTGAATTCGGGAAGCAGCAGACCGGTCAGGGTTCCGCCATGCACGCAACTGGTGTCCAGACAGAAAACACGATCCTGGAAAATGAACGGCTGCCCATTGTGTAGATGGTCATGGTGTCCAACGATCAACGGTTTTTCACCATCGTACAGGGCATACCAGGGCTGTTCATATTGGTTCCGGAGATAATGATCTCCCGACATCGTGCCGCATAACACCGTGTCCCGCTGCTGCTCCAACGGAATGCCCGGCTCAAGATAGCCATGCGCAAGTATGGCTTCAGGAAGATCGATGTATAGAGGAAAGCTGCCCATCCGTTCCAGCGCTTGCGGATACGCTGGCCCGAACTCCTCTCGCGATATGATCTGCGACAGTGCTAAACGGACTTCATGCCGTGCACCGCGAACGTGTTTGCGCTCGTGGTTGCCCATCAGGCTGAGCCGGGAAGGATTGTTGCTAAAGAAATCCAGCACCTGCGCCGAATCCGGTCCGCGGTCGACGATATCGCCCAACGCGATAATGCGGACGTCCTCTGCGACACCGGCTTTGTCGAGCAGCTCCTGTAGTTCGGTGGTACAGCCGTGGATATCCCCAATGACAAAGGTGTTCATAGCAATGATGATAACTCACTTGTGGGGTGACTCGTTATGAAATTTCTTAACAATGATATCAATAGTAGTATCATATTGATATGCCATCCATCCAAGACATTCTCGCTATCATGCGGCGAAACCCAAAAGGGGTAAGTTTTGGCGATTTGTGTAAAGGTACGACCATTTCTTTGGTGTGGCCCGACAGTCCGGCAGCAGCCACAGGATCTACAACCCCCACCCAGGGTGGGGGCAAGACACCCTGGCCGGGAGATCCGCGAGTAAACATTCAAAACGACAGAGGAATGGCAAAAGCTTATCAGGTGAAGCAAGTGCTCAAAGCCATTGAACGATTGACAGCCCCCGACGGGGATGTGGAGGTACAAGACAATGTTACAAAATGATCATTACACCTATCGTGTTACCTGGTCCGAAGAGGATGGCGAATATATTGGGCTGTGCGCGGAGTTCGCCAGTCTGAGCTGGTTGGCAGCCGACCCCGAAGCGGCACTCCAGGGAATCCGCCAGGTGGTTGCCGATGTCGTGGCTGACTTGCAAAAGAGCGGCGAACCGGTTCCGGAACCTCTGGCTGTGAAAAAATACAGCGGCCGCTTTATGGTGCGAGTCCCTCCTGAACTCCACCGACAGTTGGTAATGGAAGCAGCAGAATCCGGCGTTAGCCTGAACCGGTTGGCAAGTGACAAGCTCAGCAGGGTAAGATGCTAAAAGAGTACCAAGCAACAAAAACAGCCGCACAATCTACCGCGGCTGTTTTTATGCGCCAACTCTTTCAACTGCGATCGTATTAATCACTTCGCGCTTGCACCAGACCCAAATTACATCCCGGGTGATGTTCTGCCAGCATTGTCCAGGACAATCGCTCGACCACTGTCCACCAGATTCCAGGGATTTTATACCAACTTGCCCCGGCCACATTCTGAGGGATATCCGGGTCTGGAGCCGTGACCTTCGCCAGATAACCATCCGGATGGGTTGCCACCCAAGTATAGTCAAGTGAATAAATTGGTCCCAGCGCCGCTAAAGACAACATCATGCCCCATCCGCAACGGGATGGCTTTACGGTTTTTGCCGCATCCAGCCGATCCTGCATGAACTCAACGTACGTCATCCCCGCTGGCGCTCCGGCAACTGCCATAGGCTGGTTCGCTTTGTATCCAATGAACACAATACCAGCGCAGACCATCAGAAGCACGATATTTGAGATCAGTTTCCATACCAGGTGTAAAAATCCCGAAACCATGTTTATTCCTCTTTCTTTTCAACGACGTAGTTGTCCTCAGAGTTATTTCCCTCAGCCACTATCAAGTTTCCAAATCTCAGTTCTTCCCGGTACATCCGGTCAATTGAAATTTCAACGACGTCTCCTTCGCTGCGCCCCATCGTTCCAGACAGATCTTTTAACTGGCGCACGCACTCAAGACTGAGGCGGAAAGAACGTACTGGTTTAGTGCTCGAGTTTTTCCTGGGCATTTTATTCTCCTGTATGTTGTTATCAATATTGTAATACAAATGTATTACGAATACAAGATGTAAATTCCCGAAAAGTGGGTACTTGAACTAAATCGTGGGTTTGTGGTTTAGTAACAGTACAAATTGTCTCTTCGTAGACAAAATCATGTTTCTCAACGTGAGCTGGTTTCCCCTATCGTGAGATTTATTTTCAACGTGAGTTATTCATGGGGAAGAAGGCAAGTCCTGCGCTTGCCGGTCTGTCACGAAATGACAGATCAACACCAGTCCGAAGATGCCGCGCAGAGCGCCCAGGGTCGCAGGCATCGCGAAGTGCAAACCCTGTTCGTACGTCGAGATCATCTCGGCGAAAGGCTCAACGGCACAAAAAATCCTTAATACTAGAAACGGCTGGAAACGCAATCCAAAGCCGTCGGAGGAGGTGTAAATTGTCTTTGGCATCCATATCCAACCAGGTCAATCATGCCCTGGCCAAAGTAACCTGGAATAAAGAACAAATTGCAGAGTACCAGGCCGAGCAAGGAGTGACATCTGTCAAGAAATCGCTGCGACCAGGCGGAGATCCAACCCAACCCCTACCGGTCATTCTGGGCATCAGCACCCGTCGAACTTATTTTCAGGCAGCTACTTTATTCTTCAAATGCGCTGAAGAAATCGCCGATGAGGGTTTGCTGGCCAACCTTCTGGATCAAGACATCATCATGACAACTTTTGAAGAGCACTACTCAGATGCGGCACCTGGGACGGCGAACAAATTGTTGGCAGCGCTAGAGAAAGTTCATCTTGGTTGTACCAAACTCGGCTGGACGAAAGAGCCTTGCCCGATTACCCCAGAATTACGTGATTGGGTAAAGGCATTTCGCGACGATAGTGATGTGCGTTCACCAAGGTTTGGATATAGACCTGAAGATGCCGAAAGAGTGGTTTCCCATCTGAAAGCGAAAAAATCTGTCTATGCTCTGCCGGCGGAACTGGCTTTACGCTGTGGGCTACGGGAAGATGAAATTGCTGGATTGAAAGGCGAGAACATCGATGTAGAACATAAGCTGCTGCATATCACTGGCAAAGGTGGCCGATATCGTCCTGTTCCTATCCCAGACGATTTGCTTAGTCAGCTAAACCACTCCAAACAATATCTGTTTACCCCAAGCGCTTCCTGGCGAGCTGGTTTCCGTCGAACGGTTCGAGATGCGACCAAAGCCCTTGGTATTGAGATCAGCGGGGTTCATCGGTTGCGGGCTAATTTTGCCCAGAATAAATACCAGGATTTTCTAGCCCAGGGAATGGATGAGCGCGAGGCACGTAAATGTGTGTCAGTATTGCTTGGGCATGCCCGGATTGATGTGACTTATAAATATGTACCGAAGGGTTTCTCTCCGGCGACCATTTCTGAGTGAACTGATATACTTAACCCATGATTGAGGTTACCCCGACCCTAAAAATTGATGAAAGCGAAATCCAACTCGATTTCATCCGCGCGTCTGGCCCTGGTGGCCAGAACGTAAATAAGGTCGCGTCTTCAGTTCAACTTCGCTTTGATATTCGCAATTCCCCCTCACTGGCTTCCGAAGTCAAAGAACGCCTGATCAAGCTGGCCGGCAGCCGCGTCACTGAGGATGGAATCTTGATCATCGAAGCCAAGCGCTACCGCACCCAGGAGCAAAATCGCTTCGATGCCACCCAACGCCTGATCACCTGGATCCAAAAAGCCCTCGAAAAACCCAAGGAAAGAAAAGCAACCCGCCCGAGCGTTACTGCAAAAGCGGCTCGGGTGGGCGACAAGAAAAAACATGGCGAAACTAAGCGGATTCGGCGATATGTCCCGGAAGATTGGGAGTGACCTTCTTTTTCCTCCTGGGACTGGGCTCCCGCAGGTAGCTAAATGATAGCGAGAAGTGTACCGGCAGTCCTCCAGGGCATGAACAAAGTCGCCACGGCCGCCCAACTGCGCTGGGACGTGCGCGCCACGGCCGCGCTGGCCCCCGATGTCAAAGAACGCCTGATCAAGCTGGCCGGCAGCCGCATGACCGAAGAGGGCA
>Ga0208695_1003223_pt1 | contig 11224 bp, 10 predicted proteins | sample AD_UKC111_MetaG_FD_184449 | JGI IMG/M metagenome (GOLD analysis project Ga0208695, IMG submission 184449) | Active sludge microbial communities of municipal wastewater-treating anaerobic digesters from Hong Kong - AD_UKC111_MetaG (SPAdes)... | ecosystem: Engineered > Bioreactor > Anaerobic >... | reverse complement strand
CAATATTAAAAGAAAACCCGGATAGATTTGTACTATTCCCTATCGTTCATAACGATATTTGGAAAATGTACAAACAATCTGAAGCTAGTTTTTGGACCGCCGAAGAAATTGATCTTCAACAAGATTTGGTGGATTGGGAAAATAAGCTCAACGATGATGAAAAACATTTCATCAAACACGTTTTAGCTTTTTTTGCTGCATCTGACGGAATTGTGAATGAAAATTTAGCAGTAAATTTTATTGCAGAAGTGCAATATACTGAAGCAAAGTTCTTTTATGGTTTTCAAATCATGATGGAAAATATTCATTCAGAAACATATTCCTTACTCATCGACACCTATATTAAAGATAATACCGAAAAAGATTATTTGTTGCATGCAATTGACAATCTCGATTGTGTGAAAAGAAAAGCAGATTGGGCACTAAGATGGATCCAAAATGGTTCTTTTGCAGAAAGATTAATAGCTTTTGCAGCTGTTGAAGGTATCTTTTTCTCTGGTTCATTTTGTTCCATATTCTGGATGAAAAAAAGAGGGCTCATGCCAGGATTAACCTTTAGCAACGAACTCATCTCAAGAGACGAAGGAATGCACTGCGATTTTGCCTGTTTATTATATAACAGACACGTAGTGAACAAGTTAGACAAGACAATAGTTTCAAATATTATCCAAGATGCCGTTGCGATAGAAAAGGAATTCGTAACAGATGCATTACCTGTCAATTTGATCGGTATGAATGCCGAAATGATGTGTCAGTACATTGAATTTGTTGCTGATAGATTGTTAGTATCTCTCGATGCACCAAAAGTTTACAATGCCGAAAACCCATTTCCTTGGATGGAAATGATCTCATTGCAAGGAAAAACCAATTTCTTTGAAAAAAGGGTTGGTGATTATCAAAAAGCTGGTATAATGACCGAAAGAGCAAAACAAGTATTTACATTGAACGAAGATTTTTAATCAAAAAAAATTAATCAAGCTTACATTATATTTAAAATCTTAATTTTTTGACCAAAACCATTGTATCAATCTATTTTTTAAAGAAGAAACCACGAATTTAGTATGCAAGTAATTAAAAGAAGCGGGCTGTCGGAAGAAGTAAGCTTTGACAAAATCACAGCCAGAATTAAAAAATTATGTTACGGTCTTGATGAAAGATATGTAGATTACATCGAAATATCCAAAAAAGTTATTCAAGGATTGTACGATGGCGTACCTACAACCGAATTAGACAATTTAGCAGCAGAAACAGCAGCAACAATGGCTGCACAGCACCCAGATAATGCCCTATTAGCTGCAAGAATTGCAGTTTCAAACCTTCATAAAAACACAAATAAATCCTTCTCGAAAGTTATCAAAGATTTATATCATCATATCGATCCTATCACTCATGAAAAAGCAGGATTAATCAGTGAAGAGTGTTTTAAAACTGTTCAGAAATACAAAGAAAAATTGGATTCTGCAATCATATATGATCGGGATTATGATTTCGATTATTTTGGTTTCAAAACTCTTGAAAAATCATACCTACTACGTATAAACAATTCAGTGGTGGAACGACCACAACAACTCTTAATGCGGGTAGCTGTAGGAATTCATGGTGAGAACATCGATAAAGCCATTGAAACCTACAACATGATGTCTGAAAAGTGGTTTATTCATGCAACACCAACTTTATTCAATGCTGGTACACCAAAACCACAGCTATCATCATGTTTCCTACTATCAATGACAGAAGACTCCATTTCTGGCATTTTCGAAACACTTGGTAGATGTGCAAAAATTTCGCAATCAGCTGGTGGGATTGGACTAAGCATCCACAACATCCGATCAAAAGGAAGCTATATCAAAGGAACAGGTGGCACTTCCAATGGAATTATACCAATGTTAAAAGTTTTCAACGACACAGCAAGATATGTAGATCAAGGTGGCGGAAAACGAAAAGGTGCATTTGCTGTGTATCTCGAACCATGGCATTCAGATATATTTGATTTTCTAGATTTGAAGAAAAATCACGGTAAAGAAGAATTAAGAGCAAGAGACCTATTCTATGCAATGTGGATACCGGATTTATTCATGCACCGAGTGGAAGAAGATGGCAATTGGTCATTATTCTGCCCAAATGAATGCCCAGGATTATATGACACCTATGGTGGAGAATTCGATGCACTCTATCACAAATACGAAGCTGAAGGTAAAGCAAGAAAAGTAATAAAAGCTCAAGAATTGTGGTTTGCAATTCTTGAATCACAAATAGAAACTGGAACACCTTACATTCTTTACAAAGATGCTTGCAACAAGAAATCGAACCAAAAAAATCTAGGAACAATTCGTTCGAGTAACTTATGTACTGAAATTTTGGAATATACATCCAAAGACGAAGTCGCAGTTTGCAATCTTGCTTCTATCAATTTATCCAAATTCGTATTGAATGCAGGTAAATTCGATTTCAATAAGTTGTATGATGTAACGAGAACAGTTACAAGAAATCTTAACAAAGTAATCGACATCAATTACTATCCAATCATTGAGGCACAAAACTCAAATACACGTCATCGACCAATTGGTATTGGCGTTCAAGGCTTAGCGGATGCATTCATTATGATGCGATTCCCATTTGATAGTGAAGAAGCTCGACAGCTCAATAAAGATATCTTTGAAACAATCTATTTTGCTGCAATGACAGAATCCTGCCAATTAGCTAAGCAAGATGGAGCATATCAAAGTTTTGAAGGCTCACCAACAAGTAAGGGAATTTTCCAATACGACCTGTGGAATGTAACACCAAGCAATAGGTGGGATTGGGCTAGCCTGAAAGAGGATGTGAAAAATAATGGCTTGAGAAACAGTCTATTAGTTGCTCCAATGCCAACAGCTTCCACTTCTCAAATACTTGGCAATAACGAATGTTTCGAGCCTTACACCTCAAATATTTACACCAGAAGAACATTATCTGGTGAGTATATCGTGGTGAACAAGCATTTATTAAAAGACCTTATTGGTCTTGGACTTTGGTGCGAAGAACTAAGAGAAATTCTGATTGCAGCAAATGGTTCGATTCAAAATATTGATGGTATCCCACAGGATATCAAAGATTTGTACAAAACAGCTTATGAAATCAAACAAAAAGTGATAATAGATCAAGCTGCAGACAGAGGTGCATACATTTGTCAGTCGCAAAGCTTAAATTTATTCATGGAGAATCCCAACTTTGGAAAACTCTCGTCTATGCACTTTTATGGCTGGAAACAGGGTTTGAAAACTGGAATGTATTACTTGAGATCGAAGTCAGCAACAGATCCGATAAAGTTCACCTTGAGTGCAAAACACCAACAAAAGTTTGTTGCTACCCCTTCCTCAATCATGACCAACAAAGAGTCGGTTCCTACATCATCTACTCCAACAGAGATGCCTAGCTCCAACTTGAGTACGACAAACTATAAACCAACTCCAGTTGCTGAACCTGCCGTTGATGAATATCCTGAAGGATTCACCTGTACTATGGAAGAAGGCTGCTTGATGTGTGGTAGTTAGAATAATTTTACAGTTTTTTCAGAACCGATACTTTGTGAAATAGCAGGGTATCGGTTTTTTTTTGTTAAGTTAAATTTCAAAAAAAGTATTATTTGTAGAAATTGTAATAATTAAATTTGATATATTATCTGTCTAAGAAAAATGTATATTTGTATTAAATATTTTAAATAATCAATCCAAATAATTATTACAGTTTATTGTAAATCAAATAATTATAAATATTAAACCTTTAGGACAATATCATGAAAGCTCAAATTACATATTTAATAATCCTTTTCATCATTTTAAATTCATGTTCAACATTTAAAGGGACTTTTTGCACACCGCCGAATTTTAAGGGGTCATGTATAGAGTTCAAAAATAGTAGGGAAATTCTATATCATACAGGAAATGATATAGGTGAATTAGGTATGGATTATGGCACCTATCGAATTATAGACGATACCTTAGTAATTGAATTTAAAAAAGTGCCTAAAAAATATCAGATAAAGTCTGATGAAAGCTACAAAATAACTCACTTTGAACCATCAAATAATGACTCCACTTACTTTTATATCAAATGCAAAGGTACAGATTTTGCAAATGTTCATACAGAATATATCAAACCCGACATGAAAGTCGTAGGATCTTCAACCAATTGGGATACTGTTGCAATATTTCAGATTTGTAAAGATATGATTCCAACTGCAATAATTGCAGAATTTCGAAAAAGTAAAGTAAGAATTCCTATAACTCATAATGGTATTTACAAGATTGATGTAAGGTTAAATGAGTTGATTGGCAATTTAACTTATAATAAAATGAAAGGATATACTTCAAAATTAATAATTAAAACTGAGAATGACTCTACATATTTCACTAAAATTGAGAATTCTTCAATACCAACAATATATTATCAAGTAAAAAAGAAAAGAAAATAATGAAAAAATCATTCATATCGTTTTTAAAAGGTGTGAATAAAAATATAATCTAATGAAAATAATTGTTGTAATGATTTTTAGTTAATATTTTGATCATCTAATTGATTATAAGACAATTATGAAAACTCTAAAAATTCTTAATTTTATTTTTAGTTAGTTTAATTTATTTATTAAACTGTTTTAATTATGAAAGTGAAACAAAATCAAAATCATATTATATTAATGAGATTGAGATTAATGATGGGGATATAAAAATGGTTAAAAAATATTATAATATTGAGGTATTAGATGAAGAAAAAATTAGAAATCTAAAATGGTTTATTTATAGTGGGTTATACCCTTACAATGAATTTAAAATAGATAGCAGCTTAAAATTTATTATAAATGACTCAATATTAAATTATGCTTCTTTAAATTTATTATTAATCAATTTTAAAATTAATGAATTTGATTCAACTTTGAAATTCAATGTAATATATTTAGTACAGGATTCTATTGATATTACATGTTTTCATCAATTTATAAATCATAAATATATTGAAATAATTTTAGGTTTTAAAAACATGTATTGTATTTTTGATAAAAATAATAAAATATTTGCAACAAAATTTGGGACACTAAAATTTTTTGAAAGTTTGATTATCAAAGGTAAATCTTTTACAAAATTAGAAATTGAATATTTGTACCATCCTTGGCTTAAACCCGAATTTAGGGAATATATATTAAATAATCAATCAAAACTTCACCCTTCGTTTCGCCTCGAAGCCATGAAAAGAGGCTACCTACCGATGGATTATTTTTATGTAATTCAAGAAAAAATACCATGGTTGGAAAAAGTAGAAAAAAATTGAAAAAATTATTACATTCTCAATACAAAAAATGGTTGTTAGCAATCTCAACTAACAACCATTTGAATTTAATACTATTTTATTGAATTATGCTTTGATAACGCTGTTTTCAGCACCAAATACATTTGCTACAAAACTATCAGCTTCTTGGTCGTTCATCCAATTATTAGTATCTAATAAATATCTGAATTCATATTCTTTACCTACAGGCAAGTCGATGCTGCCTTTGAAAATGCCATCCTTAGATTTTTTCAATTCTAAAGCTTCAGCTAAATTCCAATTGTTGAAATCACCTAAAACGGCTACTTTCTCAGCTTTATTTATTTCGTTAATATCTAATGAAAAGGATACCTTGCAAACTGGTTTTGTTTTTGAAAATACTTTTTTAATACTCATGATTGATATGTAATTTTTTAATTTCCAACAAAGATACAGGTATAAGTATCAGAAAATCAAATTTTTATACATATTAATAAAATAAGTCATGTATTTAACAGGAAATTAACCACTTGATTATTAAGAATTTAAGAAATGATATTTTGGAAACACGTTGAGCATCAATATTTCATTTTTAGAAGATAAAATAATTAGAAAAATAATTTTTTTATAAAAAATTATTTTAATGCTAGTTAAATCAAATGGATTTATAATCAAGATTTAATTTTGAGTCATAAATAATTTTAACCATATTTTCGAAATGATCATTTTGCAACATTGATTCAATTGAAAATTCAAATTTCAATATTTCTCCAAAATTATAATTTAGCTCAATCCAATTATCTGTTTTAATCAAGTAATGGTTTTTATGATGACTTAAATGCCAAGTTGATCCCCTTAGTATTGTTACTAAATTAATTTGTTTTATTGTAATAAAAACCTGTTCTTGACCAATATTAACTAAAAATAGATTTCCATCATATGTAAAATATCCTAATATTTTAAATTCTATAGATTTGAAATGTAAGTAGGTAGCAAGTATAACTGCAATAATCAAAATAAAAATTAATAATTCATTATTAATTCCCACCCAACTTGCGAAATTTATTGGGTACTTTTTATATGAATTAGTATTGAATCTAGATCTTCTAATAGGATTTAATAGAAAAACAAGAAGAATAATAAAATAATAATTAATGTACCTAATTGATTTTAGTTTATTCAAATTTTGTCCATTAATGATATTAAATTTATACTCCATCTACAATCAATAGATTACTTAATCCTTTTGTATTTTATCATTCTTCATCCTCAATCGATCAATAGTGTAAGCGGAATAATCCCAAAAATCCACACACAATGGTTTGATGTATTCTGTTGCTAATTTAGCATTTGAGGGCAATTTCATCAAATAAGGATAAGTGATTGATTTGCTGGTCGTATCCTTATCAATTATTTTGGATTGGGTGGAAAACCAAATCAACAAACTATAAAATAATAATAAAACAAAACTAAACAATGCCCCTCCAGCAATTTGATTGATTGAGTTGATATTCAAAGTTTTAAAAGTGTTTTCAACGCCCCTTGCTACAAGCCGTAGCAAAAAACCAGCTCCGACAAAAGTCAATAAAAAAGCAGCTATAAATAAGGTTGGAGATTTGCTAGTGAGTGCATTTTCTAAGATTTTTACAACTCCAGGGGTAAATTTCACGGAAAGTAGAAATCCCAATAAAATACCAATGATGTTGAAAACAGTTTTGATAATGCCCTTAGTAAAACCCAAATAAAAGCCATACCCACCAATTGCAATTGTTAAAAGATCAAGCATTTAGAAATTTTTTCCAAAATTACTATCTTTTAATCACATATCAAAAAATTATATATAAGAGAAAAGAATATTTAGACCAACTGATTATAAATGCAGCATCTTTTTTCGATGCAATAACTTTTCGTCATCCTCTACCCTATCAGGGTCTGGCACACAACAATCCACTGGGCAAACTGCTGCACACTGCGGTTCATCATGAAACCCTTTGCATTCTGTACATTTATCTGGCACAATAAAATAATATTCATTTGATACTGGTTTTTGCTTTTGTTTGGCATCCACAACAGTACCATCTTCTAATGTATAAGTTCCTGTGACTGTGTTACCATCAGATATAGCCCATTCAATTCCGCCTTCATAGATAGCATTATTAGGACATTCTGGTTCGCAAGCCCCACAATTGATACATTCGTCTGTAATAATAATTGCCATTTTCTAATATAATTTAGATGAAATTAATTTTAAAAATTCAGTTCTAGTTTCAGCTTGTTCGAATGTTCCTTTGAATGCAGATGTAGTCGTTGACGAATTTTGTTTTTGTATCCCTCTCATCATCATACACATGTGTCTTGCTTCTATGACAACTGCTACACCCTGTGGATTCAAATTCTTTTGCAGACATTCCAATATTTCCAAAGTCAGTCGTTCTTGTACTTGTAGTCTTCTTGCAAACACATCCACTATTCTAGGAATTTTGGATAGCCCAACAATTTTTCCACTAGGAATATAAGCGATATGAGCTTTACCAAAAAATGGAAGCATGTGATGTTCACACATTGAGTAGAGCTCAATATCTTTTACAATCACCATCTCGTTATATTTCTCGCTGAACAAAGCACTTTGCATGATTTGATCGGCATCCATTTCATAACCTTGAGTTAGGTATTGCATAGCTTTAGCAGCTCTTTCAGGCGTTTTTAGAATGCCTTCTCTTTCTACATTTTCCCCAACATTCACTAGAATATTTTTGATACTTTCTTGAATATTCTGAGTAGTAGCAACTGAATAGGTTTCATTTTTACTATAAGACATTCTCAAATCAATTTGAATACAAAAACAAAGATATTTAGATATTGTTCTTAATGGAAAGAAATTTTATCAACTAAAATACCCAAGTATTTGACTTTTAGTTATTGAAATCAAGTGCAAATTTAAACAAATTATTATTAATATAGATTCATTCAAAAAAACTAAGTAAGAATTAATAGTTGAAAATTTCAGATTTCCGAAACAATTCGTCAGATTGGACTAGTGTTTTATCTAAAATATTTAATAATTAGTTTTGAGATTCCCTATTTTACGTTTCAAATTATTATGATACCAGATAATTTAAAATTAACATCAAAGGGGTTTAATTATAAAATCGTTTACCAAATTGTTTTTTGGATAATCGCTTTTGTGTTTTTGATCAGCATGTCTTATGGCAAAAGCAATATTAGTTATGCTATTATTACGGAAGCTGTCAATATATTATTCTATCTATTTATTGTATATTTCAATCTTTATTATCTAATTCCCAATTATTTACATAAAGAAAAATACCTAATATATATTGGTACTATTTTATTATTGAGTATAGTGATTACTCCAATTAAGCTGGTTATTTTGTATTTGCTCTATTCAGGAATGCCTGATATTCAAGCAAGCATTGTGCTTAATAGAAATTTATATTTCATCGTATCATTTATAGTGATAGCCTGTTCGACTATTTGGCAGATTATCATAGATTGGTTAAATAGCGAAAGAGATAGAAAAGAACTGCAAACAAAAAATATGCAGTCGGAACTAAAGTTCTTAAAATCCCAAATTAACCCTCATTTTCTATTCAATACATTAAATAATCTCTATGCTTTGACCTTAAAAAAATCAGATCAAGCACCAGATATAGTGTTGAAATTATCCGAAATCATGCGATATATGCTCTATGAATGCAACGAAAAAAGAGTATATTTAAGAAACGAACTGAATTATATTCAAAACTATTTAGACCTCGAAAAATTGAGGCAAGGACAGAAAATAGCTATTAATTTTACAATAAAAGGCAATCCAGACCAATTGATGGTAGCTCCATTGATATTCACTCCATTTTTGGAAAATAGCTTCAAACATGGGTTGAGTAATGCTCTCAACCAAGGATTTGTGAATATATTTATGGAAATAAAGGATGAAAATATTTTATTCTTAATAGAAAATAGTAAATCAGAAAAAATGCCCAAAAAACATCATTCAATAAGTGGAGGAATTGGGCTTGTGAATGTAAAACAGAGACTCGAACTCATTTATCCCAATCAGTACGAACTAATAATCGATGATAGCCCATTGGTATATTCAGTAACACTAAAAATAATTGCAGATAAAAATTAAAAATAAAATGAATACAAAAATGAATGTATTAATCGTTGATGATGAGCCATTAGCACAAGAAATAATCGAAACATTTGTTGGAAATGTACCTAGCCTGAATTTAGTGGGCAAATGCTCCAATGCAATCGAGGCAAACGAAGCATTAAGAAATAATCAAGTGGATTTGATGTTTTTGGATATTCAAATGCCACAAATGACTGGAGTGGATTTTCTGAAAACGCTACAACACCCTCCAATGGTGATTTTTACTACAGCATACAGCAACTATGCAATCGAAGGCTTTGAATTGAATGCCATAGACTATCTTTTAAAGCCAATTTCAATGGATAGATTTGTGAAAGCCGTAAACAAAGCCCAAGAGTTATTTGACTTGAATAAAAAAGAAATTTCTGAAGTAAGTGCAGGTGGTGATGATTTCTTTTTTGTAAAATCAGATAAGAAATTGGTGAAAGTTAAATATAATGAAATTCTATATGTTGAAGGATTAAAGGATTATGTGATTATTAGAATGGAACATGGCAGGGTAATTACATTACAAACTATGAAAAGTTTGGAAGAAAAACTACCTTTACACGATTTTAGAAGAATTCATCGTTCCTACATCGTGAGTTTATCCAAAATAAATGCTATTGATGGGAATGTAGTGGAAATTATGGAAAAAGGAGTTGCAAAACATATCCCAATTGGCAAAAACTATAGAGATGAGCTTTTAGAATTGATTGATAAGAAAAAATTATAAATTACTCGTTCTTGTAAGCAAGAACACGAAAATTAAATATGACTTTTGAGTCTTTACTAAGTGATCCTGAATTATTAGATGCTATTGGGTATATGGGTTTCAAAAATCCAACTCCAATACAAGAACAAGCAATCCCTTTAATACTGGATCATAACGATATAATAGCATGTGCTCAAACTGGCACTGGCAAAACTGCAGCTTTTTTATTACCAACATTGGAGCTAATACGAAATGAATATGCACATGACGAATCAACTAAAGTGTTAGTTTTGGTGCCAACTAGAGAACTTGCTTTGCAGATTGATCAACAACTCGAAGGACTGTCTTACACATTGAACATCAGTTCTTTAGCAGTGTATGGAGGTGGAGATGGTGCCAATTGGGATCAACAGAAAAAAGCATTGAGCAAAGGGGCGGATATTATTGTGGCAACTCCAGGGCGATTAATAGCACACATCAATATGGGCTATGTGAAATTAGATACGATTAAGAGTTTGATTCTGGATGAAGCAGATAGGATGTTGGATATGGGATTTTTTGAAGATATAAAAAATATTGTAAAAAAGTTACCAAAAAAACGGCAAACCTTGCTCTTTTCAGCTACAATGCCCGAAAATATTCGCAAACTATCGAATACGATTTTGCACCAACCCAAACAAATCAACATATCGTTATCGAAGCCAGCAGAGGGTGTCCTACAGGCAGCTTACCTAGTTCATGACCAACAAAAAATAGAGTTATTGACCAAATTGTTGCAAGGCAAAGAGAATTATAAAAAAATAATCATTTTTTCTTCAACGAAGAAAAACGTTTTAGAAATTGCTTCCAGATTAAAGAAAGTTGGTTTCAAAGTGGGATATATTTCCTCTGATCTGGAGCAAAATGTAAGAGAACAAGTTCTTTTGGATTTTAGGTCGCAAAAAATACATATCATAGTAGCTACTGATGTACTAGCTAGAGGAATTGATATAAAAGAAATTCAATTGGTAATCAATTATGACGTACCTAGAGATGCAGAAGATTATGTTCACAGAGTGGGAAGAACTGCAAGAGCA